>Ga0307513_10012126_pt1 | contig 10660 bp, 8 predicted proteins | sample 15_EM_MG_FD_202174 | JGI IMG/M metagenome (GOLD analysis project Ga0307513, IMG submission 202174) | Populus trichocarpa ectomycorrhiza microbial communities from riparian zone in the Pacific Northwest, United States - 15_EM | ecosystem: Host-associated > Plants > Roots > Unclassified | place...
AGGCGCTACCAGGCAAAGATCTGGAGCGCCGCGAGGCCGGGACGCTGTCGCAGGACAGGAACCCGGCCCGCGAAAATACTGGACTTTGCACCGGATCGCGGCGACCGTGAACAAAACGGCAACACCGCGATCTTTCTCAAGTGAATCCCGACCCTTGTACAAGAGCGCCGGGCCTGGAGCCTCTTCCGACGGCGCCAACTTCGGCGCGGCCGATCCCGGCTCCTATCCCACCAGGTCGCCGAAGTCCTGGCTGCGTCGCAGCCAAGCGGCCGCATAGCCGCAGATCGGCGTGATCGTCAGGCCCCTGGCGCGGGCCTCGGCGCCGATCGCGGCCATCAGCCGCCCGGACGCGCCCGTGCCCCGCAACGGCGCGGGGCTGAACACATAGTCGATGTAGAGCCGCTGCCCGTCGCGGCGGTAGTCGGCGTAGACGGTCAGGCCCTGCTCATCCCGCTCATAGCGGGCGCCGGTGTCGCGAAGCTCATCCATGGGCGATCCTCTCCCGTACCGGAACGGGGTGGCTGGGAATTTCGATCCCGTCTAGCTTCCCGATCGGTCATCCCACCGGAGGGTTCAAGATGAAACGCGTCCTGGTTTCCGCCGCAGCCGTGCTGGCGCTCGCCGCCTGCGCCAAGAAGGACGAGGCCGCCAAGGCCGCCGACGCCGCGGCGACGCCGGCCCCGGCCTCCGCGCCCGCCCTGATGAAGCCGCCGGAACGCAAGGCCGGCCTTTGGACCCAGACCATCGCCACCGGCAAGATGACCCAGACCACCCGCATCTGCTTCAGCGACGAAGTGAACAAGAAGATGACCATCTGGGGCCAGAAGGGCGGCGACGACAACTGCTCGCAGAAGTCCTTCACCCCCACCCTCGGCGGCTGGAAGTTCTCGTCCACCTGCAACCTGGGCGCGGGCGGCACGATCACCTCGGAGGGCGAGGCGAAGGGCGACTTCGGCACGCACTACACGGTGCACATCAAGAGCTCGACCACCGGGGCGGCCTCGCCGCAGATGAACGGCGAGCACGAGATGAACCTGGAGGGGACCTGGCAGGGCCCCTGCCCGGCCGACTTCAAGCCCGGCGACATGGAGATCAACGGCATGAAGATCAACATGCTGGCCATGGACACCGGCGCGGCCGGCGCGAAGCCCAGCGAACGTCCGAGCCCCGAGCAGATGGCCGCCATGCGCAAGATGATCGAGGCCCAGATCAAGGCCAAGCACGGCGGGCAGTAAGGCTAGGCCAGCTCCACCGCCATCGCGGTGGCTTCGCCGCCGCCGATGCAGAGGGCGGCGACGCCGCGCTTGCCGCCGCGGGCTTCGAGCGCGCTCAGCAGCGTCGCCAGGATGCGCGCGCCTGAGGCCCCGATCGGGTGGCCGAGCGCGCAGGCGCCGCCGTTGACGTTGAGCTTCGCCCGGTCGATGCCCAGGTCGCGCTCGGCGATCATGGCGACCACGGCGAAGGCCTCGTTGACCTCGAAGAGATCGACGTCGTTCATGCCCCAGCCGGCGCGCTTCAGCGCCTTCTGGATGGCGGGGACCGGCGCGGTGGTGAACAGGCCCGGCTCGTGGGCGTGGGCGGCGTGGCCGGCGACGCGGGCCACGATGGTCATGCCGAGCCGCCTGGCGACCGACTCCCGGGTCATCACCAGGGCCGCGGCGCCGTCGCTGATCGAACTGGCGTTGGCCGCGGTGATGGTGCCGTCCTTGCTGAACGCCGGCTTCAGGGTCGGGATCTTCGCCGGGTCGGCCTTCATCGGCTGTTCGTCCTCGGAGACCAGGACCGCGCCCTTGCGGGTGACCACCTCCACCGGGACGATCTCACGGGCGAAGGCGCCGGATTCGATGGCCGCCTTCGCCTTCGTCAGAGAGCCGATGGCGTACTCGTCCTGCGCCTCGCGAGTGAACTGGTAGGTCTTGGCGGTCTCTTCGGCGAACGAGCCCATCAGCCGGCCGGGCTCGTAGGCGTCCTCGAGGCCGTCGAGGTACATGCTGTCGTAGCTGGTATCGTGGCCGATCCGGGCGCCGGCGCGGTGCTTGGTGAGCAGGTAGGGGGCATTGGTCATGCTCTCCATGCCGCCCGCCACGATCACGTCCACCGAGCCCGCGGCCAGCGCGTCGTGCGCCAGGATCGCGGCCTGCATGCCCGAGCCGCACATCTTGTTGACGGTGGTGGCCTCCACCGACTTCGGCAGGCCGGCGCCCAGCGCCGCCTGACGGGCAGGCGCCTGGCCGAGGCCGGCCGGCAGCACGCAGCCCATGACGATCTGCTCGATGGCGGTGGGATCGGCGCCCGACCGCGCGACGGCCGCGCGCACCGCGGCGGCCCCCAGCTCGGTAGCTTTCATGGGGGCGAGCACGCCCTGGAAACCGCCCATGGGCGTGCGGGCGTAGGAGGCGATGACGACGGGGTCGGAGGCTGAGTTGCTCATGGGCGGGGATATAGGCATCCGCGCCCGGCGCGTCATCCTCACCCGGGGTCAGACGCTGCGGATCGTGCCCGCGATGAAGCCGCCGCCCAGCACGCGGCTGTCAGCTTCCGGCGCGTAGAGCACGCAGGCCTGGCCCGGCGCGACGCCTTCCTCCGGCGTGTCGAAGCGGACGCCAGGGACGCCGTCCACGAGGCCGAGGCGGCCCAGGACCGGCTCGCGGGTCGAGCGCACGCGGGCCAGCACAGGACGGCCGGCGTCGCAGGCCGCCTCGATCGAGCCGCCATCGCCGATCCAGCTTCGTTCCCCAAACGTCAGCGCATGGGTCAGTAGCGCCTCGCGTGGCCCGACGATCACTTGGCGCGCATCCGCGTCGATCCGGACCACGAACAGCGGATCGCCGACCGCGACATTGAGGCCCCGGCGCTGACCGATGGTGTAGCGGGTGACCCCCTCATGGCGGCCCAGCACCCGGCCGTCCATGTGCACGATGTCGCCCGGCTCCGCGCCGTGCGGGCGCAGGCGGTCGATGACCGTGGTGTAGCGGCCTTCCGGCACGAAGCAGATGTCCTGGCTGTCCGGCTTGTCGGCCGCGGCGAGGCCGAGTTCCGCCGCCGCTGCCCGCACCGCCGGCTTCGGCAGGCCGCCCAGCGGGAAGCGCAGGTAGTCGAGCTGCTCGGCCGTGGTGGCGAACAGGAAATAGCTCTGGTCCTTGGCCGGGTCGGCGGCCCGGTGCAACTCCGGCCCGGCCGGACCCACCTCACGGCGGACATAGTGGCCGGTGGCCATGGACTCCGCACCCAGGTCGCGGGCGACGTCCAGCAGGTCGCGGAACTTCACCGTCTGATTGCAGCGGATGCAGGGGATCGGCGTTTCGCCGCGCAGATAGCTGTCGGCGAAGTCCTCGATCACCTGTTCCTTGAACCGGCTCTCGTAGTCGAGGACGTAGTGCGCGATGCCCAGGCTCTCGGCGGCGGTGCGCGCGTCGTGGATATCCTGGCCCGCGCAGCAGGCGCCCTTCTTCTGGATCGCCGCGCCGTGGTCGTAGAGCTGCAGCGTCACGCCCACCACGTCATAGCCCGCCTTGGAGAGCAGGGCCGCGGTCACGGTGCTATCGACCCCGCCCGACATCGCCGCCACGATCCGGCTGCCGGCCGGCAGGCGCACGGCGTCGCGCACGACCTCGATCAGGCCGTCCGGAGCTTCGCGGGTGGTGGCGAAGGGGGCGTTCATGGCCGCCATATAGCGCTCCCGCCCCTTCATGGGGAGGGTGGACGAGGCAATGGCTTCGGACCGGCCGGTCGCCGGCCTACTGCAGGAAGTTGAGCAGCGACATGTTCTGCAGGCTCTGGAACACCCTGGCCGACGCCTGGACCGCCACCTGGGCGGTGGCCAGGTCGCTGGCGGCCTTGGCCATGTCGGCGTCGGTGATGCCGCCGATCATGACGGTGAGCGTGTCCTTGCGCGCCACCAGGGTGGAGGCCACGTCGTCCACCCGCTTCTGGATCAGGCCGTTCTGGGCGGTGGTGAGCGTCAGGTCGCTGCGCACGGCATCGAACCCGGGCAGCGTGCCCTGCAGGAAGGTCCGCTGGGCGTCGGTAAGCTGGCCGGTGAAAGGGCCATTGGGACCCTGGCTGTAGGTCTGGATGGCCTTCAGCGCGTTCATCAGCGGCGTGCCGATGTCGCTGGCCAGGAAGCCGGTGGTGACGGTGGTGGAGTCGTCCAGCTTGGCCTGGGTCTTGAAGTTGTCGTTCTGGAAGAAGGAGGCGACCGGCGGGCCCGCGGTCAGGTCGGCCAGCGTGGTCGCGGTGACCGGCGGCGTGTTGATCTGGCCGCCGGCGAAGAGGTACTTGCCGTCGTAGCTGGTGTTCATGCCCTGGACGGCGTTTTTGAACAGGCTGTTGAGGTCGGTCATCAGGGTGTCGGCGCGGTCGGTGGCGATGGCGTCGGCGATCGTCTGGCGCACCTGGGCGGCGGCGTCGGCGACCTGGTTCAGCGCCTGGTCCTGGTTGGTCAGCTTGTCGGCGATCAGGCCGTTCTGGTCCTGGTAGGCCTTGGTCCGCCGGTCGACCACGCGCATGGCGGCGAGCGTCTCGGCCTTGTTGGCGTAGGCCTTCAGGTCGCTGCCGTTCTTCTGGCTGGAGACCCGTTCGTTGGCGTCGAACTGGGCCTGCTGCGCGGTCATCAGGTTGGTCAGTACGGAGGCGTAGTTGCCGCTGGTCGTGATGCGGGAGACCATGGTCCGAGTCCTCAGATAATGCCGAGCAGGACGTCGAAGAGATCCTTCGTCGCCGAGATCATGCGGGCAGAGGCGTTAAACGCCTGCTGATAGGTGGTGAGGCGCACCAGTTCCTCGTCGAGGTTGACGCCCTCGACGGACTGGCGGCGCGCGCTGGCTTCGGTCTTGACGGCGGCGGCGCTCTGGCTGCGGGTGTCGGCCGCTGCGGCGTCGCGGCCGATGGCGCCGGCGAACTCCGCGCCATAGTGCGAGACGGTCATGGACACCTGGCCCAGTGCGCCCGCCGCCTGGAAGTTCGTCGAGACGTCGCCGGCCTGCGAGAGCGCCAGCGCGCCGCGGCCGTCGCCGGCGCGGATGGCCGGCGTGCCCGCCGCCACGGTGAGGTCCAGCTTTCCGAACGCCAGCGCCGTGGGATTGGTGACAAACTTCGGATCGACATTGAAGCGGCCGGCGCGATCCGAGCGTTCGACGACGCCCAGGCCGAAGAGCTGGCTGATCGTCGGGCCGCCGACGCCGCGCTTGGTGTTGTCGGTGACGACGGAGACGTTGGCGTTGAGCGGGGCCGAGCCCTTGAAGGTCAGCGCCCCGTTGGGGTCGAGGCTGAACTGGCCATAGACGCCGGCGCCGGTCGAGGCCGCGTTCAGCGTGTTCAGGAGGTCGCTCATCAGCGGCGCGGCCGGCACGGTGATGGTGACGTCCTTGATCGGCAGGCCGTTGGGCTGCGCCAGGCGCAGGACCATGGTGTCGCCCGGCGTGAAGCCGTGGTTGTCGGTGGCCTGCAGGCCGGTCTCGTAGCTGGTGAAGCCGGTGGAGCGGATCAGGTCGTTGAGACCGAAGAAGTGCGAGAAGGCCTTGCCGGCCTTCATCGAGGAGCCCTCGTCCATGGCCACTCCGTTGGCGCCCGTGGCGGCGATGGAGAGCTTGCCGCCGGTGAAGCTGGCCGAGCCGAGGGCGCCCAGGCCGGTGTTCAGCTGGGCGAGGAAGGTCGCAGGCGTGAAGGCCGTGGGCGCGCCTCCGTCGACGCTCATGGTCCCGCCGGTGAAGTCGATGGCCACACGGCGCTGCACGACGCCGGCGGCGTTGACGATGGCCACCGTCGAGGTCCCGGTGAAGCCGCTGACCGCGGTGGGCAGGTCGAGGCCGGTGTCGCGGCCGGTCAGGCTGGCCGGCGCGGGGAAGGAGGTCGAGGCGTTGTGCGCCTTGTTCAGCTGCTCCGCCGCGCGCGACATGAACTCGCCGAGCTGGTCGGACATGCCGGGCAGCTTGTCGTCGCGCAGGTCCAGCAGGCCGCGGATCTCGCCGCCGTTGACCTGGATGGGCTGCGGGGCGCCCGTCGTGCCGGTCTGGGCGGCGATATAGCCGCGCGTGCTGTCCGTGCGCACGTACGAGAGCACCGCGGCGTTGTCGCCGGCCAGCAGCACGCCTTCCGGCGAGCGGACGTTGATCCCGCCGTTGGTGCGGCTGTCGACCTTGACGCTCATCAGCGTGGAAAGCTCGTCGAGCAGCTGGGCCTGGATGTTCTCGGAGCCGGAGCTGTCGGAGTTGACCACCCGGGCGCGGCTGATGTCGCCGTTCAGCTTGTTGATCTGGCCGAGCAGTTCGTTGGCGCGCGCGACGCTGTCGGTCACCCGGGTGTCCACCGTGCCGCGGAGCTGGTTGATCTGGGTGTTGACGCGGTCGGCTTCCCCCAGGAAGTCCTGGGCGGTGGAGACCGCCTGGGTGCGCAGCAGCGCGGAGGACGGATCGTCCGCAGCGCCGGCGAAGTTGGCGAAGATGTCGTCCAGCCGGTTGAAGAAGAAGCTGTCCGCGGAGGGGTCGCCGAACAGGCTCTGGGCGTTGTCGAGGAATTCCGAGGTGACGTCCCAGCGGCTGGAGTCCGACGCCGCGGTGAGGCTGGCCAGCTGCAGGTACTGGTCGGTGACCCGGGTGATGCTCTTGACGTCGACGCCGGAGCCCGCGCCGTCGATCACCAGCTGCTGCTGGTTGATGACCTTTCGCACATAGCCGGGCGTGTTGACGTTGGAGATGTTGTCCGAGACGGTCCTGAGGCCGCTTTGAGCGGTCATCAGCCCCGACGAGGCGCTTTTCAGGATGCTGTTGAGCGACATCGCTTAACTCCCCGCCCGGCAAAGGCTGACGTGCGGCTCGGCGGATTCTGCCGGGACCGTGATGAACGCCCACGCGAGGGGCCGGAAAAACGTCATAGTTTTCAACGAGGTCCCTTTCAGGGGCCGATGGGTTGGCAAACTACGGCGCAAGACCTGGGCCAGATGGGCCGCCCGCCGCAGGTCAGCTGAGTTCGTGCGCGCATGAGGGGCGGCCTGGCGGCCTCCAGGCGATAGCGCACCGGCCGGGGGCAAGGGCGGCAGGGAACGCCCTAGCGGACCGTGGATGGCCCGGCAATTTCCGCCACAGCCTGGCTGCCACCTGGCGGTCTTCAGAAAGTTTTCCTTTTAAGACAATGGCTTGTTGGTCTGGCGCAAAGGTTGCTCCACATCTCCCGAATAGACCCGGCGCAGCAGGCGCTTCCCGAACATCCGCCGCTCTAAGGCCCTCACCGCATGTCTGCGTCCGCCATCAACGCCGCTCCCCCTCCGTCGACCGGCCCCGCCGCCGGGATCGGCGCCGGCGCCGGCGCGGCGCAGGCCGAGGGTCCGCTGGCGGGTTTCGAGGCGCTGCTGGCCGCCGTCTTCGGCGACCAGTTGCAGCCGGGCGCGACCGCCGCCGCCGGCAAGGCCGGCAAGACCACCGCCGCAGAGGGCGGCGTCCCGACCGACGCCGATGCCGACGCCAGCGCCAAGGGCGCGGCCGGCGACGCCGCGGTCGCCCAGACGCCCGAAGAGCTGAAGGCCGCGGAAGCCGCCGCGGCGGCCGCGGCCGCCCTGGCCGCCTGCAACGCCGGGCTCGGCGTGCCCGTCGCCAGCCTGCCCATCGCCGCCACCCCGACCGGCGACGCCGCCACGGGCGAGGCGGCCACGAAAACCCCCGCAGTCGTCGCCGGCCAGGCCTTCGCGAAAGCGGCCGCCGCCGCGCTCCTGAAGGATGAACCGCCGGCCGGCGCGGCCGAAGCCAAGAGGGACATCGCCGCGGCGGCCTTCGATCCGAACGCGCCCGCGCCGCCCACGACCGGCAAGCTCGCCCCCTCGATCGCCACGCCGCCGGCCCCGGTCGAGCCGACCCGCGCTGCGACCGCCCAGCCCCCCGTGGCCGCTCCCGCCGCACCGGCTTCGGCCGCGCCGATCTCCGCCGACCCTGCGCCGGCCGTGACGCCCGACACCCTGGCCGCGCCACAGGCGGCGGCCGCTGCCGCAGCTGGCGTCAAGGTCACCGAACAGCCCACGCCAACGACGCCCGTCGCGGCGAAGGACAAGGCCCAGGGCGCCAAGGGCGCCAGCCGCAACGAACCCACCGGGGTCGACCCCACGCCTGCGACTTTGAAGGCCGGCGCCGCCGTCGTGGCCGCGGCCGCTGACGGCGCGCCCAAGGGCGGCGCCGACGAACATCCCGCCCAGGCCGCCCCCGGCGACGCCAAGACCGAGGCGGCTGCGCCCGCCGGATCGGCCGATGCGGGCTCCGCCACCGCCTCGACCACCAACGCCCTGACCCAGGTGCATCCGGGCGCGGTCCCCGTGCGCGGCTCGCCGCAGACCGTCGCCAACCTCGCCGCCCAGATCGCCAAGAAGCTGGAGGGCCGCTCCACCCGTTTCGATCTCGAGCTCAATCCGCAGGGCCTCGGCCGCGTGGACGTGCGCATGGAGATCGGCGCGAGCGGCCGGATGAGCGCGGCCATGACCTTCGACACCCCGCAGGCCGCCGCCGAGCTGCGGGCCCGCGCCGCGGAGTTGCAGCGCCACCTGGAACAGGCCGGCTTCGACCTGTCGGGCGGCCTTTCCTTCGACGTCGCCGGCGACCGCGGCCAGGGCCGCCAGGCCCAGCAGCAGACCGACAACGACAATGGGCAGGCCTTCCGCGGCCGCGCCTTCCAGCAAGCCCTCGCCACCGCCGGAGAGGCCGCCCAGTCGGCGGCCAGCGGTGCGCTCAACCTTCGCCGAAGCCTGCTCTCAGGCGTCGATATCCGGATCTGAGGACAAGATGGCCGTTACCTCCGCAACCCAGGCTCCCACGACGACGACGCCCGCCACGACGGACTCCACGGCGCTCGGCCGCGCCCGCCTGGCGGACAACTTCAGCACCTTCCTCAGCCTGCTGACCACGCAGCTGAAGAACCAGGACCCGCTGTCGCCGCTGGATTCCAACCAGTTCACCCAGCAGCTCGTGCAGATGACCGGCGTCGAGCAGCAGCTGGCCTCCAACGACCTCCTGAAGAAGCTGGTCGCCAACACCGGCTCGGGCATCACCACCGCCGTCAGCCTGATCGGCAAGGAGGTGCGGGCGGCCACCCCCGACGCCCAGCTCAGCAACGGCAAGGCCGACTGGGTCTACAAGCTCGACCTCGACGCCTCTGACGTGAAGGTCGAAGTGCTCAACGCCAAGGGCGCGGTGGTCCACACCGAAGCCGCTACGGCCAACAAGGCCGGCGACCACGCCTTCAGCTGGAACGGCAAGGACGCCACGGGCAGCACGATGCCGGAAGGCGCCTACACCCTGCGCGTCACCGCCAAGGACTCTACCGGGACAGCCGTCCCCTCGACCACCTTCGTCACCGGCCGGGTGACCGGTGTCGAACAGACGGATGGCGAGACGTTCATCACCATCAACGGCGGCAAGGTTCCCTGGAACACTGTCACCTCGGTCAAGGAACCGGTCACGACCACGGCCGCTACCGATCCCACCACTCCCACCACGCCGGCGGCCACGTGATCGACCGGCGGATTCCCCCTCAACCCGAGCGGCTGAACGCCGCCCACCGTGACGGCCTGGCGCCTCACGCCATCCGCAGGACGCGGAAACCTAGGAAAGAACGGATCTTCTCATGAGCATCAATTCGGCACTGCTCGCCGGCGTGTCTGGCCTGGTGGCCAACTCCTCGGCGCTCGCGGCGATCTCGGACAACATCGCCAACGTCAACACCACCGCCTACAAGCGCAACGCGGTGAACTTCGCCGACCTGGTGACCTCCCAGGCGGTCGCCGGGCGCTATTCGGCCGGCGGCGTGCAGGGCGTCACCCGCCAGTACGTCAGCCAGCAAGGCCTGATCCAGAGCTCGGCGAGCGCCACCGACCTGGCGATCTCCGGCGACGGCTTCTTCGTCGGCGCCCAAAAGGGCGCAAACCTCACGGCGGCCGATGCGCGCCTGTTCACCCGCGCCGGCTCGTTCAACGTCGATTCCGACGGCTTCCTGAAGAACAGCTCCGGCCTCTATCTGCAGGGCTGGCCGCTGCTGGCGAACGGGACCTTCGACGTCAACCCGTCGGACCTCAACAAGCTCGCCTCGATCAACGTCAAGAACCTGGGTGCGGCCGTCCAGCAGACCACCTCGGTCGCGCTGAGCGCCAACCTGAACGCCGACCAGGTGCTGTCCGCCGCGGCCGGCTCGCTCGTCCCGCCTGTGGCTGCGACCTACAACGGCACGACCACGGCCTCGATGACCGACTATGCCGCCGGCGCGGCGACCGGGACCAAGCCCGACTTCACCACCGAGATGACGGTGATCGACTCGCAGGGCGGCAGCCACAAGTTCGCGATGGCCTTCCTGAAGAACTCGTCCGCCCCCAACGTGTGGGACGCGGAAATCTACGCGGTCCCGGCCTCCGACGTGACCGCGGCCGCGGGCTTCCGCCCCGGCCAGCTCGCCAAGGGCCAGGTGAAGTTCACCCCCACCGGCGCCATCGACCTGACCACTTCCACCCTGTTCGGCGTGGCCGGCTCGCCCGCGACGATTTCGCTGGCCGCCTCCACGGGCGCGGCGCCGAGCTGGTCGCTCGCCCAGGGCATCAGCGCCTCGACGGTCGCCTACGACCTTTCCAAGCTCACCCAGTACGCGGCCACCTCGACGGTGAACTCGGTGACCTCCAACGGCGCGGGCGTCGGCA
>Ga0307513_10012129_pt1 | contig 10658 bp, 9 predicted proteins | sample 15_EM_MG_FD_202174 | JGI IMG/M metagenome (GOLD analysis project Ga0307513, IMG submission 202174) | Populus trichocarpa ectomycorrhiza microbial communities from riparian zone in the Pacific Northwest, United States - 15_EM | ecosystem: Host-associated > Plants > Roots > Unclassified | place...
TACCACGCACAGACAACCAGCTAAACATTTCTACGGTCGAGAAACTCCAATTTGTATTCTCGAGACACCAAGGGCTGGTTTCGCGCGTGGTTACTGGTCTCGGTCCCAACGGAACATTCCTGCTCGGGGACAACATTCATCAACTGAGCCTGGACATCCGTGAAGTATCACTCAGGCCACTTGTAGAACTTTCCATCACTTTCGCTGATATAGGATCGGGAGAGGGAAACCCCTCTCTAACCTTCGTCGACATGCACGGATACCTAAGTCTCCTCCTCCAATTGATTTTTTCCTCCTTCACCCGCCTACGTGTACTCATCCTCCAACGGGTCCACGGTTGCGAAATCATACTCAGGCTCCTATGTGATCCGAGCATCTGCCCCCAACTAAACACAGTTATTCTCGCCAACGTCCAGTCTCACACGACTTACTGGCCATCCCTCGTCGAAATGGCTCGTGCCCGGGGGCAGCATACAAGCACAAGCAGTATTTATCGCGTCGACATTGGCTGTCGCACGGAAGAGTTACCCGAACAAGACCAATTGGCGGAGTTGAGGGCGCATGTGTCATCGGCAGAGATAAAGCCATGGAACTACAGGATCGAAGAGTTGGATTGGTTGAACGACTCTAGGTTCCGGAACCTAGGTAGATTGTAATTAACTGATGTGGGCCTGGTTCTTCGTTTAGCAGCATGCTCGTACATTCATACTGTGACCCTCCCCCCCCCTGCAAACATTAACGGCCCCATCTAATCGTCGGAAGAGCGTTTGCTGTTCGGACCAGCAAGACCCCTTGCCCCACAGCCTGTTATTGGATCAGCGATAGCCAAATTCGCTTATGCGTCAACACCGTCCCAGCTCACTCGATTACTTTCAAAATTGTGTTCTACTGCCATGTCCTTCGACGACCCCATGCTTGAGACTCGTGATTGAACCCCCCGTCCGTTCGCTGTGATCAGCACCCACTCATGGGGGACGGGTCAACCAGGGTTTCAGGGATGCCATCAAACACCTTCTCAGAGTGCGGTGCAAAGTCGACCTCTTTTCCGTAGGACTCGAGGACGGTCCTCGGGTAGGCGGGAGCATCGTCTTGTCAACACTTTGGTGTATGAGTTGAAACTCGCGAGATGGACGTTGAGAGGTGTTAGGTCATAACCTTGCCTCAATTCGCAGAAGGAAGCTCGAAAGCTTCGGAATTCCGGTTTGAGCTCCACGTTTCGTGGTCAACAGGGGAGTACGATCTTCACGGGGAACAAGGCACGTATCCACAACAAGAGTATAACCAACTCCCGGTGATGACCCCGGCTCGGTTCGTGTTTACGTGCAGATCGCGGACAATTCCCAATACCCCCTCCTTTCGTTTCAACCGTTTCCCCACCGCTTGAGTATATTGGGCATGTTCTTGGACCCACAACCTCCTGGTGGGCGCGGCAGACCTTCCTAATCTCCTGCTCCAGCTTCGTGATCCAACCGTCCCCACACCTGCACTTCTCCCTCAATTTCCCACCCTCCTCTCTGAATCTCACTACGTCGGCCCTCCTCCCGTTAAGCGCTACTTCTGGTCAACCTCACTCTCGCGTGACAGAGTGAGGGAGGGGCGTGGGTTGTGGGTTGTGGCTCAAAGGCAACCTCGCGGGGGACAAAAACCTGGGGACTAAGTACATCTTATCCATGCTTGATGGGATCAACGTCAATGTGCCCCGCCTTCGTCACGGCCTTTTATCCCTGCCATGCAGAGGAACAGTGTGACTGGCGCCTGTGTGACGGATTTTATCCCCGTCCTGTAAAGGAAATGTGTGGCGGGTCCCACGGAGTTTCCGGACGGTGAACGATTTCAGGCCCTCTGTCACCTTCTTCGAACCCCCATCATGGAATCAGCCCGCTCCGTTTATTCTGGCACCTCGCGAAGGCTTGTCATCGCCCTCGATATCGGGACCACGTTTAGCGGTGCTGCATACGCGCTGTTAGACCCCGGCGAAATCCCCCAAATCCAATCTGTTACAAGGCAAGCGTTTACTAATTTCATAATCCTGGATGTGCAGTGACAAGTGAAATAGGTACCTAAACGATCCAAACCCTGGGTCCGCAAAAGTTCCCTCCACACTGTGTTATGATCACCATGGTAACTTCTATGGCGTTGAGAACGGGGTTGATTTCCAGGAAAACGATGGGTTTCTGAGGATGAGATGGTGAGAGACTGCAATGCGTTCACCTGCGTAGGTCTCTGACAGCACATCAGGTGGAAGTTATTCCTCTCACCCACAGTGCTGCCCGCCGCGATGATGGATCAGATGAGCACAAAACTTCCAAAGGGAAAAACCATCACCAACGTCTTTGCTGATTTTATGGGCTATCTCTTTGATTCGACCAAGGCATTATTCAAGACCTCGGAGCCGAACGGAGAACTAAGATGGGACTCGGTGTCGAACAACATTGAGTTAGTGCTGACCCATCCCAACGGATGGGGAGGCCCACAGCAAGCGAAACTGCGAACCGCCGCGGTCCAAGCGGGGATTGTCCCTGACACCCCTGCTGGGCGTTCTCGTGTCCACTTTGTGACCGAGGGTGAAGCAAGTTTCTGCTTTTGTGCTACCCAGACCCGGGCGGGTAAAAGCCTTAATGTCAGTCACACTGCCGCTACCCAGAGCCGATTTCTTGACACGCTCACAGATCGGAGATCAAGTTTTGATCGTCGATGCGGGCGGTGGAACGATCGATATCAGCACCTACAAAGTTCTCAATAACAAGCCATTGCAGGTCGAAGAATTGTATGAACCACAGTGTGGGTTGGTTTAATTACAATGGCAGATTTTTCCGTTCGATAACATTCGTCTTAGGCTTGGTTCAAGGCGGAGAGCTCGTCACAGCGAGGGTAACGGCAATGGTTAAAGGTCCGTTCTGACATTCCGCTCTCAGACCGATTACTCAACTCGCAGCTAGAGAAGTTGGAGGGCTCAAAATTCAACACCCCTGAGGACCTGGCAATGTTTTCCCAGAGATTTGATGAAGGTGTGAAGAAGGTATTTTCGAACAACCAGGCACCCCAATACGTCAAATTTGGCTCCCTGAGGGATAACGATCCCGAGTATGGGATCAAGGCCGGGAGGTTGATGTTGACTGGGTAAACTCGTGCGCGCTCTATTTGTAAATTGACACCTAAACTGTTACACGCACAGCTCACAAATTTCCGTGGCCTTCGAACCCTCGATTCAATCCACTGTGGACTCTATCAGGGACAACTTCAGGCAACACCTTCCCGTTAATTCGGTCAGAATACTCTGATACTCTTGAACTCCGCCCCTAATTACTCGTGAACAGCTCGCGTTTCTTGTTGGTGGCTTTGCCACAAGTCCGTGGTTATCCGACCAACTCCAAAAGCGGCTTTTGGATCTCGGATTTCAGTTTTCCAAGCCGGACATGCATCCGTGAGCGATCTATCCCTGTGCTCCAGGCAAACTACAACAGTGACTATTGTACAGAAACAAAGCTGTTGCCGTCGGGGCAGTTTCATATTACGTCGACCATTTTGTGACAGGCAGGATCTCAAAATTCACGTACGGTACACCCAATCGTACCATATATGAGGCCTCTAATCCAGAGCACGCCCGGCGCGCACATAAGTCGTATATTGATCCCATGGGGAATAAACGTGTTCCTTGCCACTTTCAGACCATGCTATCGCGGGTTCGTCATGTGCAATCTTTACTTGACTTCTCGAAATGAATTCCACTGGTCTGCAGGGCACCAAGGTTCTAGAGGACCGAGAGATCCGATTTCACTTCTGCTCGGTATCCGAGGGCGTCCCACCGCAACACATCTCCCCGAAAATTGTCAAATACACAGGGACTCTGGCTGCTCCTGAGTGGAGGGACATAGAACCAGGTAGGGTTTTTAGCTCCTCCCGGCACTCTATGAAAAGCACTCAGAGTCGAAAAGACAAGTTCGAAACGTTATGCCGTATCAAAGCCGACCTCTCCACCACACCGCATACGTCAAAACTCAACGCGACGGGGAAAACAGGTTACGAGCGGTGTTATGACATAATCATGCTTGTGGGTCTCACAGAGCTCAAGGCACAGGTCAGCTGGATTGACTCCGTAACCGTACGTGCACATACCGCTCTTCGTGTATCTATCTACCTCACCCGACTCCCATGTACGTGAATCTAGGGGATAGAGAGAAGGTTTGTGGTACCATCTCCCGAGTTCCTCTTTCCTGGGCTGAATTTAATTCCAGGGGCGATGCTGTGGTTGTTTACGACAACCCCTCGGAGAGGATCGTAGGGGGTGTCTCCAAATGGCATTTTCAGGATGACCCAGTTTACTGAAACGGTTACGTCTCACCCCCATTATAACGACATGCCTTCATCCATACCGTCAGCCAATGGCCAACTACAAGAAGCGGTACCACCTTGGACCTTGCGGGACACTGGGAGCAGTTGGATACTATTTATCTCTGTGCGCCGAGAGTTCGTTCGTCTTGCTCCCAATACACCAACGATGCAAGCTTTGGGGTGAGACCCTTGGCCCGACATTGGATACGTCCTCACTATGGCGTCGGGGTGATACCCATTTTGTGTGGTCGCCGTCCTTTTCCGCGATTTGTCAATATTTCGATGTACGGATCAAAACTTGCGAGACGGACAATGAAAGGCGTTGCGCTGTGATCTCGTTGAGTTCAAGCTCCAAGCTTCGTGGTTAACAAGATCGAGAGTGCCATCCGTGGAATGGAGTCCGTATCAAAGTCGTTGACGGTGATGGGGGCCAAGCCCTCCTGATGGGTGGCGTTTATAGCTCCTCCCGCATCGAGGATAAAAGCTACTGGAGCCACCGTGCTTGTTGGGTTCGACTGCTGAGAGATCTTAAAACCCATCGGTGTATTCTTATCATTACCTACTCCATCTCCTAGATCTGTCCGAATATTATCAATTTCATGATCATTCTGGGCCTATGACTGAACTCTACGTTCCGCACGCATAACTTCAGGGTCAAATCTTGATATCACGAGGTGGTGGCAACAACAGCCTTATCGAGGCGTAGTTACCGCCCCACGCAACGCGCCGCTGGTTAGTCTCTCTGCGGCATACGTGGGCATATATGGCTGGTGTTCTGTTTTTGCATGCCCGGGTAGGTCAAGGTGGATCAAAGAAGGTGGGAAGCAGAACATGAGTTCCGGGAGAGATGGGGCCCACGAAACTGGAATCTCGGGTGTTTCGAATTCGACATCAGAAGGGTAGTGGATCGGACCTTCAGGGATGAATACTTTGGATCCGTCCCAACCGGTGGGGCATGGTTTCTGGCGGAGATGAGTCCGAAATAAAACGAAATCCTGTCGGGTATTTTGAGGTAGGCGAACAGGTTTCGTGAAACCACGAACCTATGTGAAGAGAGCAAGGGAGGGCGGGGAGAGGGCCCCCAGGGCTGCAGTGGATGATATGTGCGTGGTCGTCTGACACCCCCACGATACTACTCGCCGTGCTGCATGTACCGGCAGATCATACAGTAATTGACCGCGTCACCGACTTATCTCTTTCTATTCACTAGTGTGCAAAACAGGAGGTATGATATAGTGAACGAGATATTCCTCCACACACCATACCAGCACTTGTCAGCAGCGGTCAATTCTGGCCAGTGCTGGTTATTCACCGCACCTCCCGATCCATTCGCGGGTGGCACCGCGCGTTTGAGTCTCATCATGCGGCAAAGTCTCACAGCCTCTTTGTACCGTGCTGCTCGGGTTCCAGGATAGGACTAGCGGGATGTTTAATACCGCTGCGCGCGTGGACATCGTGGTGCCCTTGCCATGGTTGCGGGCCTCCAGGTTGGTTACTGTAATCGACGTGAGCAGGAGAAATGATCGAAAGCGGGCGGGATGAAATCGTACCCTCTCTGCGTGGAGGAGGATTGGGGATGTAAGTAACAAGGTTGGGAGCCCACTTGACGCTCTTCTGAGCTGTGGTTGGTGTAAGCGGGTGGACGCACAAGGACCAGGGCGCGAGCTCTGGCTCGGGAAACCTAGCGTTGGATAAGAGACTTTATATCCCCAGATACGGCAACCGACGCCCCGTGGTTGTTGCCGGGTCTCCAATCCCATGCAGGTGATCCACCATAGCGTGAGCGAACTTCTGAGGATGATGGAAAACATGCAGATTGAGCACAGCACTCGCGATCAGGAGTCTGACTTGGTGTCTAAACCCCCGAGTTACAGTGGTTTGCATATAAAAGTGAACGCAACACTTGGCCTCTTGTCCACTTTCATATGCAAAGGACCGTACGTTAGGCAGTGTGTTCTGCAATCTGCAGGATACCGGAACCCGAAGCCGTGCCCCTGTACGGTTTTGATGGTGGTGATCAGAGAGTGACGGAAGTAAAGCTTGAGGTTAGCGAATGACCGATCCGAGCGCCGGGCACCGGTTACTAACGGCGAGTATCACGTCGCGTCGACACGGCTAAGGTGGGTGATGATGCGTATGAGTTCGGAGCTGTTGGGAGTCTGCGATCCGCCTGATGGGTAGCAGCAGGTTGATCGCCGTAACCGAGGGGTCGGGGTCCGAGGATGTATACCCGGCGTTCAATCGGTGTTGAAACTCATCACCCACGTTCGGCTACCATGACCCTCTAGCTGTTCAACTTTGTCTGTAAGTTCACCAATTGGCCGATGATATCGTCTAACTGATGAATTAACGAGTGTGGGCCTCATCACACCTCAGCGAACCAACACCTGGCCTCGATGGAGCCTTACGTGGCCCACTCGCTCATTACCGGTCTCCGTTCTCAGATTTTTGACACGACGTAATAGTCTCAGTTCATCGCACGTCAGAGGAGGGGTGGCCGTCTTGGGTGGACTTCATCTGCAAGGCTTTCCCCGCCCGACCATCGAAGTGACCCGGCTTAGGTTCAACGTGGCACTGTGGGCCACTATGATCAACAATCGCCAAGTGCAAGTGGTTCAAGCGCTCAAGCGCTCACCTCTTGTCGCGAGTCTGGTGTTTCTCACATACCTGTCCTCTGCTTCTACTTGCGGGTCGGACCGGGTATATTCCGTGGGGCGCTTGGCGTAGGCTCAATCAAGGGGCTCGGAGTGAGCTGACCCCAATACCGATCTCACCTCTGGTAAATTCATGCTCGTGATCCAATAGGCCCCAGAGATCGAATATTTGGTGGTTTTATGTGACCTCTCTTCTAGCTTTGCAGCAGTGTGGGTCAACCCACTTGGTTGCTTGGCCGCAGTCATATGTGATTCCGCGCTCCACTCTCAAAGCTACAATGCCTCCCCCGCCTGGTCCATTTTTTTCCTAGTGTCCCTCCGCTGTTCCAACCTGCTCGAAGACTTCTACTGGTTCGTGGTCAACATCCAAATGTTCTGACTCCAATTTCTCGAACCCTCCAATCGGGATATTGGCTTTCGAACGCATTTCAGGGGCACGTCGCTGCGATACTATTAGCCCAATTGTTGCGTTTCTATCTCAAGCATGACCCACGTCTACAACAAAAACATCCGGACGCGCCTCATTCTCGGCATTTTCCACTATATAAACCTGACTCATCAGCGACTTTCTTCCCCCCAAACCACCACCAACGAGAGATTCTTTGACAGAACCCCTCCACTTTCTCATATCAAAGTCGAACCATACCATTTGTCCCTGATCGTTTTCACACTCAAACCCGTATTTTTCGTCAACGTCGTCCTCACACCCCAATCGCCACAAACCCGCCAGTTTCGAATCCTCAGTCCAAGCCGAAGTTCACCGCTGCAAGCAAGTATTCTCCCGGTGTCTCTCAAATTTCCGTACCGAGGATTCAAAGTATCGTCCATTTTCACCCCTCAGCTAACATCTACCACCATCCCCAACCCCCCACGGTACGAATGTTTGTTCCTTCCGCCAAACCGGTACCAAGGCGGATTATTAACCACTCCCCTCCCCCCTCATCACATATTGAGTCCATCCCCAACGAGACCCTCATGCATATCATGCAGTTCGACGTCTCTGATCCGGACCTCCCTTACAACACCTTTTCCGCAGTACTCAGGTTGTCACACGTCTCTCGACACTTCAGGTTCATCGCTCACAACACATCCGAACTTTGGACTCTCGTCTGTCCCAAGTTCCCATTGTTGGATGACCAAGCCCTATTTTGGCTGGAAGTGCTCGCACGTTCCAAGGCAAGATTACTCGATATCGCGATTAACGTCCAAGTAGAAACTTTGAGAGTGATCCAGCCATATATGACTTTCCTGGAGGCAGTCGTCAATCACTCCAATCGTTGGCGCAAATTCGAGATCACGTCCGAGACGTGGGAGCCAATCGACCTCTTCCTGGATCACTCCCGACACCTCGCTCTTCTCCCAAGACTAGAGGAATTAATCCTCCACCACTCACATGACCCGGGCCGAACGGCCAACTGGGAAGAGGCCTCGACTCCTAGATTTCATAATACCTTGTTCGGTAAGGACGTCGTCGCACCGATGCTCAACATCGTCAAGCTCGGGGCGACGTACTTTGATTATTCCAGCATACGATCGATAGCCAAAGACCTCATAGAACTCCACTTTGAAAATCACACGTATCCCCGTACTTCCGACGTCCCTGAAATGATAACAGACTTATTGCGTGCCTCACCAAGGCTTCAAGTACTCACATTGACCAGCGTGAATTTGCAGTTCGACAATTTTCCGTCGCCCGTTGAATTGCTATATCTCAGGCAATTAGAGTTCAGAGGGCTTCCCCGGAACGTAGACCTCCTTTCCCTCGTCCGCGTTCCTGCATTGGAGGTACTTTATTTGGGGGAATGCCGATTCGCAGCCAGCCTAGGATCGGCCGTAGTGCCTTCCCCCTTCACAGCCGTGCTCACTCTGAGGGCCTTGACCGGCTTTTTCACGAGCCCGGAAAATAGCCGGTGGTATTGGCGGGCGGGAGGATTACGAGAGTTATCGTTAGAATACACTCACTGCTTGGCGCGGGAGGCGAAAAGGTTTCTACGGCTGACAGTAAATGTCGAAACCTTGCGCACGTCCTGTTCGGCTATACTCCTCATCCTTGCCAACCACCCGGAAATTCTACCCAACCTTCAACGCTTGGTCGTGAAGAGTTCAATCTTCCACGACCCGTATTTATTCTCTGTAATTCTCATCAATCGCCCGGGTGTCACGCTCTCCGTCGAAGGAGATCTCACACTGGATGGTGAACGTCTTTACAATACCCTGAAGGGTACCCACAATATCACCCTCTGCCCCTAACTCGAACGCTACCCAACGACACCCGTTTGATTCCCTCGTTCCGTTAACTCCCACACCATTTCTGAAGCCAAAGCCTCGTTTTCCTCAGACTATTTCCCGACACCCCCCGATCCTCTTCAACAACCCTCACAAAGATTCCCATTCAAGCCCTGGAGAATGGTGAAAACCTGTTCCCGAGGCACACAAGCGTTTACTGCTATCTTCTCAATGGCGTTGGGAGTCGCGCCAGGCGCCCCATCACCCGATCACATATTTTGATACACGAACACACTATGCAGGTAAAGTTGGTAGTTGTTGGAAGGCCCTGTCCCGACGGTTGCGTGGACTTATCCAGCAGTTGCGGAAAAGCTCGCGCCAGACCCAAACAATTTTCGTACGGGGGCAAAAAGTGGGCGTCTATCGAACTCGTCAAGATTTATCCAACAAAGTCCCAAGAAATCCGACTTTTACCAACGGACCCCGAGGATTTTACCTATTTTCCTTCCAGCGATGTTTTTGTTCGCCGCCACCCCGCAGTATTATCACGGTTCATCACAGGGTCGGTTTCTCCTGTTATCTATGTTATATGCCGTTACTTATACTCCTGTAGTTAGTTCTTCTGAGATGTTACTCAAGCATTCGATGCAGTTCCGCCTGTCGTACTGAAGGTTGGTTTGACTGAGACGTCGCTCAGTTTCCAACTTCAAGTGGACCTACTCAGTTGTCTTCAACGCACCTTCCCCAAAACAATCACACAGTAGTCTATGGCTTGATGGGTCGACCCTGTGGATGGAAGAAAGCTTCCAAACTATTAACCTTTCGACTTTGAGAAATATGGGTATTCGTCGCCATTGCCGTAGCTTCCGCAATGGTGCCTGGCGAGTTGGACGAAAAGTTGGACGAAAAGCGAGGTTGTAGAAATGTGATATGAGGGATATGATAGCATTAGTAACAAGCAAATAACATAAATTTTGAAAACACAAGGACATTCATCAGGCCCTTCTTTATATCTGGAATGAGTCCGGCTTCATCCCCTGCAGGATTTGGATCACGTTCAGCGTGGCAGTCGCAGGAGGAAGCAATCGGTGAAACCACGAACCACTTTACAGAGACGAGCCATGAGACCGCCCAGTTGGACGAGGGTCCCTACACCTTCAAGAACACGCATATGGGTCCATCCAATTTCCTGTTGGCGCGCCTTTTAGTGCGTTCATAAATTGAGCATAGCGTACGGGGGTACCTTAATAAACTCCAGCTTCGTATATTCAGGCATCTTGTCTGATGCCTTCACGACCCTGAAAATCGTCACCACGACGTCTATTGCACTATACCCCTCGTCCCACAACTCCCGTATTTTGTCCATGGCAGTGTCTATGTCGCTTTCCTGGCAAGCGTCCAGGATACTTTGAATGACGATTGGATGAGGTTGGTCGCAGACTTTGA
>Ga0307513_10012130_pt1 | contig 10658 bp, 5 predicted proteins | sample 15_EM_MG_FD_202174 | JGI IMG/M metagenome (GOLD analysis project Ga0307513, IMG submission 202174) | Populus trichocarpa ectomycorrhiza microbial communities from riparian zone in the Pacific Northwest, United States - 15_EM | ecosystem: Host-associated > Plants > Roots > Unclassified | place...
AGAGATGATTGGCTAAGATGATAGAAGAAGAAATGGAGTTCTGCACTCGTATTTACCTCCAGCACAGAAAGAAGGCATGGGCCTTAAGATCCCCAGTACTCGACTTTATTTTATTTCTGCATGTTAATAAATACTATACAGCTGCCCGTATATGCCATTAGCCGATCCAAATTTTTTCTACCAAGAAAAAGAAAGTCTAGATGATGATAGTATCTTTAAAGAAGAAAAAAAAACCTGAGACATACATGGGTTATTGATTTAACTTGATTTAATAAATTCAGTTAATTTAATAATATAATTAAAAAGATATTATCAACTGTAAATAGAGTAAATAGAGCGAACAAAAAAAAAATTATTAATTATAAAAAATAAATTATCAATATTATATCAAGAAAGAAAATAAAAAAAAATCTATTGAAAACTAGTCATGGACCCAAAGAGGCAATAAGTATCCCAAATAACAAGTTCAATAATTTTTCTTGAAAAAAAATCATTTTATTATTTCAATTTACATTGAATTGTATTTTGATAAAAAATAAAAACTGAGCTATTTTATGTTTTTGTTAATAGGCAAGTAAATAGTAATATAAATAGATAGGTGGTGTGTGCTATTTCGCTTATTCGGCTGAAATTTCTTTTTAGCATAAAAAGCTGATGTTCTAGTGTTGGGATAGTGTTTTACATAAGCAAAAAATATTTATGATTCAAGTCATAGACATGACTGGTTCAATAAAATAATTTTATTTAATTATATGATAAAAAAAAATACAATAAATGATTCAAATTAAAAAAAAATCTCACTAGCAAACCGCCACTTGAGGAAGGATATCTGCATTGATTTCAGTTTGGATCGTCCTCGTTCTCCTCTTCTCTTTAGTGCAAATGATGATTGTTGTGTCGGCTGTTTTGCTGCCGGACCAGAGGAGGTTGCTTCTGTGTGGAGGCTGATGAACAGTCAGTGTTGTATAGTGGTCGGGTTTCATGGCTCCACATTGTTTTTTCAGCTAACAGTTTAGTTTTCTCTTCTTTGAAAGTCATCTTTAGGCAGACTCTATTTCTGCATGATGCCCATGTTGCTATACTTGGATGTGCTGACCTATCTTCAGCACTGTCTCTTTTCTTTCATCATGTTTAGACCAAGCATTTTACAAACCCATGACACCCATGTTTCTGCTATTTTTAATGTCGGTTTTTTATGAGTTATGAGTTTTGATCTTTGCCAATCAAGTTTAAACATTGGCTCCTTGTGAAAAGCCCTTAGTTTGTTCTGCTTCTACTTCAAAAATTACTCGACATTTTCTCCCCATCTTACTCAGCTACTGTTTTACTATTGATCTTCGGTTATGTCATGCTTGATTGCTTCTTCATATGTTTCAATTCTTCTTTGCTACTCACAGATAATGTTTTTTTTTTTTGGTGGCTGATCCATGTGATTCTGCTCATCGTACTGTTTCAGTTCTACCTTTCCATATTCAGCCTTGCTAATCTCATTCATCCACCGCAGGGAGATCCACTGCTCAGCATTGACTGAAGGGCTGTTGGAATTTTTTGCACAACTTGTAGAACCGCTCTCGGGACCTTTCTTTTCGTGATTTATGGGAGTATTTGTGGAAGACACCTCCTGGCTTATCTTTCTTTTTTTTGGCGCTGCAAAGAATATCTAAACTTGCTTAAAGTTTGTTATGTTTATTAGCCGCCACTGCCGTTACAATCCTTTGCTTTAATCTTTTTTGCAAGATGTACCAAATTTATGGATTTGCTCTTCCTTCTGTTTTTATCAAAAACTGTTTATGCTAATGCTAAGATTCCATATTTGTGCAGGCTTTTACACTTCTTTCTTTGCCTTCCTAAGCTTGGTTTGTTTGAGATTGCCTTCATTTCACTTTTTGAATGTTTAAAACCATTTCATTACGGATATACAATGGGAAGCCAGCAATGGAGTGCGGGCACCCATCTAGCATTACTAGAAACAAAGCAAAACCTAACCCAAGAATGCAAATTCTATTTATAATATGGGCAGTCGAATCTTTGATAAAGCTCGTTCCTTTCCTGGAACGAGTTCAAACTGATTCTAATTGGCACGAGGTAACTTTGGTGCTTCTGACCTACTCAATATCAAATTATGTGCTGTGGATTCAGCTTTTTCCCTTTCAATAATCACATGCTTGGTGGATTTTTAACTTGAAATCTTTCTACATCACCAAAAGAAATCAGAGGTAACCTGATTTGCAAAGATGGATATTTCTAAAAACGAAATAACAGTATTTATGATGGAGAACGGGCGATCAAATCATGGAAGCCAGTGATCAGTTCAATTCAATTCCCTAACAACATTGTTTTCAAGATTCCAAAAAACAATGGATTACTAAAGGAATGGCGTGGTGTTATGGACATCATGATCTGAATGGAAGTTTATTATAAATAAATTAAACCGAGAAGCCCTGCTGTAGAACTGAACACATGGACCACCACGGTACTTTCTAGTTACCGATATCTTTATCCCCCTTCTCTTCAATATTTGCATGGTATGATTTACAATAGTAAGTAAGAAAGAAATGGATGATGGGTTTTCAGAGATGTCAAAGAAGTAAAGCAGCAGACTTTCTTCTGGAAAAATCACTAGCGGCGGCTGTATAACAGAGATATATAAAGGTCAACAACAACAATCATATATGAGGCAGAAAGAAGGTGCTCATTTTTTTCTTTCCCCTTTGAGTAGGCGATGCCAGAACCACTGACTTCTATCTTTCCAGCTTGCTTAAGAATGCTTCCATTGGTGGCAACTCGTTTACTATTTGTGGCCAGTCAGGCATGCCCTGCAGAGAAACAGGAGTCACTAGCGAATACTGATAGCATGACAAATTGTAAATCCAAAACACAGTCCAACAAATCCTACTCTGACTCACACCAGTCAGATGGTAGCTCAAGAATTGCAAATAGGTCTCAAGTTACCATTAGTTAAAATTATTTCACAATCTCAATAGACCCCGAGGGCAACAAAATCAGTATAAGACATGGATTCAGCAGCTAGATGCTTTATAAAAAAGAAAAAATATGCTGAAGCAGGATAGCTGTTGAAAGACAGGAATTATGTTGAGGAATTCTAGACTTCCAAACTTTACTGCCTTGAGTGGCCAAATCAAGTAATAAAAATTGTTGTCTCTATGATGCGCCTTTAAAACATCTCAAGTTTCCCTGATATAGTATAATACCCACTAAGAATGCCAATTGATACCACAAGCACTTACTTTCCCCGATCTCCGAACTCGACCATCAAGGCGCAGTATTACATAGACATCCTCACCCGGAGTAACTCCTTCAGACTTTTGCTGATCCCTTATCCACCTAAATGAATTTGGACAAATCATTAAACAGATGAAAACAAAGATCTACAAGTTAAACAGGGTTGAAAAACTATAACTTAAGACAAACAATTTTAAGCCTATAATTCATTCATCCATGAAAGATACAAAGTTGTATGATCCTAGGATCAGTAAATTCGGATAATGCTTCCGTATGAAACCTAAAGCAAGTACAAGAAGTCAAATAACCAGTCTAACTTTTATGATGGTTCTTTCCAACCACAGAAAAACGCATACAATTTCAGCAGGATCTAACCTTTCCCATTCAGCTGGAGATACAACCTCGGCTCTAAATCGAATTTCAGCTTTCAACTTTGATTTTGCAATCACAGACTGAGTTCGTTTCTCGAAATCTTCCTACCATGGTGTCATCAAAGCTAATATAAAAAAATGCTACAAAAGTGCTACAAATCTATTGAATCCCAAACATGATAAGACTGGGTATAGCAAGCAAGAAACCCCTAGAAAATGAACTGGCATAAACAGCAAAATAATGGAAGAAAGGTTGTATTATGCTCCACAAATCCTTAGGAGCAAAAGGAAGAAGCACTCCATGAACCTTTATATCTTACCCCAATAGAAGGAAGAGAAACAGCTGCCTTTTGACGAGCACCAAACCCTTTCTTCTCTACATCTGGGGCCCTGCTTTCACCCCAAATAACAGGAACTAAAAGAACACCTCGTCGGAGGAGCTCGGTGCGGAACCTCTCAGCCTTCTGCATGGCCAGGGAAACAGTATCCTTTTTTCCTGCTAAAATTACCTTAAACCCAAACCACATAATTTAGGGCACTGAACAAACAATATTTTGGATGCTCAACATAAGATGCTTCAAAATGCTATGGAAGTGAGATATGTAGCAGGCTGGTAAAAGTAAAAGTGTCAACAATTTTAACTATTTCAATTACTTCAACTCAGCAGAAAGTACCACAATACAATCTTATGGTGCACTGTCATATGGTGTTTTAATAATTTAGAAATGAAGGATAAAGCTATTTTTAATTCTCATTGCTAGCATTCATATATTTAGAACAAACATTAGCTAACAAATGCAGCTAAGTACTTGTGATTTTGTTTGCAATTACAAGGCCACAATGTGTATAATTTGATGGGTAAAAAACAAAGGAGTATTAATACTAACTGGCCTAACAGTGTCTCGAAGCTGGACAAGTTCAACAACCCGATTTGTGGAAAGGCGCAAAGGCAACCTTGACAGTGTTTCATCTCTTGTAATCTGTGCAAGTTGCTCTTCCTCTTTCTTATTGTCCCATAAAAATAATGCCACAAGAACGATGATGCCTGTAGATTGCTGATTCAAAACATTAGTCATTTTAGAATGAAGCTGTAAGGGTCAGTCAATAATCATATTCAGTGCACTAATCATTTATACAAGTGAATAGAAGAAAAGAACAAATTTAAAGGATCTCAAACTTATGAAGGACAAAGGTACCTCCAATATTAGTTGCAGCATTTCCAGCAGTTTCCCAGAGATCAGGGGCATCACCTCCGCCTTTAATAGCACGAAAAAGCCTTGGAATGGTAAACAACAGTGAAATCCCTGCAGCTGCTGAGAATGCCACGTAAAAGAATCTCCTAACACCACGAAATGGAGCTTGGACCTCACTAATAAGTTTGAGATCTCGACGAAAACCATAGCCTATGTCTTCTCCACCTAACCTAGCCTGCAAAAATGCCAAGAATTTATGAGAGATAATGTTTAAGGATTTAAAGTTTAAGACTTTCAATTGTAAAAGCAAAGAGTTAGCCAAAATTCAATTATATAGTATCATAATCCAGTGCCCTTGAGGCTAAGCTCATGCTGAATGAAGAATGGTTGGATGATTTTGATAAAGTTTAGGTTCAAATCATACTGACATGCAGTATACATGTTTATTTTCACAATCTGCCCACATGAGGTGGTGCTATTAAGTTACCTGAGCTCGATGTACAAATCTTAAGCCAGAAAAAGTGATTAGACAAGCTTAATATGTAAAAGAAAGCTGAGGAGTGGAAACCTCTTCTTGCAATTCCTTGAACTCAGGCAAAGCTCTAAAGGAGGCCAAGTCAGGATCATTCAAAACGGTGCCAAATTTGAGGTTATATTCCCTTAAAGCAGTGCGCAGGCAATCAGCGGCTTTCTTCCCTTCCCGACTTCCTCAAAAAAGAAAAAAAGAAAAGAAAAAAAGAAGCAATGCTGAGATAGCTTCATGTTTAAAATCTCATGGTTCACAGAGAAAAATACAAGTTTCAATAAAGACACAAACCAGAACTACTTTTATACTACAAAAAATAGATACATTGAAGTTGAGATGTGATCAGCTTAATTAGACGTGAAAGAATAGAAATTATTGTTAAACTTGTGACACTGACAGATTAAAGGCTTCACCTGAAAAGTCCTCCTAAGTTTGAGTTTTACAAAGTAAAAGACTGCAACATCTTCAAGAAGGAAGAAGCAAATCTCACAAAATTTTAGACTGACGTACATACTGTATATGAGTTTATAACTTGCAAAATAGTCATTCATTAGAATGCTAAGGAACCCTATCATTCATTACATGAAGCATTTCTATTCGGTTAAAATACATCATAATTAAAATAACAAAGCAATTAGATGAAAGTGAATGATCAAAGTGAAATAAAACATGTTATGATTAAATTCCATTCACGAAAAGAGTAAGGTATACAGAAGCCTACAGGTAGGCATGGCAGCAGGCTTTGTTATAGAGTGCAGCTTGGGCCTCCCTTGGGGTGGGGTCTAAATCAAGTGCTGTTTCAAACTGAACTAAAGCGTCTTTAACCTGAAAATTTTATCATTGTGGTTAGATTGTTCAACTCCGTAGACATTATTAATACATGCCATCATGACTATGATAAATAACAGATTAACTGACCTCAATAGGTTTAATAAATGACATGTAGTTGGAACGGGAAAATGTGTTGACAAATTGAGTGGAAAACCAGGATAAGACTAAAGAGATAATGAAACTAAACGCTGTGAAAAATGGTATCGTTCTCTTCACTTTAGAAGGCGGATTAATAAAGCAAAGTCCTTAATTAAGAAAGAATGCTTAAGAAAATCATTATGTAACAAACCCAAAATCTAAATCACCAAAAGCTACATTATCATCCATAAATACGAACCAACTAAATAAGAAAAAAGAAGAAGAACAAAACCATGCAACAGAATTGGAAAACTCAGAGAGATTGGACAAGAATCAGCAAAATTCAAGAAACCCAGAAGAATCCATTACCCGTCCTTTAGAGAAGAGGGAGAGACCCAAATTGACACAGGACTCTGCAGTCTGAGTATTGGCTTCAGAGGAGGACTGAGAATTACAAGAAGTTAGAGAGAAACGACCCTTCTTTCGAGGAATACTGAACACGCTTGTTTTGCTGCTGAGTAACCATGCACTACAAGGTTTTGTTGTTGTCCTAGAATGCGAGTTCGAGAAGCAAAGCAGTTGCTGATTCAGTGCAAAAGCAGCCATTTTATTTTAAGACATAGGTTCATTCAGACAACGTTTTGGATAAATCAACTGTCTTCCCTCTCTACTTCTTGCTTTGTGTACTCTATTTTCTCTCGTCAGATTAGATTTCCCTACGTGCACGAGTACTAAAATGTCCCTGCTCATTAATTATTAATTATTAAAAAAAAAAACATGTAGCGTTTTTATTGTGTAGAGGATCATGGTGTCGACTGTCGCCTCTCTCATGACAACGCTGCTTCTTCTTCTTTTTTCAATGAATTCCTTTAACGAGATGTTATGAGTATTTTTTGAGTTGATAGTCTCTGATCTTCACGAGTTCTATGGATATGAAGGTTTTTTTGTTTTGTTTTTTTTTCTTCATATTTTTAAACTTGGTTGGAGTACAATTTAATGAGTTATGGTTTAAAGTTATAATGGATAGATGCGATTAAAAGAAAGATTACCAAACTATAAGATAAGAAAAAAGAGATTGACACTATCAAATTTGTGCCAGAAAATGCTTCTTAATCTATTTATTTTCCTTTTTCTTTTTTTACGATCCCAAAAAAAAGAGAAAATTGTCTATGGGTTATATTCCAGTAACAAAAAAGATCAATCTTAGTATTGACTACATTCTAGTAACAAAAAAGGTCAATCTTATTATCCACGATGATGTGAATCCTTAGGATAACAATCCCAAAACCCACAATGAAGTAGATGACAAATCCAGAAAGCAAAAAATCAAGTTTGTGATGGATAAATCTTGATCAAGAGATAACCTTATACCTAAAAATCAAAGATATTGGAAATTGAACTTGGACTTGTTGGTTATAGAGAATTAGGGATTTGAATTATGCGAAGACACCAAAAGATCAGTTATACTTTGATAAATTAAATTTGTTCTTTGTCATATCAAAAAGAAAAATGTTGTATCATGCAAAATACAAGTATATTCAAAACATCATGGTTGCTGAATTTTGCAATAAAGAAAAAAAATATAGTTCTCCTAAATAACCTTAATAGACTCTTATTGGGTTGCAAACCAATGAACCCAAGTTAATAATCAACTAATAAGTTTAATACCTAAAATAATACTAAATTACTGATTTTGGGCCAAAAAAAAAAAAAACTCAAACTAAAACACAAGGTCTAAATTGAATGTAAATATCTAAATAAAAATATAAAAAAACAAATAAAACCTTATAATAATTCAGATTAATATAAAAGAAATAATTTAGCCCAAAAGTATTTTTCCATTAAATTCTCCAACCTTCTTTTCCTTTTATAGTTAGGATAAATAAGGAATCCTTGTAAAAAAATGATTTTGAAACATTAAAAAATCTTTGCCACATTTGAAAACTATGTTGATGTCCGTTAAAGATTATTGTAGAACTAAAAAACTCCCCAAAACAAGATGATGAATATCCTTGTATTATGAGGAAAAGTATCATCTCTAAATAGGAAATATATAAGTCAAAAGGCAATAAATAAAAAAAATTCATATTGCATTTTCTGATATGTATTGCAAGACCCTTATGAATCTTAATTGACTTGAAATTTTAACCCGATGTAGAAAAATTATGTTTAGAAACTCTTGGTAAATCTTTAGCCTGATCCAACTGTCGGATTAAAATTTATGCTCAACAGGCAACAACGTAAAACTAGATAGTAGACATAATAATATTAGAATCCAAATTTCTTTGTTCAACCTTTTCTTTGATCGTATCAAATGAGTTCTTTTGAATGATAGGAGTTCCATGATGTTTTTGGACCTTAATCTTGCCCGAAAGAATAAATTGGGGCTCAAAATTGTTTTTAGATTTGGGTTGATTTTTTATTTTTTAATCAATTGAATACTAATTTAAGACTTAAAATAAGTTTATTGAGGTCTCTAGATGTTTTTTTAGATATTTTCAATTGATAAAGGGTTGAAAAATATCGTTTTTAGGTACTTAAGGTATGTTACAAATTTTTGACCGTGAAAGGTGGTTAGAAAGTTAACCAGTAAATGACGTATCATTTTCTACAATAGACGATACGTCATCTAATATTGAAAAAAAAATAATTTAATAGAAAAAATATATAATAGAGCCAAGTGCGTAAGCATGATCTTTTTTTTTTATAGGTCAAATGAGTTGGTCTATATAAACCCAAATGCCTAGCCTGTTTTAGCCTTTTTAATATTTTTTTTTCTAAAATTTTAGTTTAATTCCATTAAAAATATATTTGAGCATTTTTTTTTATTGAATACCACTTATTTTTTACTTTCTTTTTGCTAAGATTATAACTTTTTTTTTAATGTATTAGCAAGTACTCTTTTGTACAACCATCGAAGATATTTTTTCATTGGTTTTTTTATTAAATTTAATTCATTTGCTTTTATGTACATGTTGATTTTTATATTGTATACTTAAATAAAAAATTGATTCTAAAAAACAGTTGATAGATCAACCCAAGTTCATTATCCATATCACGTGTTTAGCGAGTTAACTTGGATTGATTTGGGTCGATCCAAGACGTTATTATCTTAATATCTTTTTTTTTAAATATTAAAATGATATCACCTTGAATTTTTTGAAGTTAAATCAGGTTTTTTCTAGTTTGACTGGTTCACGTTTAAACTCGCTTAGTCGATCGGGTCACAAAAGGTCAACTCTAACATATTTTAATTTGGAACTTGGGCTAGGTAAAGGCCCAACCCAACAATCTTCAATTTTTATTGAAATTCATTAACATAAATTCAATAAAAATATATTTGAGATATTATTTTATTAAATACAATTAAGTTTTTACTTTGTTTTCAAATGAGATTATGTTTTTTGTTCTTAAGTTTTATTGAAATAGTTTATTGCACATGTCTATTTTATTATCATGTGATTGAATAAAAAAATAATTCCAAAAATTAAAGTTATTAGACAACTTAGTCACTTAATGAGGTCACAAGTGTGGTGGCTTATCTTGGCTTGACTCGGGTAAATAAAAAACATCATTGATTTAATATTTAAAAAATAATGTTAAAATCACACTATATTGTTTTGTTTTTGTCAAACCAAGTTTTCAATTGGTTGAATGGGTCATAAATTGATTTACATGGTTGACCGAGTCATATAAGGTTAACTCAGAATAGATTTAATTTCAAATCTAGGCCAGAAAAGGGGCCGAGATAGGGGGTTTTTAGGTTGACTTGATAGGTAGCAACAAGTTAAATAACACTGCTAAAAGTTTCCCAAGACAATGTGTGGGTGATGTATTCTTCTTATATTTTTAATATATTCACATCAGAATTATCATAACATTATTTTATTTGATTGAAACTTGTTTTTATGATTAAGATAAGATGTTATCTAAAAAAGTATTATGTTTAAAAATATCCAAAATCAAAAGGATATTTTTTTATTTTGATTTCAAATCGTCCAAACATTTTATATATATATATATATATATATATATATATGTTATAGTTATTTTTTATTTTATTAAATCAATAAGAGATTATGTTATAGTTATTTTATATATATAAATTAGTTATGTTGCTCATGCTCGGCTATGGGTATAAATTTCCAGTAGTTAGTAATGTCCTTGTGAACTTATAGTTGTAAACATTTGACATAATCTCGTAACATACAAATATAACTTGGTTGGAGTTTGATATGAGTAAAAACAAATCCAAAAGATAACATTGTTTTCTTTGACACAAAAAAAATAGCCAGGCATTGGAAAACTTTTTGACAATATCATTAAAAATCACATAATAGTTCAACCTTTAAGTCTCTTGACCCAATTGTTTGTATAAGTTGAGCATCAAATTAACCGAGTAATAGCTATCAGACA
>Ga0307513_10012131_pt1 | contig 10657 bp, 9 predicted proteins | sample 15_EM_MG_FD_202174 | JGI IMG/M metagenome (GOLD analysis project Ga0307513, IMG submission 202174) | Populus trichocarpa ectomycorrhiza microbial communities from riparian zone in the Pacific Northwest, United States - 15_EM | ecosystem: Host-associated > Plants > Roots > Unclassified | place...
AAGACCTTTTCCAAGTTAATTGTAAACACCCGGTTATAATTTTTCTGGGTTATTAAAATATGAGAAATTTAACCAATAGTAAAATGGGTTAAATTAAATTAAAGAAACCTAAATCAAGATAAAAATGATAAAATTAATTAAATGAAAGTGAATATAGTACTAAGTTGTTGAAAAGAAAAACATTTATAGAACAAAATGAATACATAAGACCAAGAGGGGTCAATATTCAAATAACAGAAAGTTAGGAGTTTATGTACAAATGATAAAAAAGGGGTGGGGATAAATGGGCAATTAACAAGAAGATAACACTACAAATACCATTCTATTTTCTCTCTTAGAATGACTTGCAAGAACAAGAGAGAGTTTAGAGAGAGGTTGGAGAGAAGACATATTGATGGCAGAACATTCGACAGCTATAACTCTACCTTCCATCGTTGGATCAGAATGATATTTGGATATGTTGTTCTCCTCCATGTCGTGTACATTTTCACTAGAAGGGTCGTCTATATCAGCCCTCGTTTAAGAGATATCGCGGGAGGAACATTTCTAAGAAAATACACTTTTAGACAGTCTCTGTTGCCAACTATTTTCTCCTTTGTCCACCGTTGGATCGAATTATAATTTGAATATGGTTTGCTTCCTGATGTTGTCTCAATTCTGAACAGTGGAGATCATATACAAATACTCGGTACAGAAGTTATGATTCATGCATAGTAGGTCTGCAAGTTTGAGGTCAATTCGGTTAAACCCATGTTTCTAGCAATTTCACCATTGGATGACTTTAATATTTGGATATGTTATACTTATAATAATGCATTACAACTGGACCGTATGTATTGTTTGCAATATTATTTGTTTTTTATTTTTGATTGATTGAAACTATTGTCAAAATTGGTTTTGTGTGAACTGAAACAGCCCTAAAATTAAAAGGAAATGAAGCATTAAACAGACTTAATTTTTGGGAGACTTTGGGTCTGTTGTGAAAGCCCTGAAAGGTGTATGTTTAGGGGGGGTAAATACCTCTCAAAAAAAAAAAAAACAGGGGCTAGAGTGATATCCTTTAATGTAGAGTTGTTAGAGATCAAAAGTGTCTCCAAGAAACTAAAGCAAGGCTGTTGTGACAACCCTACTAATGGGTGTTAAGGGGCTGATTTGGACATCCTCAAGAACAAAAAAAATAATGGGAAATTAGAGTCTCATATAAAGTGATTAAGATGAGGTAAGTTTAGGTTAAGAAATTAGCTTGGAAAAGTTTGCATGGTTCGGGTTAACGAGTGGCTATGTGAACATGAAATAATGATCTAATTTAGATATGGAAATCTTGCATGAAATCATATAATGATGCTTGCTTGTTGATAAGAAAACATTGAAAAAGGGAATGAATGATATTAAATGATGGTCTTGTGTGGAGCAAGAGAGGCATTGACTGCGGGACCTCAAGCTAGCAGAACGGGATCACTGAGAGGAACAGGTAGGTGTTTATCACCTCATCTCTTTATATTTTGAAGAGTTTAATATATTTTGAAATTTTATTTGTTTATGTTGTATGTTGATTTACGATAGTAAAGGATGAGAGATTTAAGAGTGAAAACAGGATTAAACATGACGGTTGGTGCCATGAGTGTTGTCGGGGAAAAAAATTGTATAAGGTTATTATGTATGTTATCCTAATTTCCAAGGACAACTCAAATTGATATAAAAGCTGGCCATATGAGTTGGGGCAAGAAAAGTTTGTCGGTCATATGAAGAGCAAAGAGAAAAGGTGGGAAATTATGGTTTTCCTTATTCAATTTATTATAATAGGTTGTTTTGATGTGAATGTGCGTGTGAATTGAATGAAATTTGCATGATAGGAATGAGGAAACTCTTGGTTCCTTAAGGCCATGCTTTTGGCCAATTATGCATCAAAGGGTGAGGATATTTAATTTGACATATTTAGCTTGATGGCATGTGTTTAATTGTGTCTAAATAATGAAAAATGCATGTTGAAATGGCAAGGATTGTGTTTAGAAGAATATTGTTTCGGAAAGTTAGTAAATTTAATAAAAATGTTCTATTATGACATTAAGAGGGAAGATTGAAATAAATAGGATTGGCTCTTAAAAAAATATTTTTGACACTTTTATATGATATGTGATATGGCTAGGGGTTGAGATAAAAGAGGGAAAGTCGAATTATGGAGGTTGTGTGTAAATGGAAAGAATGATGAATCTAGATAGATTCATCTCCTAACTTTTAGAAAGATTTCAAGTAGGAGGATGAGGGAATTAGGATCAGGTTCCCTCATAGTAATTGTAGTTTTGGATGTTGACAAACTAAGAAAATTGGTCTTACTCAATTTAGAGCTATAGAACTACAGTTATAGATCACCAACCGAGACTAAGTCATGACAGATTCTATAGGGCAGTAAGTATGATTTGTTGACGAATATTTTGAGTGTCTTGGAGGTAGAACTGGGTTCCCCTCCCTTCAGGGGACTTGTATCCCCGTGTCTTAGCTTTCCAACGAGACCAACCTCGTTTGAAATGGAGTCCTAGAACTCCAGATATAGTAAAACATTGGAGGAGAGGTCAGAATGTGACCTCTGCTGGCAGATTCGAAAAGTTGCTAAAGCGACCATTTAGACGTGTTAAGGGTGAAAATTGGGTCATTTCCTTCGAGGAATGTGTGATATTACATCTTAGCTTCCAAAATAAATGAGTCATGTTCGAAATGAAAATTTCTAATGATAACTAGGGTCGGACAAAGAATGACGATATTAATGGGTGGAATTGGCATGGACTAGCATACACTTAGTGTATGTTAGGATCTCGGGTAAGGAGATCACCATGCATCGATGCCTATGGGGCATGGACTAACATACATTTAGTGTATGTTAGGATCCCGGGTAAGGGGATCACCATGTATCGGCTGGCATATATTTGGTGTATGTTAGGATCCCGGGTGAGGGGATCACCATGCATCGACTAGCATATATTTGGTGTATTTAGGATCACGGGTAAGGGGATCACTATACATCGACACCTACAAGGTGATGATGATATCGATGAAATTGGTATTAGCAATGTGTTAGGCAGAAAGAGTTGTGGTTGATCTTATGGAATCTTGAATGAAAGTTGAAATGGAAGATGAAACGGTTTTAGTAGTTGAATGAGAAAGAGTTGTAATGGAAACGAAAGGGGAGAAGTGAATAGAATATGAATACATGTTTGCCTTTTTAGATTATTGGATATTTGTGTTACTATACTTATTGTGATATTCATGTTTCAATAATATATATTTTGTTTCAGGACCATCGCATGCACGACAGGAGTAGATCCTAGCTTTTGTTCACCTTTTGTTATCTAGTTCTAGGGAGTATATCCTTATATTTTGAAATATTAAAACATTTATATAACTTAATTTGTATAATTGATGTTTAAACTTGAACTTAATTCTAAAATTCATATAATCATGTTTCATGTATGCATGTTTACCTCATTTATTCCCCTATAATGATATTTGTTGTTCAATGTATGTTATATATGTTGTGGTTGTGATGATGATGATGATGTTTGTGGGATTGAGATCCAAAATGATTGGGTCGTGATTGAGTTATGAGATGTGAGATATTAGAAGTGTAAACAGGGTATATGTCAATAACTTGGAACCTTCCGGTATATGGGAGACTTTGCCGAAATTTCGGTGCAAATTTTGGTAGACTTTTATATGAGAACTGAATGAAAAACATTACTTTTATTTTTACATACCAAATCATAGGAAAGTAATTATAAACGCATATGAAAGTGTAGGGTGTTAGATTAATTAAACAATTATCAAGTGAATTACCAAAAACAAAAAAGTCATCCATGAAAATTTCAAGAAAACATTCAATCATATCACTAAATATGCCAAGCATATATCTTTGAAATGTGGCTGGTGCATTACATAATCCAAAAGGCATCCTTTGATATGTAAAAATACCAAATGGACATGTAAAAGTAGTTTTCTCATGATCTTCAAGTGCAATTTCAATTTGGTTTTAACTTGAATAGCCATTTAGGAAATAATCAGACTCATGGCATGCAACTCTTACTAGGATTTGGTCAATGAAAAGTAAAGGAAAATCATATTTTCTAGCCATTGAGTTAAGTTTCTTATAGTCAATACACATGCGCTAACCATTAATAGTCATGGTTGGAAATAATTTATTTTTCTCATTTGGTATCACAATGACTCTTGACTTTTTACATACAACTTGAGCAGGACTTACCCATTTGCTTTTAGAAATAGGGTAAATGACTTCATTATTTAGAAGCTTAATGACTTTATTTATCAATACTTTTATTATATTAAGATTAAGTTTTCATTGCATTTCTCTAGAAGGTTCAACATTTTCCTCCAAATAAATTCTATGTGTGCAAATAAAAGGACTAATTCCTTTTATGTCAACTATGGTCCATCCTAATTAGGGGTGAGCAAAAGAATCAAACCGAGAAAACCAATAAAAGATTAGCAAAAAAACAAACTAAGAAAAAAAATGAATAAATTGATTAGAAAACCAAAAAAAATTGGTTTTGGTTCAGTTTTGGTTTTATAAGTCTAAAACTGAACTGGACCGAATCAGTTCTACCCAAAAATAAACCCAACTATAAATACCTAACAAGTATAAAACAAAAACCAAACCCTAATAGTAGTCAAGCCTTGAGAGAGAAACTAGAGAGAGAAGCTCTCCCCCCTCACGAGATCAGTTTCCCTTTGTGTATGGCACTAGCTGCAACTTGCTCTCGGTTTACTATAACCAGCTGAAATTTGAATTTTTCAGTTTACTGTAGCTTCCCCTTTTTTTTTTTCCCCCTCCTTTTCAAGGACACTAGCTATCTTGGAGAGACCCTGAACTGGAGCATGTATTAAATTCTCTACACCTGTTGACCCTGATATAGAGGGCTCCTCAGATATGGCTGCCCCTCCTACTAACCCTCCTCAGGTACAGCGAGTTAGTGCTTTTTAGCGTTTAGGGATGGTTGTGCACATTAATAAGGGACATGACAAGGGGAAAACAAAGGTTGCACACACCAATAAAGGGAATGACAAGGGGCAAACAGAGGTTGCACACAACAATAAGGAGAATGATAGGGGAAAAACAGTGGTTGAGGATACTTGTTTGGATCCCATGCACGTGGAAGCTGATGAATGGGAGATTGTGCGAGGAAAGCACACCAAAAAACTTCTAAGCTCCAAAGGCAACAATGTAAATGTTATGGAGTTACATATAAGGACTTCTGTCGGAGTCACTACTAGAAGTGGAGGGCATAAGCATGCCAACAAAGCCCAAGGAAGTGGTAGGGGTCCACCTGCCACTTTTGCCAAATGATGATTATCCATTACTGGAATTTCAGAGAGCTCAATAGCCCTTTGAAACAGCTTGAGGTTGTTAGCCTCATGAAAAGAAAGAAGATTGATGTTTGTTGCCTTTTAGAGACCAAGCTATCCTCTTCCAGAATTGGTCTCATGCTTAGATTTTAGCTGAAGTCTTGGAAGTGTATTAGTAATAGTGAGGTGGCCTCCACTACCAGAATTGTTCTTTTCTGGAACCCCAGTACTGTAAATGTTGTTTTGTTTAAGTTTTCTGCTCAAGTAGTGCATGTTCTTATTACTTGTTTGGAAAGTTATTACAGTTTTACAGCTTCTTTTGTTTATGGCTTCAACACTATTTCTCTTTGGAGATCCCTATGGGATGATCTGCAGAGGTGGATTCCTAACTCTCCATGGTTGGTTCTTGGTGATTTTAATTCGAGGATAAATATAATAGAGCTCATGTTTCCAACTGTGAGGTTATAGACTTTAGGGATTGTTGGTCTGACCTGGGTCTTGCTGATTTAAACTCGACTGGCTGCCTATTCACCTGGTCAAATGGACATGTCTGGAGAAATATTGATAGAGTTATGGTCAACACTCATTGGTCCACTTTACAGCAGTAGGCTCACGTTCATTTTGATACCCCCGGGGTTTTCTCGGACCACTCCCTTTCTTCTATTCAACTGGGTTCACGGCAGCCTTGCAAGAACAGGAACTTTAAATTTTTTAACATGTGAGCTGATCACTTCAATTCTTGGAGTTGACTGAGTAATGCTGGAATACTCTTGTTTATGGTTCCTATACGTTCACTTTGTGTCGGAAGCTGAAACTGTTGAAAAGGCTTTTGAAGGAGCTCAACAAACTTCATTGTAGTCATATCTCTTAACGAGTTACCAGGGCTGAGGAAGAACTGGATAGCCTTCAATCCCTTTTTCATCAAAACCATGATAACATCCATCTTTAGACTCAGGACAAGCATCTTAGATCACAGCTTTTGAACCTCAAGTTGGCGGAGCAGAGGTACTATGGGCAAAAACTCAAATTCACTTTCTTAAAGGAAGCGGACAAAGACACTCATTTCTTCCATGTTTTGCTAAGCCAAAAGCATAGGAGAAATCATATTCCAGCAATCCAAGTCCCCTCTGGCATGTTTACTTCTTTAGTGGATGAGGTGGGGCATGAGTTCGTCCGATACTATAGAAATCTTCTTGGCTCCACAAAACAAACTATCCCCATCAATGAGGATGTTATTCATTGTGGCCCCTGTCTTGATGCTACTTCTCATGATTTTCTTTTGGGCCAAGTAACAAATGACCTTATCCAGCACACTCTTTTCAGCATTGGCAATGAGAAGGCCCTAGGGCTAGACGGATACTCATCCCTGTTCTTTAAGAAAGCATGGAGTATAGTTGGTGGTGATTTCTGTGCTGCAGTCAAGGACTTCTTTGCATCTAGAGAGTTGCTCAAGCAGGTCAACCATTCGATCATTGCCCTTGTTCCAAAATCATCTAATGCTAACTTGGTAGCAGATTTTCGGTCAATTTCTTATTGCAATGTTATTTATAAGGTTATTTCCAAGATTCTTGCGGGGAGAATGGCACATGTTCTTCAGGATATCGTCAGCCCTGCCCGGAATGCTTTTCTAGGAGGAAGGAATATGGCTGACAATATCCACCTCATGTAGGAGCTTCTACGACATTATGGGAGGAAGAGGGCATCCCCTAGATTATTATCAAGATTGATTTCAGAAAGGCTTTTGACTTTGTTTAGTGGTCTTTTCTGCGACAAGTCCTACTGTTATTGGGTTTCCCTCCTCGTTTTGTCCATCTCCTTATGCAATGTGTTGAGACTGCATCCTTTTCTGTTGCTGTTAATGGGGATTTATATGGTTTCTTTAAGAAGCAATGCGGAGTTCATCAAGGAGATCCGCTTTCCCCCTATCTTTTTATTGCTTGTATGGAATACTTTTCCAGGATGCTTAAACAGAGTACGCAGCACACCGATTTCAATTTCCACCCCAAATGTTGTGCTCTAGGGGTCAACCACTTAGCTTTTGCAGATGATGTCCTATTACTCTGCCAGTGTGATATACAGTCAGTTAGCATATTAAACCAGCAGCTTCTTGCTTTTGAACGGATGTCCGGCCTTGATACTAATGATGTGAAGTCCTCTATATACTTTGGTGGAGTGCGGGAAGTGTTAAGCTTGCCATCTTGTGCCTTACTGGCTTTTTAGAAAGGAGTTTTCCTTTCCCATATCTTGGGGTCCCTCTAAGTCCTCACAGATTATTGGCTAATCAATTCTCCCCTCTCTTGCAGAAATTGGAATCATCTATTTAGAGTTGGATGGGGAAACACCTCTCCTATGCTGGTCGCCTTGAGCTTATTAGATCAGCTATGCATGGTATGGTTCAATTCTGGCTCAGTATCTTTCTGATTCCTGGTATAGTTATTACCAAGATCAATAGTATCTACTGTAGCTTTCTCTGGTCCGGGAACACTTGTTCGCCTCACTCTTCTCTTGTCTCCTAGCAAAAGGTGTCTTCCCGAACAAGAAGGTGGCCTGGCTCTCCTAGATATCAGGGCAAGAAACAAAGGATTTTTTGGCAAAGTAGATATGGAACTTTCACCTTAAATCAGACTCTTTATGGATACGTTGGGTGACACACTATTACATTCCTCATACCACAATCTGGGCTGTGGGTGTAAGGAGCACTTCATCACCTCTATGGAAGTCCATCTATACTCTCAAAAACCAGCTGCTAGAACAATGCAGAGGCATTCCTGCTGCAATCAATACTCTTGAAAGCTGGCATACTGGTTCAGGGACATTTCTTGTTAATGCTCATGAGTTCTTCAGGTTTAAAGGTGAGAGTGTCTAATGGACTAGGGTTGTTTAGGAGGAGTCGTCACTGCCTCGAACTAAATTCATTATATGGCTCGCAGCCCTTGGTAGACTTTAAACAAAGGATCGGCTTAGCTACCTTTCCACAGAAACTCTTTGTTCTTTATGCAGTAGAGATGATGAGACACATGCCCATCTTTTTTTCAACTACGACTGGACTTCATTACTATGGAGTCGAGCTAAGAGTTGGTTAAGAATAAATCAGGCTATGTCCACACTTTCCAGTGCCATCAGAGGTCTCAATGGTAAGAGTAAAGGGTTGCAGCTGTGAATGAGACGAGTGTCCCTGCCCTGCTTGTGTATTTAATTTGGGATGAAAGAAACATCCCCATCTTTGCACACAAGTCCTCCTCCGTACATGCCACATTCCAAAGATTTCAAATACTTTTCTACACAATTTTGCACTTCCATGAAAAAGAATACTCTTTTTACCATGTTGTTGCATGAGAAAGGTGTTAGTTTTTGTCGCTTGCTACAGTTGTTTTTGTATTTGGATTTTCTTCTACTCAATTTTTTTTACAGGAAGAAAGAGATCTCAGTCTTCATGGTTGAGCATGTTTCCAAGCCAGTTGATGCTGTCTTCCGCAAGTTTCAAATTCAATTCTTCATGGTTCTTCATTTCCAGGAGAATCGCTCTCCTTCCGCTACATGATTGCATGGCGATGTCTTGGCCATGCATGTTTAACGTGCTGGAATTTTGTTGTTGGGCCCGACATTATGGTCTTCGGGTCTTTGTCCCTATATACCTCTTTGTATTATGTGTATTTTTATTGTTATTTCTTGGTTTCCAGTTGTATTATTTGGTTAGGATGGGCACCTCCCCTAGGATCGGGTTCCCAGTCTAACCATCTTTTGACAGCTTTTTGGTTTTTCTTTTGTTTAGGGAGCTTGTTCCCTTTGTTTCAATCTGGGATTTATTTTATGTTTTATTTTCTGGTTTCCTATGGGTTATCAGAGATGTAATTTTTTTATCTTTTATATATTCTTACATTTTATCAAAACAAAAAAACCAAACCCTAAAAATTTAACAAAGACACAACCTCAGGCTTTAGCTGCCCACCTCTAACCCTCTCATCACAAGCCTTTTTTTCTCATTCCATCTCTCTATCTGATCAACAAGACCAGTTTTTGTTTTATTCTTCTCTTTTTTCTTTTCCTTTTTCACATAATTGAAATATGTTCTCTCTTTCCATCTTAATCAATGGGTTTTTTTATTTTTATTAATAGTACACATGGTTAATTTGTCTCTATTTTTTTATTTGTTGATGTTGATGGATTTTTTTCATTCTTTTTGTAGGTTCTATACAGCTGCACACTCTTGGGTCTTTTTTCTTTCCAAACTTTTCTTTTTCCAATTTGATTTTTATTGTTTATTTACAGTTCGCTTGGAGATGCTAGTTTTTTTTGTTTGTTTCATTCCCCTTAATGGATTTGTTTCGCCTCTCTTTACTTTTCCATGAAAATGCTTACTTATTGTTGTCTCAATTTGTATAGCTACATTAATGTTTAACGAGGATAGGTGTTTCACCATGGCTGTTGGAAGCGGTGGGAAAGGTGTGATGTTTTTCATGGCAAATCATGAGATTTCATCTTAATTTTATGATAAATCCATATTTTCAAATCACTTTGTTTCTTGCTTTTATGATCTGTTTTGGTTATTATTGTAAAGGTGTGTTTGGTTGGGGAGAAAAAAAAGGGAAAGGAGAGAGCTTTGGCTCTTGCATGTGTTACTTTGATTATTGGATGAATAAAGCTTTGAACTTGGTATTATTCATTTTTTGGGTTTTCTGGTTTTGTATGTTTTAAGAGTGTGCATGGATGCTACTATTATTTACTTTCACATACTTTGAACAAGCTAAATTAGTACTTTATTGCTATCTTGGCTTTGTTGGGTTCATGGATTTTTTTTGTCCTACTGGTTGATATTGACTATCGAGGCTTTATTGTTTATTTGTTTTGTATATAGAAAGAAGGAGGGGTAATAAGCAAGGATTTGTTTTATTATATTCCTATGTGAAACTAGTGAAAATGATGGAATCTTAGTTACGAGAGTGATAAGATTATTAGAGTATCATGCTTTGAAATGCTAGGGAATTCCTTGAATATTTTGTTTTGTAGTCTACATTTAGCATTAAAAGTCTTACATATGCTAATATTTTTACATGCCCTTTCTAAAGACACTATAATGGTTGCTTTAGTACAAAAATTGGAATTTTATTTTGTTCAAGCATCGATTTATTTTAGAGTTCTCATGTAGGATGCTTACCGTGTTTAGTCATGTAAGATGCTCTAATAAAAAGACGGGGATGTTATTTATGCTATTAGGCAGGACAAAGCTAATGTAGTTATTGGATATTTGGTTTTAGGCCGATCTTGGTTTGTTGTATGTTTATTCAAAGGCAAGCATTCACTTAAA
>Ga0307513_10012132_pt1 | contig 10657 bp, 12 predicted proteins | sample 15_EM_MG_FD_202174 | JGI IMG/M metagenome (GOLD analysis project Ga0307513, IMG submission 202174) | Populus trichocarpa ectomycorrhiza microbial communities from riparian zone in the Pacific Northwest, United States - 15_EM | ecosystem: Host-associated > Plants > Roots > Unclassified | place...
GTCGGCCATCGGCACTCAGTGCGAGGCTCTTCTGGGCCAGCTGGGCGACATCATTCCAGCGCGTGCGCACTTCGCGCCATTCGAGCTGGCCGTTGTCATCGGCATCGAGTGCGAGCTCACGGTCGAGATCGCGCAAGGCGATGTCGAAACGTTGCTCGACGTGCGCGCCCTCTACCTGAAGCTGCAGGTAGGCATCGCTGGGCTTGTGCGCCAGTGCCAACGCAGGCAACAGCAGCCATGCCAACGCGAGGGTGTGAAGAAGGCGCTTCATGTCATGCCCTTCGATGCGCTGGCGACGGCATTCAGCCGCGCATCTTGCAGGCCGGTGTCGCGCATCAGGCGCCACACCGGCTCGGCTGCTTGCGCCTGGCCGGCGGCGTAGGCTGCGCGCACCAGCACCAGCGCATCCGCAGGCTCTTTCTGCACCGCCCAGTTGGCTTGCGCGTAGACCAGCGCGGCGGCGGCGTTGTCTTTCAGCTCGAGTTCGAAGCGGGCCTGCTCGCGGCCGTGGCTGCGGTCACCGCGCAAGGCGGCGGCGTCGAAGCGCGACGCCAGCGTGGCTGTGGCGGCGCTGGCCAGCGGATCGTGGCTGCGCCGACGAGCGATCGCCAGGCGCAGCAGCAGGGCATCGGCGTCTTCGCGGCCTGTGAGCAGGCCGATGACCTCGGCGTTGCGGCTGCGGTCTAGCAGCCAGTCGGCATAGGCAGCCAGGGTGTACACGTCGGGCTGCGGCGTTTGCAAGGCTTGGCGGTACAAGGCTTGGGCTGCGGCGTCGCCCCGGCGTTCGGCGAGTTCCGCGCGGATCAAGGTGAGCCAGCCGGCCGACGGGGCGTTTCCGGCTTGCCGGGCAAGGCGCGCGAGCGTGGCATGGGCCTTGTCGGCCTGGCCTTGCAGGCCCATCAATTCGGCCAGGCAGGCCTGCGCCGGCAACTGTGCCGTGTTGCCGAGCACGGCGTAGCGTTCGCTGCCCAATCGCTCGCAGCCGGCGGCGGCTTCTCGCCAGCGGCCGCGCACCTGCAGCACCGACGCGCGCGTCAGCTCGGCCTGGGCCAGCAAAGGCAGGGGAGCGGCACTGCCCTCGCGCAACAGCGCGTCGAGGTCGACCAGCGCGGCATCGAAGTCGTGCTGGCTTTGGCGCACCGTGGCACGCAGCAGGCGCACGGCGGATGGCGGCTCGGCCAGGGCCCACCAGGGCGCGAGTGCCGCTTCGGCCTGGCCGAGTTCACGCGGGTCGCCGAGCTGGCGCGCACGCGAGATGGCTTCGCGCGCCAGCTGGATGGTCAGCGGCAGCTGCGTGGGCTGGGCGCGCAGGCGCTCGCGTGCGGCGCGTTGCTGCTGGCGCTGCTCGGGCGTGCCGATGCGCAGGGGCAGGCGCTCGACGACCTCGTCGTCGCTGTGCGGAACGAAGGGGGTGGCCCTGGCTGGGCCGGCGAGCCCGCCTGTGCAAACCGCTGCGCACAGGGCAGCGGTTTGCACCAACCTCTGGATGGAAGAACGCATGGTCGTGAGCCCGCAAGGATGTGAAGAACACGGGAAGGAAGTGCGCGGCCGGCGTCGTGCGCCGGCCGCGGGGTGGCGCATCAGTTCAGCGTCACTGGGTCATCGGCATCGCTGGTCGGTGCCAGGGCAAAGGTGTCCAGGCTGAGCGGCTCGTCCGTCTCGCTGGTGCTGGCCACCTGCGCCTTGACGAACTCGGCATAGGCCATGGGCGAAGCGGCCGCCGAGACCGGTACCTCGACCACGGGAGGTGGCGGGTCCTGGGTGGAGTCACTGCCGCCGCCGCAGGCTGCGAGGCCGGATGCGAGCAGGCCCACGGAGAGAAGAAGTCGTGTCGTTTTCATGCGGGTGCTCCTCAATGCGTGCCGCCGTTGGGCGTGTACAGATACGGGAAGGTTGTCATCAAGGGCACCACGGCCTGGTCGACTGCGTCGTGGAGCTTGAAGGAGGTGGCGCCCAGCGGCACGGCCGATGGTTTGCACGCGGTGCCGAAGCCGAGCGCATTGGTGTCGCCGTTGGCCATGCACAGCCCACCCATCACGGCCACGAGCGAGATGTCGACCACGTCGTCCTTCGGTCGGCGGCCGTTCGGGTAGCCCGCGTTGTCGGTGCCACCGGCGAGGATGTTGCCGACGATACCGAGCCGGTTCTGGTCCGCGAAGGCCACTGGTGCGATGGCGGTGTTCAGCCGCAGCATTTCAGAGGCGACCACGTTGGCCGGCTTGTTCACGCCGGTGATGCCGGTCAGGAAGGTCGTGACCAGGTCGGTGCGCGGGTAGTTGGTCGGTGCGGTATTCGGCAGCGCCAGCGCGATCTCGAGCAGCTTGGGCAGCGTCGGATGGGTCACGTAGTCGGCGAACTGGGCGTCGTCCTTCGGCTTGGAGCTGTTGAAGCGGTCCTTGTCCTTCAGGCCGATGACCACCTCGTTGACGAGCGGCATTCCCAGGCGCGAGACCTGTGTCCAGGCGCCGCCGGCTTTCTCGGTGGTCTGGTGGCCGGACTTGGGTGTCGGGTCGAGCAGGCGCGCCTGGCGCAGGCTGGCGCTGGTCCAGCCGCCGATCACGGTCTCGCCACCGGCGGTCAGGCATGCGGTCGGCACTTCCATCGCGAGCGTGGTGACGTTCTTGTCGTCGAGGGTGTTCGGTGCCGCACCGATCAGCGAGGGATCGGTGATCACACCCACCGGGGCGTTCACCAGGTCGAAGATCACGCCCAGGTTGACGGCGAACGGGTCCTTGCGCTGGCCGACGAACACCTTGCCCGGCGTGCTGCAGCCCGGAATGGTGACGTTGTAGACGTGCTTGGCCGCATAGGCTGTGTAGTCGGGGATGGTCTTCACGCCGATGTTGTCGACGGGCTTGTCGAAGGTGGCTGAGCCACCAGTCGCGTTGGTCACCGCGGCCGATGTGCCGCTGCGGCGGTCACCGCGAACGACGGTCACGGTGAAAGTCTCTGCCAGGTTGAGGTTGGCGTCCTTCACGTTGGCCACGCCCCCGGCCTGGATCAGCGGAATGCCCACGCTCTTGTCGCCGACCGGCAACTCCACACCCTTGCCGGCATTCGCCAGCGTGTTCTTGAAGCGGAACTGGAAGGTGACGTCTTCCTTGGCGTCGCCGTTGTTGTCGATGTGGATCTCGTACAGCGCGTTCGGATCGAGCGAGAAGTAGTTCGGGCCGCCGTAGGCGTCTTGCAGCGGCTCGTAGTTGGCGATCAGCGTGGTGTAGGCGGCTCGGCCGGTTTCATAGCTGCGGAACATGTAGAAGTCGGTCGCATCCACCTTGGGCACGGTGGTGATGAACGGGGCCTCGCGGTGGCTGGAAGCGCCGGCCGTGCCGCAGACCGCCAGCAGCGCGGCCGCCAGCAGGGGTGTGGCTTTGAACAGGGAAGGTCGCATGTCGTATCTCCTGGTGTGTGTCCCGACAAAGTGGTCGGTTAGCTGCACTACGCAGGTTTCGGCGGGCCAGATGCAGGGGTTTCGCGTTTTCTTTCGGTGAAGCTCCGGCGCAGCAGGGACAATCCCGGCGTGTCAGAAATTTCTACCGATCGCGACGGAGCACGGGTCGCTCTGCCTGCGCTGTACCTGCGTGGCCGCGTCCGCTATCTCGAAGCCGAAGCCGCGATGCGCGCCTTCACCGAAGCACGCACGCCCGACACGCCCGACGAGATCTGGCTGTGCGAGCACGAGGCCGTCTACACGCAGGGCGTGGCGGGCAAGGCCGACCATGTGCTCGATGCGCATGGCATCCCCATCGTCGCCACCAACCGCGGCGGACAGATCACGTACCACGGGCCGGGCCAGGTGGTGGCCTACCCGCTGATCGACCTGCGCCACCTGAACATCTACGTCAAGGAATACGTCTACCGGCTCGAGCATTGCGTGACCAAGACGCTCGAGCACTTCGGCGTCACCGGACACCGTGTGGCGGGCGCACCGGGCATCTACGTGAATCTGGCCGACCCCTTCGGGCATTCGGCCCTCACAGGCCCGCGGGCCGACCCGTTCGCCGGCCTCGGCAAGATCGCGGCACTGGGCATCAAGGTCAGCCGGCATTGCACGTACCACGGTGTTGCACTCAACGTGGCCATGGAACTGAGTCCCTTCGACGGCATCAACCCCTGCGGCTACGCCGGGCTGAAAACAGTCGACCTGGCTACACTGGGTGTCATGGCCGATTGGGCCGATGTTGCCCGGGTGCTGGGTGACCGGCTGGCCTCCCATCTGAGCTGAACGCTCACCAGAAAGCAGTCATCCATGTCGACCGACAACGTCGTCCACCAAGCTCAGGATTCGGCGAACTACGACGCCACGGCCAAGCAGAAGTCGCAGGCCAAGACCGCGCGCATCCCGATCAAGATCGTGCCGGCCGAGACGCTGAAGAAGCCCGACTGGATTCGCGTCAAGGCTGGTTCGCAGAACACGCGCTTCTACGAGATCAAGAAGATCCTGCGCGAGCACAAGCTGCACACCGTGTGCGAAGAAGCCTCGTGCCCGAACATCGGCGAGTGCTTCGGCGGCGGCACGGCCACCTTCATGATCATGGGCGACAAGTGCACCCGCCGCTGCCCCTTCTGCGACGTGGGCCACGGCCGCCCCGACCCGCTGGATGTGGACGAACCGCTGAACCTGGCGAAGACGATCGCCGCACTGAAGCTCAAGTACGTCGTGATCACCAGCGTGGACCGCGACGACCTGCGCGACGGGGGCGCCGGCCACTTCGTCGAATGCATCCAGCGTGTGCGCGAGCTGTCGCCGCAGACGCGCATCGAGATCCTCACGCCCGATTTCCGCGGCCGCATGGACCGTGCGCTGGATATCCTCAGGGCCGCGCCGCCGGACGTGATGAACCACAACCTGGAAACCGCGCCGCGCCTCTACAAGGAAGCGCGCCCGGGCTCCGACTACGCGTACTCGCTCAACCTGCTCAAGCGCTTCAAGGAATTCGCGCCCCACGTGCCGACCAAGAGCGGCCTGATGGTCGGCCTGGGCGAAACCGACGAAGAGATCCTGCAGGTGATGCGCGACATGCGCGAGCACGGCATCGACATGCTGACCATCGGGCAGTACCTCGCGCCGAGCGGCCATCACCTGCCGGTGCGCCGCTACGTGCACCCCGATACCTTCAAGATGTTCGAAGCCGAGGCAGTGAAGATGGGCTTTACCCATGCTGCCGTCGGTGCGATGGTGCGCAGCAGCTACCACGCCGACAAGCAGGCCAGCGAAGCCGGCGTGGCCGACGCGGTCTGAGGCGCGTCCCGGCTCAGGCTTCGGCGAGCAGGGCCTCGATGGCCATCTGCAGTGCCGCGAAGTCGGGCTCCCCGACGAAGCGCTTGACGATCTCGCCGCGCTTGTTGATCAACACCGATGTGGGCGTGCCTTGCACGTCACCGAAGCTGTGGGCCACCGAGCCGGTGTTGTCGATCACCACCGTGAAAGGCAGCTTGCGCGATTCGGTGAAGTCGATGACCCGTGCGGGTGGGTCGTAGCTCATCGCCACGGCCAGGGTTTCGTAGCCTCGCCCACTGAACTGGCGGTGGGTCTCGATCATCTGAGGCATGTTCTTCACGCAGATGTCGCAGGTGGTTGCCCAAAAGTTCACCAGCACCACCTTGCCCTTCAACTCGGCGATGTGGGCGGGTGAGCCATCCATGCGTATGAAGGCGGCATCAGGTGCCATGTCCCTCTTGCCGAGGTAGGCGTAGGCTGCAGTCCCGCCGATTGCCAAAACGGCGATACCGACGGCAAGATAGCGGGTCAATTTCATAGGAATGTGTTCATGCAGCGAAGAAAGTTTACGCCCACGCTCTTGTCGATCGTGGCTCTGGGGGCATGGAGCCGCTCGTGGGCCGTGGGGTTGACGGAGACCGATGCCGCCTCGGGTATCCGCGCTGCGCTGGAGCGGGGGGCGACGTCCGCTGTCGGCCTGCTCGGCAAGACCGACGGCTTTCTCGGCAACCCGAAGGTCCACATTCCCTTGCCTGGCTTCTTGAACGATGCAGCCAAGCTGCTCAGGGCCACAGGTCAGCAAAAACGTGTCGATGCGCTGGAAACGGCACTGAATCGTGCGGCCGAAGCCGCGGTGCCTGAAGCCAAGGCCCTGTTGGTGAATGCGGTCAAGAGCATGAGTGTCGAAGATGCCAAGCAGGTATTGACCGGGGGCGACAACTCCGTGACCCAGTTCTTCGTCGGCAAGACGCGCGAGCCGCTGGGCGTGAAGTTTCTACCGATCGTGACGCGTGCGACCGAGAAGGTGTCGCTCGTCGACAAGTACAACGCGGTGGCTGGCAGAGCAGCCAGTTTCGGCCTGCTGAAGCCGCAGGACGCGAGCATCCAGTCCTACGTGACCGAGAAGGCGCTCGACGGCCTGTACCTGATGATCGGCGAAGAAGAAAAGAAGATCCGCGCCGACCCGATCGGCACCGGCAGCGCGATCCTCAAAAAGGTGTTCGGTAGTCTGAAGTAGCTCGAACGCGCAAGCGAAGCGCTGCGCCCATCAAGCAACACCCGCGGAGCCGGCTTTGCTGGGCCGCCAGGCGGCGCCCCTCGGGGGTAGGAGCGAAGCGACGGGGGCTAAATTGTTTTCGCCAGCTCGAACATCAAGGCCGAGGGCAGTGATGTGAGGATCGCATCGCGCCCGACGCGGGCCATGCTGAGGCCACCGAACCCAGAGATCTCGAAGGTGTTGCCCTCTTCGATGATCTCGATGAAGACCACTTCGGCGCCTCCGGACTCGACCTCGCCGCGCATGTCGTTGAAGCGGTCGCCGCGCAGCACCGATTCGATGATGATCGCGTGCGGCAGGCCGCCGCGGCAGAACTCGCGGGCTTCTTCGACCGAGTTGACGAAGTCGACGATCATGCCCATGTTGCGGATGGCGTCGCGCACTTGCACACGCACATCGCGGCGCGATGCCACCACCAGCACCTGGCTGCCGGAGAGCGGCTTCGAATGCAGCGAGGGCGAGAAGCCCTGGTCGAGCTCGATGGCGCTCACGCCTTCGAGCTGGTCATTGACGGTGCGGGGGAATTCGATGGTGAGGTGAACGTTGGCGCCGTCGATCTTGCGCTCGATGGGCAGTCCCATGGTCCAGGCGGTTTGCTCGACAAGGCGCCAGGTCATCGAGTCGAGCACGGCCTGCCGCTCGGGCTCATCGGTCGCGTCGACATGCTGGTCGACCGGGCGGTAGGCGAACTTGCTGGCCAGGCGAGCGTGTGTCGGCCAGGTCTTGATGTCGATGCGGAACTCGATGTTCGACTGCGCATGCTCCATCGACCAGCTCAGCAGCGTGTTGAGCAGGCTGAACAGCAGCGAGGCATCGACGATCACCTCGGCTGGCCGCAGCACCTGCTTGATGTGAATGTTGCGAGCCTGGGTCTCGCGGGCGCGCTGGGTCAGCACGTCTTTCAGCGTTTCGGTGAGCGGCAGGCGCTCGTGGGTCTGGCGCAGCCGACCCGAGGCCAGGCGCGCGATCTGCTGGCCTGACATGCTGATCTGGCGGGCACGCTGGATCTCGTCGCCCAAGGCGCGCAGGCTGGAACGGTCGATTCGGCCGGTCGTCGTGAGGGTCTGCACGCGATCGAGCGCGGCGGTCAGCGGGCCGGCAATTTCGGCACTCATCTCGTTGACCACATCACGCCAGTGATCAGGCTCTACCGGGGCTTCTTTGGGGGCTTGAGCAACCGAAAGTGGTGCGCGGGTCAGGTCGGTCATGTCCATAAGAGCCTCGGTCTGGTCGTTCGTGTGACAAAAAACGCGGCATTTGTTGCACGGCGTAAGTGTCGTCGGAGTTGACCGTCTTGTGGCAATGGACTGTGGATTTTCCCCCGAAGTAAGGGTGCTTTGGGGGCCCCTGCGCTGAGGGTTAACCTAGATCACGCCGAGATTTCGCAGCGCCTCGACCTCGTCAGCGCGCCAACCGAGTTCCTGAAGCACCTCGTTGGTGTGCTCACCCAGCAGCGGCGGGGGACGGCGGTATTGCACCGGGGTCGCCGAGAGTTTCATCGGGCTCGCGACCAAGCGCAGGTTGTCGGTCAGCGGGTGTGGCACGGCGATCGTCATGCCGCGTGACTGCACGTGCGGGTCGGCGAACACCTCGCCCAAGTCGTTGATGGCCCCGCACGGCACCTTGGCGGCTTCAAGTGCGGACAGCCAGTCGTGTTTCTTGCGGCTCTTCAGGATATCGGCAAGCAGCGGCACGAGGGTGTCGCGGTGTCGCACGCGGTCCGCATTCTTGGCGTAGCGCGGGTCTTGGGCCAAGTCGGGCCGCCCGGCCACACTGCAGAACTTGGTGAACTGGCCATCGTTGCCGACCGCGAGGATCAGGTGGCCGTCGGAGGTCTCGAACACCTGATACGGCACGATGTTCTGGTGCGCGTTGCCCATGCGTTGCGGAGCAACACCCGTCGTCAGGTAGTTGGCACCGAGGTTGGCGAGCATCGCGACCTGTGTGTCGAGCAACGCCATGTCGATGACCTGGCCCTCGCCGGTGGCGTCGCGGTGGCGCAGCGCCGCGAGGATGGCGACGCTGGCATACATGCCGGTGAAGAGATCGGCCACGGCCACGCCAACTTTTTGCGGGCCGCCGCCGGGAAGATCGTCACGTTCACCGGTCACGCTCATCAGGCCACCGATGCCTTGCACGGCATAGTCGTACCCGGCGCGCTCGCGATAGGGGCCGGTCTGACCGAACCCGGTGACCGAGCAATAGACCAGCCGAGGCTGTTGGGCCCGGAGTGTTGAGGCATCCAGCCCGTAGCGGGCCATGTCACCGACCTTGAAATTCTCGATGAAGACATCGCATTCGCCGGCCAGGCGTCGAATCAAGGCCTGACCTTCGGGCTGGGCAATGTCGACGGTGACGGAGCGCTTGTTGCGGTTGGTGCCGAGGTAATAGGCGGCCTCCGCGGTGTCGTGGCCCTCTCGGTCTTTGAGAAATGGGGGGCCCCAGCCGCGCGTGTCGTCGCCACCTGCGCCATCTCTCATGGGCCGCTCGACCTTGATGACGTCTGCGCCCAGATCGGCCAGCGTCTGCGTGCACCAGGGCCCGGCCAGCACGCGCGACAGGTCGAGGACGCGGATGCCGGTCAGCGGCTGCGGGTTGGTGGGGGGTGAAGTGGGGTGTGCGCTCATTCGAAGATTGTCATGCAGCCCAACCTGATAATGGGCCGATGCTGTGTCCTGACTTTGGCGGCCGTGCGGCTGCAGCGATCGCGCTGATGGGCTTGTGCGCCTGTTCACCCACCCTGGATTGGCGTGAAGTCCGCCCTGAAGACAGCGGGGTGGTCGCGCTATTTCCCTGCAAGCCCACGACCGATGCACGCATGGTGACGCTTGATGGCGCACGCGTGCGCATGCTGCTCACGACCTGCCGTGCCGGCGAAGTGACTTGGGCGCTGGCTTCTGCGAATACAGAGCAGCCTTCGCAGGTGGGGCCGGCGCTGGCGGCGTTGCGGGCCGCGTCGGTAGTGAACCTGGGGGCGCCTGCGCAGTCGATCGGGCAGATGCAGGTCAGCGGCATGACGCCCAATGCACAGGCCGAGCGCGTGCGCATCAAGGGCAAGCTGCCGGACGGCACCGCGGCCACGATGGAGGCGGGGTTCTTTGCCACAGGCACCTGGGTCTTCCAGGCGACCGCAATGGGCACGGCGCCTGCGAACGAGGCCGTGGCCACTTTCTTCGACAACCTGAAGCTGCCGTCATGATGGTGTCAGCCTGGCGACCTGCTTTTGCGTTAAGGAGAGTGGGTGGTGTGTCGTCGGATGTGTGGTTTTTGTGGCGAGATGAGCGCCGCTCGACCCGTACGATGGCCGTTCGCTCACGCTGAACCTCTGATAATTCCCTCATGCCCGGCTTGCTGATCATTGCCCATTCGCCTCTGGCGTCTTCCCTGAAGGCGGTGGCTCAGCACACGTTCCCGGACTGCGGCCGCCGTCTCGAAGCCCTTGATGTGCTGCCCGAAGAAACGATCGAAGAGATCGAGGTTCGGGCGCGTGTCTTGTTGGGACAGGTGAGCAACCCCGACGCGCTGATCTTCACCGACGTGTTTGGCGCGACGCCCTGCAACGTAGCGCAGCGCCTGGCCGATGGCGTGCACGTGAAGGTGATCGCCGGCGTCAACGTGCCCATGCTGTGGCGTTCTCTTTGTTATGCCGATGAGTCGCTCGATGCAGTGGTGGCGCGTGCGGTGGCGGGTGCCACGCAGGGCGTGATGCAGGTGGCGACGTCGCGGCCCCAGAACCAAGCCTTCAAACCCGGTGCCAATGATCAAAACAAGCATCAGCATCAGCAATAAGCTGGGCCTTCACGCCCGAGCCTCCGCCAAACTCACCAAGCTGGCCGGTGGTTTTCAGAGCGACGTCTTCATGAGCCGCAACAGTCGCCGCGTCAACGCAAAAAGCATCATGGGCGTCATGATGCTTGCGGCAGGCATGGGCAGCGAAGTCGAAATCGAGACCACTGGTCCGGATGAGCAGGCAGCGATGGACGCGCTGCTCACCCTGATCAACGACAAGTTCGGCGAGGGCGAGTAATCGTCCTTTGCATGGCTGGCGTCACGCGCCGAGGAAGTGCTTGCGATAGCGCACAGGCAGGTCGGCAATGCGCATCATCATCGGCAGGTCGGCGGTGTTGAAGTCAGGGTCCCAGGCCGGCGGGCCCATCACC
>Ga0307513_10012133_pt1 | contig 10656 bp, 8 predicted proteins | sample 15_EM_MG_FD_202174 | JGI IMG/M metagenome (GOLD analysis project Ga0307513, IMG submission 202174) | Populus trichocarpa ectomycorrhiza microbial communities from riparian zone in the Pacific Northwest, United States - 15_EM | ecosystem: Host-associated > Plants > Roots > Unclassified | place...
GGATTTTTAGTTTCGCAGAACACCTTGGCACCCCATTCACTCTCGTTGGTACTAGCGGAAGCCGCTCCAACCGTCCCTGCAACGATCGCATCAAACAACGGTTTGGCGGCGACCGTTGATTGATATGCGGCCATATCAGCAAACTGACCCCCTCGATTGTTCGATAGAAGGGCGATCGACTGGGTTCTGCGGTAGATTTTCACTCTGAGTCTGGGCGTTGAGCTTTCCTTTCAGAACCTGCCACCCGATGTGGTTGCTTGACAGGCGGATTGCTGATGCAGCCCTCTGCTTTGCTCACTCATATCCTCTTCACGAGGCATGCAATGCTGTGACGGCCACTCACATCAACTGGGAGTCCTCATTTACTGGGGTTCAGATGCTTCCTCACAGCCTACGCGCAGTGCCGCTCGACTATGGTAACTAAGTCCCAACGACCAAAAGGGCGAGGGGTGCTCTTTCCTAGTGAGCCTATGGTACTCAGGTTTTGGTAGAGGTCCCACAGTCGCAACGCTTGCTAGGGATTTCCAGAAAAGGTGATGAAGCCTCATTGGAACTCTGGGTCGGTCGCAGGGCCAAGTCAAATCATAGCTAGCATCGTTCACACTTCTCGCGTATAGTACTACAGAAGCGTGATGGATACTGAAGGAGTGAACTTGAAATGACCACGGTTCATGGGACACCACCATGTCCTCACAAACTAGCATCCTCCGTTGCCCTAGTAGTAAATTCGATGCTCGCCGAGGTGTGAGAACCAGGCACCACAATCCAAGATTGGGACGGGGTTAGGAAATACCCCACCCCGGTTGCATACGGCCAGTTCCGTACGCTTAGCCAGTCAAACTTGAGGTCCGTCTCCAGGGGGGATTTGATATTAGTTCCCACGGCAGGGTCGACGCGGAAACCATTAGAATGGAAGTGGAAGTCAGAAACGTAGATCGCTGAACTGTTCCAGCCCATGCACATTGCGATAGACCCGGGGTGTCCCCTGTTGTCAGACTTAAGCTTTAACACAGCGATCCACTTTGATGAAAGATTTACGGGGCGCGTTTCACGCTGTGTCGCAGACTCTACGGGAGGCACACCAAGTCAACGCGTTTCACACGAAAAGTCATTTTGATTACGATATGCTCCGGGGATCGCCTACGACTTCTATATGGAGCGAAACCGCACGTGTTTCCGAAAGCAAGTTATCGATTGGCCGATGGAGGTGGCAGATCAAAGATAACGAGGTGTATACAGGAGACATCACCTCGACCACCACCAATTTCCGCCCTAACTGACCCATTGATGTGTGTCAGGGCCAGAGACAGTGATAGTGGAGCCGTACGTAATTGAGTCTGCCTCCACACTGGAAAACGAATTTCGAAGGCTGCAAGGGCACTCCCTGTGCCTGTGGCGGGAGGCAGATACGTCAAGAATGACACGTAGACTCGCTAGGAAACGAAGCAAGCTCTGCAGTGCAAGTCACGCCACTGAGCAACACTGCAGCAAACTGAAGTGGTTGGGTTTCGAAAGAGGGCATCGCTGCGGGGACGCCCAAAGGGGCTGAGGCCTTGATGCATGACGGAAAACAGGGGAAGGGTGGCGTTGCCTATCAGAGACAAGCTCCCCTACCAGAGCTGTGAGATTCTAGCCGCTTCTGGATATGCGTCCGATCGTGATGCGGGGCCGGGGTAAACCGCATGAAGCGCTGTGGGGAGTTTGCCGTGACGTGAGACATATGTCAGCGGTGCTTGTCGGGAAAGAGACGAAGATCCGGCTATGCGGTGCGACGACGAAGAGGGAGCAGGAGAGGGGGAGGAGGGCAGGGTGCGAAGAAACTCGAGTTGGCCTCTGCGCATGCCAGCGGCACGGTCAGAACAGGATGATGGAGCGATTTGTACGCCAAGACAATCCATTGACCGGTACTCGGGAGAGGTACCGAGTGAGTGGGGGTTACTTTCCGCCGATCACGGGTGTCGGAGGGAGGCCAAGTGCAGCCTCCGGACCACAGCAAGTCCGGATCTTGCCACACAGGATGCACTGGCGAGACAGGCTCAAGTAATGGGCTCGGGACACGAAGGGGCGAGGGGATTGTGGTCCTCATGGAAGCTGGGCGGCTGATTGGTCTCGTGATGTGTTGGAGACAACAGAGGAAGACGAATTAGACGACGCCGCAGGGTCTGGGTGGAGAAACATACTCCACGGCCTGATTAGAGTTCAATCCAGTGGTTGCCAGACACAGACAGGGTAAGTATTGATTCTGCATAGCGATGAGGGCTCATAGAAGAGGGTGGTCATGTGACTGCGGACTTCGCGTCGTAGGTGTTCATGTGGTTCTTGGCTTATTGCTTCTTTCCCTTTATATCATGGCTCGCTCGGTCTCTCTCTCTCCTCTTCTCCTCCTCCCCTCCTTCGCTATCCCCTCTTCCTCCTCCCCTGGCTTTGTCCCCCCTGTCCGCAAGTTCCGCGATTTGCGTCATCGGATACCTCTATCACCTGCCCACCCACCACCGGAGCACACGATGTCGACCGAGGCGGTCCAGCAGAGCCAAGCGAGGGATGCTCCTAGGTGTGTGCTCTCTATCCCACTCCCGAAAGATACCCTGGTGGCCAGAACGCACCATCTACACCCTTACCATGGATCAATTGATCATCTTCCGCATGGATCACAATTCATTCCCTGGGACATTCCCCCCCATATAACCCCTCTCCCCGAATTTCCAATGCTGACCATCTTTTCCCATCCATTCTCGGCTCAATTACAGACCGCAGCCTCTAAAATCCAAGTTGCCCTCCGGACTCTTTCGCAAATTTACTACCAAGCTCAAAGTCCCGACTTTACCCCCGAGATCGGCAAATCCTACAACCGCATCACCGCCATTGTCACCTTCAGCACAGCGCTTTGCTGTTCCCCTAGCTTCAAATGACCTCGCTTCTATACAGCGACGCCAAGCCGCTCTACAGAAATGTGGTTTGGTTTCTCTCCCGAGGAAGGATCTCTCTCGGCTGGAGGAAGAACTTGACCAGAGATTCAGCCATGTGGTTGACACCCCCCAGGATCAACAGGAACAAGGTGAATTGACCACTGCCGAGAAGATCAGAAGAGAGTGGCAAGCGAAGAACGAAGCTCAGCCTGGGAAACAGGGTGGTGATGTCGACCCAATGGACCCGACTGACGTTGCTTCAGACCCTCTGCACCCTGAACAACTTGACAAATCGGATTCTACGAGGAACGCAGAAGAGCAGAAGACTCTCGAGCTCGCCGTTCCTGCATCTACCCAGACGTTGCTCACTCCTGAGAGACCTGTCTCGGTCTATTCGATTCCGCGGGCTTGTTTGTTCCCTGACATCCCAGAAGAGGATACCACCGTATCCGAAATCGAAAAGGTTCATCTCATTCTTGTTCAACTGTCGCCTCTTGCTGACCGGGTAAATCACGTAGACGCTACCCCCAATTCCCTCCGCGGAAACCGTCGACCCTCTTAACATTCCTCTTCCCGATTCACCCTCGTCCTCATCTACTGAATTACCAGAACTCCCGACAACTCCGTCTCCCCGAGAGAGCAAGCGACCGCCACCAATCGTCACCAACCCGACAACCAACGATGTCAAAGTGACCACAGAAGACCCCACCCGCGGCAGGTCACCCAACAGGTGCAGCACACATTCGCTGATGACTAAGTCGAGCCTCCCCGCACTGTCACCAACGATGACGACATCCACATTCTCCTCTCTCCCAACTCCTAGGGATGAAGAGAACAGGGAAAGGGTGGAAGCGATGATTACCCGCTCGAGTAGTGGAATATCGCGGTCATCACGGCCTGGGAAGGTCTCAGATGCTCATCGCAAATCAGAGGACCTGGATATCGTTCATGAAACGATCCCTGAGAGTCCCGAACCCACCGTAACTGAGTCGACGACGTGGAACCCGAATAGAGAGAGTGCGGCCACCATGGGTTCCGCCGGCTTCGAGGCCTTCGTGGAGAAGAAGGAGAAGAGGAAGATATCGACTGGAGTTTTCCAGTCGAGCAAGAGGAACTCCAGCTCAAGTTCGAGGAAGTCGTTCAGTAGCGAGCTCAGCTTGAGATGGAGCGCTATTGCAAATGATTTCTCGCTCAAACCACTCGATGGTGGAAGGTCGAAAAACTCAACACTGCCCGTAAGTGTAACCCCCGTTTGCGGTTTCCCCGGTTTCTGATCCTATTCTCCCTTCAGTCTACGCCTACATCGGCTGACGAAAACAAGCCGCCCACACCAACGCAGTCGCAACCTGGTATCGAACAACCTCAATCCAAGATCACGAGGTCCAAATCGGTAATTACTAGTCTCGGGCTCAAGATGTCACGAAAGATGGCCTCTCGACCAACTATGCCTGCTCTTCCTTCTCCACCTCCATCATCTATGCGGCAACCGACGGTCAAGATTGTACAGAATCGGGAAAACTTGATCCGAGAAGTGAAGGGAATCGAAGACGACGAATCGCGGCGATTGACTGAACTCGCCTTTATGGACTTCTGAATCGATCCCAATCCCAACAGGGTGATATACGCTGTCTCTCTCCCTTCCCCACACGTCTACGGAATCTAGAGATATCCAACTACTCTCATTTTACTTCATTTTTTCCCCATGTCTCTGGCTTCATTTTTTTCAATTTCTCTCTCCCCTTTGTTGGGTTGATGGCGAATCACGTGGTTCTTTCTCATCCTTCAATTCTACACCACCCTCCCTCAGCCTCTCACCACTTCACGAGTCGCCGACTCTCATGACAGTTTAATATCTCCTCTCTGCCTGCTACCATGCGAACCCACGATAATCGCATACCCCATTCCTTATCACCCGCTCTCCCGCCTCGGCGTCAAACTCGACCCTTCCGTTGATCATTAGTCCCATCCACTCTTCCGTGTCCTAGAGTTCCTTGGGTCATAGGGCCCCCCAGTGCACAACTACCCCCTTACATCAGGTCCTCTCACTCTCACTCCAACCCCCACATCTCTTTCCAGCACTTTTCCATACGTCATTGCGTCCTACTTGTATCTTTAATCATACCAACCCTGCCACAATGTTCATCTATTTGTGCATTCACGAAGCTGTAAAGAGCGGAACATTGAGTACGAGGTGAATGCATTTATGGATAACCCTGATGCCGGTGATTGTCCTGGATTTCCTCAGACCCTGTGAGTCAGATGGGTAGATCCCGAAACTTGGCGGTCTCAGAACGATCGGAGCAAATTGAAAAATCGAAAGAGCGAGCCTGGCTCCTTCCCATTGTACAGAAGGGTAGATACACCGGAGTAGAAGCTGGCTACACCTTCTCAACAGAAACAAAAAATGAGTGCTTAGTCCGACGCGGGGGCTGTTGAGCTGGAATAAGCGAGCGTAGTAGTCGAGCTATTTTAACAGCGAACACAAAGAAGGCACTACACTCACCTCGGTCTGCGACAAGCAAAAGCGAACACTGAGGGAATTCAAAGATCCTAGCTCCATCTTATATTGAATGAGAACACAAGGTAAGAAATTGAAAGATGTGCCCCGGTTTCTATGAAGAGGGTGTATATGTACTTATAATAAGACGCGGACATGCGAGGGTGAGATAGGTTCGACAGGAGATCTCTGTTCGGATGAACCGCTGTTGCGGCGCGTAGTACGCGAAGTTCCTGGTTACGAAAAAACAAGCTAATAGCGGTCCGAAGGGATTCAATGTCTCATCAATTCGCCGTGCGTCGGTAGCCGCTGAGTGGCATGCGGCTCTGATGATGTCGGAGCTAGTTTACGGATGGCACGTACCGATCGATCAAATGGGAAAAAAAATCAAGCGAGGATAAGAAGGCCCTTTGAAACGACTGTGAATGCTCTCTCTCTTTGTCCTTTCTGGTGTTGATTTGGAAGAAGGGAGTGGGAGACGAAGGATTCATCGGCTGGCTGCTGGGACATTGTTGTGCCAGTCTGAGTCCGATGTGGGTTAAGTATTGCTACGATCGGAGAAATCGATAGGACAAGGCTTGAAGTTCAAAAATGACTGTAAATACCTCCCACGCTCACATACGAACCACCCCGCATCGTCGGTCTCCATACTGCACGGTCAATTTCCCCTCAGCTGCGCGGAGGAGGCTTTCGAACGGTTTGGATGCGTCGTGATTCGACCCTCTCAGTCGCTGGTGAAAGGCTCGGACAGATTCGACGTCCCCGCTTCCCCCCGACCTGACCCCGGGATTGCAACGTCCCGGAACACCTGGACGCCCGGGGAGACGCCACTCAGTGTTCGTCGCCTGCCTCCGGTAGTAGCCAGCGCTCACCGCTGGCGCCGAGACTCCCACCTACCGGACGTATTCTCCTCGCGGAACGTATTCATTGTTTTTTCTTTTCGAGGAGGTGAGGTATGTTTTGCCTTGCGTGTCCTTAAGCGCGTGAGCTGACTGTAACCGCCATTTGGATGTGGCTTGGACGTGCTTCTCTTTCTTCTTCGCCTCTGACAATAACACAAGCTTCTAATCGGAACCTCATGAGAGACCAACCAAAAGGGACTATGTGACCGAAGAACAAATCTTTGAGATTTCCCAAGGGAGTCTAGGCGGCTCGGTCATCGATCCCCAGGCAGCCCCAACACCCTTCCCCTATCCCGGAAGGATATTCTTCGAAGTCCTGCTCGTGCGCCGAGAGCAGACCTGCCTGTCGCAGAGCGTCACCCAAGGAACCAAGGGAATGACGCAAACGGGGATGGAAAAGCGGTTGAAACATTCCAAACAGCCATGTTCGATTGAAGCTTTTGACCGATCCACTGCACCACTCGGCACGTCGTAGAGTTGACCCACGGCTCCCTCTTGAGTCTGTCCCCACCGCTCTTACATTATCCCGGAAACAAACGGTTAAAATGATGGGGACCGCAGGACCCCGAAACTCCCCTCGGCCCAAGCGGGCGACTGATAGGCCCAGAAGAGAATGAGCGGAAGCAAATCATAATTTTCATGGGTAAATCATCCCACCCGATATCGGGAGTACTTGTCGTACAGGTCTGCTCGTAGGCCACACCCTTCGTGACCAGAGAGGAGACCGGCCTGGAGAGGGAGCCTTGGCGGTTCGTGAGCAATCGCAAGAAATAGGGGCTGCTTCCCCGGCTGTCAAGTACTCTGGCGGTTCGCTTCGCCTTATGCGTACGCCGAGGAGGGTTAAAAGGGTAATCGCCCTGAGACGCATACGCTCCGTGTCGCACCCGAGGCCGCGCCCACCGAGTGCGCGAACCATAGTACATCGCTGGGTCCGACATCAGCGCGGTAGATTGGAACGAGGAGCATGAATTGAATCAACGAGTACCCGGCTCGCCTGCGTCGGTGCCCGGAACTGTCGGGTCGGTTGTGCGATGTGCAATTAAATCTCAGTTTCGGGGCCTATGAAGAGGTTCTTGACTTGTCACCAACGTGGGGAGAGGAAAGGCTATCCATAAATCAGGGGGGGAGCTCAGCAGAGGACTTGAAGGAGACCATGCACCAGTGACTGCATAATCCAAAACCGGAGGGGTGGGGTGACATCGTGCCCGTGATCAACGTCGAACTAGAACACACGAGTGCTGTAACGAGGAGGTGGAAGTATCAACAACACGAGTAAGTCACGAAGCTTCGCATACCAGATAGTTTCATGACCTCATGTCCGAACACCGGATGGGAGGAGATACAAACGACCGGATGAACAGCCATTGTGAAATCTTACCGGGACCCAGTAGTGCGCTTGACAGGTATGCATGAACGTGGTGGCCGATACTAACAAGCTCAGAAATACCTGAACTCGCAGTAAATGGTTGGTGGATAGACATACACTGCCTCCCCGAGGTGAGAATTATGGAAGGGACCATTACTCACCCGTTCTTGCATCCCGTAACGGATTCTTGCGCATAGCAGTGCGTTAGAAAACAGTAGACTGCTCTTTGTGGAAGTGCGGCGGCATTTCTTTATTTGCGTTGTGGCGTGCGAGCAACTAAGTTTGAGTCCGCGTTCGAGACAGATAAACCAAGTTGATAGGCGCTTTTCGCTTCCAGTCATCCACTCGGTGATCCAAATCCCCCCTGGATGTACGCACTAGCCTGCGATTGGCGATGCCTTGCGCTGATGAGCCAACACTGTCCTATGATCCAGACCGTCCCCCAGCTTCAATGTCGGAGATTAACAGGAGGGTGAGATCTCCGCCACTCGGTGGTGGGAGCCCTTGTTTACATGTCGCAGTATAGGCGAAAAATCCTATCCCGTTTTTCAAATGGCGACCCACCGTTTTGTAACGCGCTGGATTGTCGGAACAGTTACCAGTCGAGGCCCAGAGGGAGATGGTAGCAGTGGTATCGGAGTATCCCGTGAAAATTAATTATCGAGAGCGAGCGCCAATTTCTCGTACTCAGATTTGCATCGCATGGACAACGTTCCTTGGATGCATTCCTTCTGCGCGGTTCCGAAAGTACGGAACTCAATTCTTTCTGGGGTCCGCGTGTACTCACAATTCCCCAGTAACCGATAGCATGGTTATGATGATCAATTGTCGATTGGTGAGAAACACTACCCACGGCAGGCTCTCATCTCGACAGGTGGGCCGTTCTCCAGAGGATATAACCTCAATTGGTCACACTCGGGGCTCGGAATGCGGCCGGTGCCGCGGTGTCTGGGTCCCCAACACCATTTAAAGGCGATGGAATAATAAATTTAAGCCGTATCCTCTGGGCCCGAACGGTCCGTCGAAATGAAACCTGTTGTAAATCCACCCGCTTCAAGAAGGCGATCGACTCGGCTTCGAAGTCGATTTGAAGTCGGGATGTTGAGGTTTCCATTCAAGATATCCTACCCGACTTCTACCCGACTCGGTCACTTGATGGAGGAGGTCCGCTCGTATTGGATTGTGGGAGGTACCAGGTTATCGGATCTGTAACTCTGAGGGCCATCGGCAAGAGTCTGCCTGGTAACCGCGTTGTAGAGCGGGATCGGAGGTCTCATGATCAAGCCAGCATCGTCTCGGTTAACCGAGCCGCTTAGTTCTCTGACGCTCCGTTGCGGTCAGAACGACGGGGCGAAATGATAACATTCCGCGTCGCAGACTTGCCCATGCGGCTCTGTGCCAAGGCTTCTTATACTATATTATGGCTCTTCTCTTCCCCTCCTCTCCTCGTACACTCTTCTTCCTGCATCCGGCCCACAACCCCGACGATTTACTACCCGTCCACCGACTACCGGGAAATACAATGTTCACCAAAGCAGTCCAACAGAGCGAGAAGAGGAATACTCCAAGGTATGCGCCATCTCCCCAACTTCTGCAACATGCTACGACGGCCAGAGCGTACCATCTGCTCTCCACTACGTGTCGATCGGCGATTTTCGCATTGATCGCTGTTAGCGCTTTGCGAGCGTTTTGCCATAACCTCCTTCCGTGAATTGTCAATGTTAACCATCTTCTTATGCCCGTAGACCACGGCCTTTGAAATCCAAACCTTCCTCCGGTGTCTTTCATAAGCTGACGACTATGTTTGGTCCACTATCATCTCCAGTTCGACGTTCCACCCGACATCCTGCCGTTCCTGAACCTCCGATGGACACTACTTCCGTACAGCGACGCCAGGCCGCTTTACAGAAATGCGGTCTAGTCCCTCCCCCGAGGAAGGACCTCCCCTGGGACGGGTCGGTGAACAGACGCCGTACAGACCCAGTGTTTGCTGAGTCGGGTTCGCCCCCGCTGTCTCCGGCGGTAACAGCATCCAGATTTTCCTCTACTTCAACTCTTTTTGATGAAGAGAGCGGGGAGAAGATGGATACGATGACCACCCACTCGAGCAGCGGAAAATCGCAGTTCTCCCAGCTTGAGAAGGCCTCGGATGCCTCTCTCGGCCTCGAGATGGTGCGAGAGATGGTCCCCCAACCAACTATGCCTGCAGCTACGCCTATCCTACCTCCTTCTGAACAGAAACCGAGTATCAGGATGCGGAATCGGGGAAGCATGGTCGATGAACTGGAGAAGATCGAAGACGACGAGTCGCGACGGTTGACCGAGCTCGCCTTCATCGGCTACTAAGCCCAATTCCCAACGGGTGATATCCGCCGCCTCCTACCACACGCACACGTTTGTGGAGTTTTGCATGATATCTAAATATTCTCATGCCACTTCCTTTTCCACCCCATGTCCCCCCAACCTCTCTTCTTTCGGGTTTTATTATATCGCGTGGTCATCCTTCAACCTCCGTTTCATCCCTCAGTCTCATCACTTTACGAACTGTCGGTCTCTCACAGCATCTCCGGTTTTCGTTTATTTCCGCTTTCCTCCCCCGTCGCTCCTTCTATCTCTGTCCGCCGCTCTACGAACCTGCGATAATCGCGTACCCCGCTCATTACCCATCTCTCTCCATCTCGACACCAAAGCCTCTTTCACAGATTATTAGACTCCTGCTAACCCTTCCCCGTTTCGAAGATCCCCTAGTGTATAATTGTTCCCACGCCTTTGTTCCATTCCCCACTCTCTCGTTAATTTTTCTCCCCTCAGACCATTTCGTAATTTCGTAGCATCATCTTTGTATCGTTATCAACAACGCTCACCCTGCTACAACACCTATTTAATTTTGTATCCGCAAAGCTGCCGCCGGGACAGGATATTGGCTCTGGGGGGGTTCGTAGAACCGGATCATCGATCCTGAATTCCTCGAGCCCCATGAGTGTA
>Ga0307513_10012134_pt1 | contig 10656 bp, 9 predicted proteins | sample 15_EM_MG_FD_202174 | JGI IMG/M metagenome (GOLD analysis project Ga0307513, IMG submission 202174) | Populus trichocarpa ectomycorrhiza microbial communities from riparian zone in the Pacific Northwest, United States - 15_EM | ecosystem: Host-associated > Plants > Roots > Unclassified | place...
GGCGTCGCGTCCGCCGGGCCGGTCAAGCTGCTCTGCGGCAGCGCGATGCGGATCAGCTTCCACGAGAACAAGCCGCGCCGCTGGAAGACAAGGCGCACGGGATCGCCGGCCGCATCCTTGCGCCGCAAGGTGACGCCGAAACGGTCGAGCGCGACATAGCCATAGTCATAATCGACCCGCTGGGGTGCCGTGGCGCTCGTCCCGGCGCGACCGACCTTGCCCGCCCTGACCAATGAAGCGATGCCGTCGGGGGTCACGACGCTGTCGATCATCCGGTCGAGGATCGACGGCATCAGCATCGCACCAAGCCCGGCGAGCGGGTTGCCGCGCATCTCTGGATCGCGCTCCATCCGCATGGTCACCGCCGCCGCCAGCTGCGGTTTCAGGTCGGCGCGTACCGCCGGAAAATCGACCGCGGCGCCAAGCTGATCGGCATCGCCCTTTTTCGCCGCGGCAACGAAGCCGCGCACCGCGACATAAGGTGACGCGCCATACGCCAGCGCCACCAGGGCGAGCGTGGCGCCGATTGCGATGATCCAGCCTTTGCGCATGCGATCCTTTCGGCCCCGCGGTCAAAATAGGGCTGTGGGTTCCACTCGGCAATGTCGGCGCGATGCCCGGCCGCTGGGAGAGCAGCAACAGGACCGGCGCCATCATTCTGAAGAAGAAGATCACAAGTAGAACGTCGGCCCGATCGGGTGGATCGGGTGATCCAGGCTAGGGGATTCTACTATATGCTTTGGGCGGCCGCCGATAACTCCAATGGGCGTGCCGAATACCCCGCGTGATTCTACGATAGTATATTCCCAACGTGGCGTCTTAACCACGAATCCCCCGATACGAGCCCCAGATTGAAGCGAGTCGGGGAAACGATCATGAGCGTTATAAGCACCATCGAAGCGGCAATGCCGCGGATTGCCGTTTTTGGCGTTGGCGGCGCTGGCGGGAACGGCGTTGCCGGTCTGGTCGAACAGGCTCTGCCCAACGTCGAACTGATCGTCGCCAATACCGATGCCCAGGCGCTTCGCGGGCTCGGCGTTCGCCTCCAACTTCAGCTCGGCCGCATGGCGACCCAGGGGTTGGGCGCGGGCGCCTGGCCCGAGGTCGGTCGCGCCGCCGCGCAGGAAGTCGTCGACGACATCGATGCCGCGCTCAAGGATGTCGATTTCTGTTTCATCGCCGCCGGCATGGGCGGCGGCACCGGGACGGGCGCCGCGCCGATCTTCGCCGAGCGTGCCCGGCTGCGTGGCATTCCGACCGTCGCGGTGGTGACGCGGCCGTTCGAATTCGAAGGACTGCGGCGGGCGAGCAGGGCCGATCAGGGGATCGCCACGCTTGAGCCGCTGGTCGACGCCCTGATCGTCGTCCCCAACCAGCGGTTGCTCGGCATCGGCGATCTCGAGATGACGTTCAAATCCGCGATGCTGGCGTCCAACGCGGTGTTGGCCGATGCGGTCGGCGGGATCGCCCATCTGCTGGTGGCGCCCGGCATCAAGCAGATCGGCTTTGCCGAGATGCGCAATGTGATCGCGGACATGGGGCGAGCGGTGATCGGATTCGGTGAGGGCACCGAGCACATCGACCGCGCGGTGCTGGCGGCGGAACGGGCCATGGCCTGTCCGTTGATCGACGACGAGATTGCCGGCGCGAGCAAGCTGCTGATCTCGATCAGCGGCGGCACCGACATGTCGCTGATGGAACTCGACGCGATCGTCGCGACGATCGCCGACCAGGCGTCGCCGGATGTCGAACTCGCCTGGGGAGCGTCGGTGTCCGACACGCTCGACGGCATCGTCCGCGTGGCGCTCATCGCGCAAGGTCATCGCCCCCAATTGCGGCCGCAGGCTGCGCCGGCCCGGGTCGCGTCGGCACCGATCGCGGCGGTCTGCTTGCCGATTCCGAAGCTTGAACCGGTGGCAGTCGTGCCGAGTGTGGCCATCGCAGCGGCACCTCCCGTCGCCCCAACGCCCGTATTCGCCGTCGCGGCGGCGCTGGCGGAGCCCGTCGTGGCCGCACCGCCGCCAGTCGCCGATGTCCCCAAAATCCTCGTCGAGGCATCCGTGCCGGCACTTGGCGCATCGAGACCGAGCAGCCCTGGCGATCTTACCGCGACGCTTATCGAACCGTCGGCCGGCGATGCGCCATTGCTCGACCTGCTCGATCGGCTTCCGCCGTCGGTGGAAACGCGGCACGAGCCCGCCATGTCGCGCGCCAGCGAGGCGCCCGCGGCGCTCAACTTGCGGGGCTGCACGATGGACGAACTCTGGCTGGGCGATTTCGAACTCGAGGATCCCCGGCGCGCCAGTCTGGTCGACCAGATTTCCCACGCGCTCAAGGACCTGCTCCGCTCGATGACCCTGCGGCTGGGCTTCGGACGCCATTCGATGATCGCCTATCGCGGCGGCAGGACTCCGTTGGCGGCGTGATTGCAGTCGGAATGGATCTTTTTCTTCTCGGGAAATGCCGCGAGGTTATTGAATTTCCTAAACCATTCCGAGATGCTACATAGCGGCTAGTAATATTGAGCTACCTCGCATGGCGGGTGGCGTAAGGATGGGGGCAAATGCCTGGTCGAGTGCGTTGGGGGGACGGCGCGTCGAGGCTTGATAAAGTTGCATTGGCGTTGGCTGGGATTGCCGCGCTGGCTGCATCTGTGTCGTTATTTGGCTGGCTGTTCAAAATGCCGACGCTCGCCTCGTTCGGGGCGAGCTACGCGCCGGCCTGGCCACTGACGATTAGCGGCCATTTGCTGCTGTCCTTTGCGATGATCGCGGCCATCCTTGGCCGGCGAGCCGCGACGGTGGCGGCTACCGCCGTCCTGATCCTGGTCGCGCTGGTGATTGCCGAATCCGCATCGGGCGTCCGGCCGGGTATCGATCTATTGCTTTTTCCCGATCAGCTGGCGCGCGCGGCGGCGCCCCATCCAGGCCGGCCGGGATCCAATTCGCTCCTGTCCTTCGTGTTGCTCGCGACGACGATACTGTTCGCCCGGCGGCAATCGCCACTGTTCGATCGGGCGGCGAATGTGCTTGCCGCGCTGGCGCTCTGCCTCGGTCTCTATTCGACGATCGCGCTGACGTGGATCGGCCCCGCGACGTCGCTCAACCAGTTTTTCGTCGCCCCGCTGCCGGCTGGCGTGGCGTCGCTGGCAATCGCCTGTTCTTTTCTGTGGTGGAAGCACGAAGCGGGATGGACCGGGCTGCTGTCGGCCGACCAGATGGGTCAGCCGTTGCGCTGGTTGGTCTTGCCGATCCTGTTCGTTCTGCCGGCGATCCCCCTTGTGGTCGAACAATGGTCGATCAAGACCGGCAGTGCGCCGCCCGAAGGCGCCACGTTGATCGCGATTCTGGTCAACATGCTGATCATCGGCACGATCCTGATGCTGGTATCCGAACGCCTGATCCGTCAGCGGACGGCGATAGGCGATCTCAGCGACGCGCTCGACAGCGCCGCCATCGCCTTGGTCCGGCCGGACGGGACAATCCTCCATTGGACGCGGGGATGCACCGAGCTCTACGGCTGGTCGGCTGATGAAGCAGTAGGTCGCAACAAGCACGATCTGCTGCGATCACGGGGAGTCGAGGGCTACAATACCGACGCCGCGCAGGGCGACGGCCCGTTTTCCGACCAGCTGGAGGCCGAGTTCGTCGAGCACCGGCGCGACGGCACCGAGTTGCATGTCCTGGAACGCCGCCGTTCGCTGAATCGCGCGGGGCGCGACGATATAGTCGTGCTCAAGATGCTCGACATCACCACGCGCGTCGAAGCCGAGGAAGAACTTCGCGTCAGCGAGAACCGCCTGGCGATCGCTGCCGAGGTCAACGAGATCGGCGTGTTCGATTGGGACGTCGCGAGCGGGCGGATCAGCTGGTCGCCCGGATCGGAGCAGCGGCTCGGTCTGCCCGCCGGTGCGATCGACACCTTCGATATGTGGCGCGATCATGTCGAGCCAGCGGAGGTTTTCGATGTGTTGGCATCGATCGAAAGCGCGGTCGCCGAACGGCGGGATCGTTTCGCCTTTCAATATCGCTTCCTTCCCGAATCGGGGTCGCCGCGCATGCTCGAAGGAACGGCGCGCTGCCTGTATGACGATCGGGGCAATCTGGTACGATCGGTCGGGTCGATCATTGATGTCACCCAGCGCAATCGCCGTGAGGCCGAAAAGCGGCTCGATTCGATGATCGAGACGGTGCCCGACGCGACGATCGTCATCGACGACCATGGCATCATCAAGAGCTTCAGCCCGGCCGCCGAAGCGATGTTCGGCTATACCGCCGCGTCCATGATCGGGTGCAACGTCAAACTCCTGATGCCCGACACGTTGGCGTCGCGCCACGACGCGGCGATCGCCGGTTACCTCCACACGGGGGAGCGCAAGGTGATCGGCATGACTCGCGAACTGACCGCGCGCCGCGCCGACGACACACAGTTTCCGATCGAGCTCAATGTCGGCGAGGCCCGCATCGGCGAAGAGCGGATCTTTACCGGCATCGTCCGCGACGTCTCGCGGCGCGTGTTCGAGGAGCAGCGCCTGTCCGAACTCAGCGCGGAACTGGCGCATATCTCGCGCCAACGCGCGATGAGCGAGCTCGCCGCCGATTTGGCGCACGAACTCAATCAGCCGCTCAGCGCGACGGCCAACTTCGTCGCCGCGGCGCGGATGCTGATCGAACAAGGCGCGGGGGGCGAGCGCGTCGCCGACCTGCTCCACATGGCGGAGGAGCAGACCCAGCGGTCGGGCGACATCATCCGGCGGTTGCGCGATTTTCTGGCCAAGCGCGATACCGAAATGCGCCCCGAATCGCTCGATCATGTGATCAAGGACGCGGTCGCATTGGTGTTCTTCGGCGGTGGCCGCGTGGAGATCGACTTTAGCTACGATCTCGATCCGACGTGCGACACGATCTTCGCCGATCGCGTGCAGGTCCAGCAGGTGCTGGTCAATCTGTTGCGCAATGCGGTCGAAGCCTTGCGGTCGGTCGACGCCGGTCGTCCACGGCGGATCGCGATCACGTCGCGAGCCAGCGAAGACGACATGGTCATGCTCACGATCGAGGACACCGGACCCGGCATTCCCGACGCGCTGCGCGAACAACTGTATGAGCGCTTTTCGACCACCAAGTCGGGCGCGGCGATGGGAATCGGCCTGTCGATTTCGAGGCGTATCGTCGAGGCGCATGGCGGCGTCCTGACGGCGGAGAACCAGCCGGGGGGAGGGGCGGCGTTTTGCTTGACCCTGCCGGTGTTCAAGGAGCTGGAAGATGATCCGGAACATCTATCTGATTGATGACGATGATGCCGTACGGGCGTCGCTGCACGGCCTGCTGTCGCTGCGTTCCGACCTCGTCGTGCGCAATTTTCGCTCGGGCGACCAGTTTCTGGAGGGCGCCGCCGAATTGGAATCGGGCGTGCTGCTGCTCGATTATCACATGCCGGGGAAGAACGGGCTCGAAGTCCTGCAGCAGCTGGGCTCGTTTTCGCCTGTGCAGTTCCTGACCATCATTCTGACCGGGGAAGGCAATATCGATATCGCGGTGCAGGCGATGAAGTCCGGCGCGTTCGATTTCCTCGAAAAGCCCTACAAGGTCAATGCGCTGCTCGAAACGATCGACAAGGCGTTCGACCGGATGGAACATGACAGCGCGGGATCGGCGCAGATCGAAACCGCGCGCGCCAAGGTCGCCGTCCTGTCGCCCAGGGAACGCGATGTCCTGACGGGATTGATCGCCGGGCGGTCGAACAAAGTCATCGCCTACGACCTCACGATCAGCCCCCGCACGGTCGAAATCTATCGCGCGAACCTGATGACCAAGATGGGGGTGCGCAGCTTGTCCGAGGCGCTTCGCATAGCATTCGCCGCCGGCCTCATCGCGACGGGCTAGGCACGCACCAGCCGTCAAACAGCTCGACGAGGCGCCGCGCGGCGCCGTGCCGGGGCAACCTCACCGGCCGGTCGTCGAGGCTGCCTGAAGATCCGTTGAGGATGACGACCTGCAGCCAGCTCGGCGACGCTTCGCTGGCCGCTCGCCCGATTGCGTCGTCGTCGGTGACGAGCACCGCGGTCAGCATCGTGGTGCCGGGCATGCCCTGCGCCAATTGATCCGCGCCGATCGTGGCGACGTTGATGCCGACCATGGTCAGGCGCGCGGTCAGCGTGCTGCGCAGGTCGCTTTCGGAGATCAGCAGGACGACTAGATCCAGGGGCAAGGTGCGGGATCCTGATAGATGGGGCTGCCAGAGGCTAACTTGCCCTCGTCGGCAAGTCGGCTAGGGAAACCTACGTAGCAGCGTTCATGCGAAGCTGTTGTTGCGCAACTCCAGTTACCATGCGCTACCGACCTGCTAAGTATTTCACCGCGCTGCCGAACAGCCATGAAAAGGCCTAGTCTCTGATCTTCCGATTCGAGCGAAATATCGAGGATCAAGGTCATGACGCCTGCTGTGGCAAGTCGATCGATGGTATTCGCGTTCGCGCGGGGCGCACTGACGCCGGTCGCCGCCGCCATCGGGATCGTGCTGGCCATGCTGCTGGCGGCGATGGCGGTATGGGGCGGGCTGAGCCTCGCCTGGTGGGCGTCCTGCTTCGTCGCGATAATGCTGGTGGCAGCGAGCCAGATCGTTCACCGGCCCTGGGCAGGCGGCCGTCCCACCGACACCGGGCAACCCGGCCGGCGGCCGTCGGAAACCAACCTCAAGCGCGACATCCGGCGCGCGATCGCTCGCGGCGAGTTCGTGCCTTTCTATCAGTCGCTGATCGAGTTGCGCGGCGGGACGGTCGTCGGGTTCGAAGCACTCGCCCGCTGGCGCCATCCCGATCACGGGCTGGTCCAGCCGGATCAATTCATCGCGATGGTCGAGGATGCCGGGCTGATGCACGAATTCGGCGCGTCGATCATGCGCCAGGCGTGTCGCGATGCCTTGCGCTGGCCGCGCCACCTCAGGCTGTCGGTCAACATGTCGCCGACGCAGCTTGGCGGACGCGTCGCCGCGCGCCGGATGCTCGACGAGGTTCGCGCCACCGGTTTCGATCCGCATCGCCTGATCGTCGAGATCACCGAAAACCGGCTGATCGACGACGTTGTGCTCGCGCGCGCGACGCTCGGCGTGCTGCGCCGCGCGGGCGTGCAGGTCGCGCTCGACGATTTCGGCGCGGGTTTCGCCAACCGTCATATCCGCGAGATCGACATCAACGCGATCAAGATCGACCGCAGCATGGTACAGCGCGCCGGTGCGCTGGAGGTCGGCAATATCGTCGACACGATCCTTTCCTGGAGCGACGCGTCGGGATTGCCCGTCATCGCCGAGGGGATCGAGACGATCGAACATGCCAGGGCGCTTTTCGAGCTCGGCTGCGACTATGGCCAAGGATATTTGTACAGTCGGCCGGTGCCGGCGCCCGAGGCATGGCAACTCGCCTGGCAATGAGCCGAACCTCGCGCGCAATCATTGGACGGCCGATCGCCGCCTAAACACCGGTCAGCATCTTCCCGCGCAGGTCGGGCAAGCCGAAGTTGGTCGTGCCATTGCCGCCATAAAGGTGTCCGAACAGGTCGAACAAATCGGGATATTGTGCGATGTCCAGCAACGAACCATCGGCCAACGCCCAGCCTGGCGGAACCTGAACACCGGCATAAGCGATCACTTGCCCCAGCCAATATTGATTGGCCGGAAAGCCGCCGTCGCCGCTGGTCGGGGGCAAGGCACCGGCGATGTTGACGATATAATTGAAGCACAATCCGCCGGGCGGCCCCGCAACCGCGCTTCCCACCGCCGCGGTCGGCCCGGCGCCATATAGAGCCATGCCGTTGAGATTGGGCAGGACGAAATAGGGATTTTCCCCGCCGAAGGCATTGCCGATCACTTCGTACAGCGCGACGTTCCCCCCGATCGGCAGTGCGCTGCCGTCGCATGCCAGCCAGCCGTCGGGAACGAATATCCCGCCGAATGCGGCAAGGCTGCCGATCAACGGCCCATCGGCGCCGGGCGGAGGCACCTGGGCGATAATCCAGTTCATCGGCTGGGTGGTCGCGGTCGGCCCGTCGAACAGTGACCCGCCCACCATCGTGCGGCCGTGCAGCGCCGGGATACCGAATTCGGAATCGCCATTGGTGCCGAAGCTGACGCTGAAGATCGAAAACAATGGTTGATGGCCGATCACCGGCAGCAGCTGACCTTGTGCCAGCGGCGCGCCATAGACGCTGGTCGCGCCGGCAAAGGTGTGGACCATCCCCATCGTCAGGCAGGCAGGAGTGCCGCCATTCCGCCCGGGATAGGATCCGCCGATCGCGACGACATGCGGCACGGCGAGCGTGGTCGGCGGCGGTGCCGGCCGCTCCACTGCTGGCCGTGGTTCGGCGGAGATTTCGTCGTGCGAAGGTTCCATGGCGGCGTCCTTTCGGCGAAGGCGCGCCGAAGGAAGGGGCGCATCCACCGCAGGATAGGGCGGATCGTTACGCTCAGCAAATGATCTAGGGATATCAGCCGATCACGACGCTGTTCGGCGTCGCCCGGCGCTGGTGACACGTCACATTAGCCGACTTGCATCGACGGCAACGACCGCGTTCTGAAGGCTGTAAGGAATGGTGCCCAAGGGCGGAATCGAACCACCGACACTGCGATTTTCAGTCGCATGCTCTACCAACTGAGCTACTTGGGCATATCCGGCTAAGCGCGGAAGACGCGGCCTCTAATCGCTCGAAACACCGCTGTCCAGTGCTTCCGGGTCGGCGGGTCCCGCCGGGATGCGATAACCCTCGCCCAGCCATTGTAGCAGGTCGCGGTCCTTGCACCGGCGGCTGCAGAACGGCTTGTTCACGGGGTCGGTGATGTTGCCGCAGAGCGGACAGCTATTGGCCTTGGTCATGACTGGAAAGAGATGGGGACGCCGGTCCGCCGCGACAACTCGGCGACCAACTCCGGATGATCGGCCAACCACGCCGCGACGCGCGGCCCGGCATGCTGCGCCGGCGGCACCGGCGGCGGCGTCCGCTCGATGGCACGGAGCAAGGCCAGCGCCGCAGCGGCGACGGGATCGCTGCGGAGCAATTCGGGGAGTGACGCGCGACGGCGCGGACGGACGATCTGGAGGAACCCGAAGCCATTGATCGCGGTGCGCTCGAACGGTTGCGGCAGCGTGGCATCGATCATCTCGGCCGCCGCCTGGCGTTCGGCCTTGTTGCCCAGGGTCGGAAAGTCGATCCCGATCGATCCGCCAATATCGAGCCGGACGATCGCCATTGCCGTCGCGCGTGCCGCCGCGATCGCGAGTGGGGCAGGGGCGCCGGGGCCATCGACGTCGAACAAGGTCATCGCCGGGGTCGGCGACATCCGCAACGCGCCGCCGGCAAAGGCGATCTCGCCATTCTCTGCCTCGTCGAGCATCTCGGACCAGCCCGCAGCCTCGAGCGCGTCGGGCTCGTGCGCACGCAGGATGCGGACGGGAAAGCCGCTGGCATGGCATCGCCCCAGCAAATCGTCGGCGGCGCGCGGTTCGGCCTCGCTCGCCGCGACCTTGGCCAGCTTGGCGCGGCCGGGTTCGGGAATGGCTTCGCGCACGACCTCGACGGTCAACCGGGCGCCCAAGGTCATGCCCGGCGGCACGCGCTCGATCACCGCGGCGCCATCGCACGTTTCGACCCGGCTCAGCCCGGCGGCGACGCGCTCGATAAGCTGGCCCTCGATCACCGCACCGAGCTTGAGCCCGCCCGGCCGCTCGATCCGCGCTTCGACGATCCGGCCATCCTCGACCAAAGCGGCACGCGCTTCGCCGATCCCGGCCTCATAGAGCCACTCAGCCAAGCGGAAGACCAGCCGTGGTCAGCAACGAACGGGTCTCGAAGATCGGCAGGCCGACGACGTTGGAATGGCTGCCGGCGAGATAGCGGACGAACGCCTCGGCCTTGCCCTGGATGGCATAGCCGCCGGCCTTGCCCATGCCTTCGCCGCTGGCGACGTACCAGTCGATCTCGGCGGGGGAGAGCGCCTTGAACGCGACGATCGTATCGACCACGCGGACGCGCGCTTTGCCCTCGGCACCGACCACGCACACGCCCGAATAGACGTGGTGCCGCCGCCCCGACAGCAATCCGAGCATGCGGCGCAGATCGGGCTCGTCGACCGGCTTTTCCAGGATACGGCGGCCGACCGCGACGGTGGTGTCGCCGGCCAGCACGATCTCGTCGGCGGCACGATCGACCGCCAGCGCCTTGTTCTCGGCCAGGCGCGCGACATAAGCGCGCGGCGTCTCGGCCTTCAGCGGCGTCTCATCGATATCGGGCGCGGCCAGGCGCACGGGCACGATCCCGATCCGCGCGAGCAATTCGCGGCGGCGGGGACTGGTCGAGGCGAGGACGAGTTCAGGCATCGCTTTTTCTAGATACCGTTCGCCCTGAGCCTGTCGAAGGGCGTGTTCAGGAACACGTGCTTCGACAAGCTCAGCACGAACGGTGGGTAAAATGGCCGTGCGCCGCTATTGCGGCCCCGGTCCGCCGCGGCCCGGCATGAAGCGATAAGTGATGCGACCCTTGGTAAGGTCGTAAGGCGTGAGCTCGACGAGAACTTCGTCGCCGACCAGCACGCGGATGCGGTTCTTGCGCATCTTACCCGCGGTGTGACCCAGGATCTCATGGTCGTTTTCCAGCCGGACGCGGAACATGG
>Ga0307513_10012135_pt1 | contig 10656 bp, 9 predicted proteins | sample 15_EM_MG_FD_202174 | JGI IMG/M metagenome (GOLD analysis project Ga0307513, IMG submission 202174) | Populus trichocarpa ectomycorrhiza microbial communities from riparian zone in the Pacific Northwest, United States - 15_EM | ecosystem: Host-associated > Plants > Roots > Unclassified | place...
CATGGTGAAGGCCGGCAAGACGATCTGGGACCTGGCCAACATGAGCTGGATCTACGCCGGCGCGTACTGCGGCGAGCTCTTCGAGAAGCTGGACGATCCCGGCCTCGATCGAAGCAAGTTCCCACCCGGGACCACGGGCGACTGCTTCGTCCCCACGTACCGCTACGCCAACATCTTCAGCTACAACGCCGACCTCTTCCCGGGCGAGAAGCCGACCAAGATCGAGGACTTCTTCGACGTCAAACGGTTCCCGGGCAAGCGGATCGTCTACGACTACCCGAAGGCGGGGCTCCTGGAGGCCGCGCTGGTCGCCGATGGCGTACCGCCGGAGAAGGTCTATCCCATCGACCTCGACCGGGCGCTCCGCAAGATTGACACGATCAAGAGCTCGATCGTCTTCGCGCCCAGCTACGGCGCCATCCAGCAGCAGCTCGTGGACCGCCAGGCCAGCATGGTGCTCACCGTGACGGCCCGGTCGATCGTCACCGCGCAGACCGGCGCCAACCTCGTCCCCGTCTGGGACTTCAACACCACCGACATCGGCGCCCTGGTGATCCCGAAGGGCAGCCCGAACAAGCAGCTCGCCCAGGAGATGCTCGTCTTCGTCACCGAGCCCGCGCAGGCCACCGCCTACGCGAAGCTGACCGGCACGGCGCCCGCGCGTACCGAGGTCGACGTCGCCTCCATCGGGTACACCGAGCAGCAGAAGTCCTTCAACGCCTTCCTGCCCGACCGTGGCCGGCTCGTCGAGCAGGACAAGCAGTGGTGGATCGAGAACACCGACGCGGTCGTCAAGCGCTGGACCGCCTGGAAGGTCGGCTGACCGGGATGGCTGTCGACACAGCCACGGCCGAGGCGCCTCCCACGGGGCGTCTCGGGCCGGTCCGCGCCGACCGGGGGCGCGTCGCGGCGTGGCTGCTCCTGGTGCCGGCACTGGTCGCGCTGGCTGTCTTCTTCGCGCTGCCACTGCTGAGCATCGTCGTGGACAGCTTCACCGACCCGGAGACCGGGCTGGGCAACTACGCATCGCTGTTCACCGACGGGTACACGCTGCGGGTGCTGGGCCGAACACTGCTGGTCGCGCTGGTGGTCTCGGCCGTCGGGGTGCTGCTGGCCTACCCGTACGCGTACGCCATGACGCTGGTCGGTCCGACGATGCGCGCGGTGCTGGTGACCATCGTGCTCGTTCCATTTTGGACGAGCATGCTGGCGCGCAACTTCGCCTGGATGATCCTGATGCAGGACGGGGGGCTTATCCAGGGGATGCTGCGGCCGTTCGGGCTCGGCGACGTCACGTTGCTGGGCTCCACCACGGCGGTCGGCATCTCGATGGCCCAGGTACTCCTGCCGTTCCTGGTCCTGCCCATGTACAGCGCGATGGACCAGATCGACCGGCGGCTGCTGGCCGCGGGGCAGAGCCTCGGCGCGCCGCGCGGGCGTGCCTTCCGGCGGATCTACCTGCCCCTGTCCATGCCCGGTGTCATCGCCGGCGTGTCCCTCGTCTTCGTACTGGCACTGGGTTTCTACGTCACGCCCGCCCTGCTCGGCTCCACACGCAACGCGATGATCGCGCAGGTGATCAACGTGCGGGCCAAGGAGCTGCTCGACTTCGGCGGTGCCGGCGCGATGGGCGTGTTTCTGCTGGTGGTCACGCTCGTGGTGCTCGGCATCAGCCGGCGTCTGGCCGGGCAGCGCTTCGTGGCCGTCGCACCCGGCTACCAGCCGGCGCGCTCGCACGGCAAGGAGGGCCACCCGGGCGAGATGCGCCCCTGGCTCAAGGTGCACACGGTCATCGTCGCGGTCATCCTGGTCGCGCCGACGCTCGTCGTCATCCCGATGAGCTTCTCCTCGGGCAACACCTTCCAGTTTCCGCCGGACGGCTGGTCGCTGCGGTGGTACGAGCGGCTCTTCACCTCGCCCGAGTGGACCGCCGCGATCTTCAACTCGATCCAGGCGGGGCTCATCACCGCTGTGCTCGCGACGGTGCTCGGCACCACCGCGGCGCTCGGGCTCGTGCGGTTGGCACCGCGCTGGCGCGGTGCGCTCACCGGCTTCCTGCTCTCCCCGATGATCGTGCCGCACATCCTCGTCGGGCTGGTGGTCTTCGCCGCGTTCCTGCGGGTGGGACTCAACGGCACGCTCATCGGCATCATCCTGGCCCACACCGCGATGGCCGTGCCGTTCGTGGTGATCGCGGTGACCGCGCGGCTGCAAGGGATGGACGCGCGGCTGCCCGGTGTGGCGGCGAGCCTCGGCGCGAGCCCGCTGTCCGCGTTCCGCCGGGTGACCCTTCCGCTCCTGCTGCCCGGCATCCTGTCCGGCGCCGTACTGGCTTTCGTGACCTCGCTCGACGAGGTGGTCATCGCCCTGTTCCTGCAGGCACCCGGGGCGATCACCCTCCCGGTCCAGATGTTCAACAGCGTCACCATCCAGATCGACCCGACGATCTCCGCCGCGTCGAGCCTGATCGTGGTCCTCGTGAGCGTCCCCATCTTGCTCGCCCAAGTCATCAGCGCGCGGCGCGGAAAGGGAAGGTAGCCGTGAGAACCCGGATGGAACAGCGGGCGGTGGCCCCGGCGGCGCCAGTGGCGGCCGGCGGCAGCGGCGGGCGCATCGAGCTGGTGGACCTGTGCAAGCGGTACGGGGCAAGCGAGCCGCCGGCGGTCGACCACGTCAACATCGACATCGAGCCGGGGGAGTTCATCACCCTGCTGGGGCCCAGCGGCTCGGGCAAGACCACCACCCTCAACATGATCGTCGGCTTCACCACGCCGACGTCCGGTGGCATCCGCCTCAACGGCCGGGACATCTCCGGACTGCCGCCGCACAAGCGGAACTTCGGCATGGTGTTCCAGAACTACGCGCTCTTCCCGCACCTCACCGTGGCCGACAACGTGGCCTTCCCGCTGCGCGAACGCAAGACGCCGAAGCAGGAGATCATCCGGCGGGTCGGCGAGGCGCTGGAGCTGGTCGACCTGGCCGGCATGGACCAGCGCCGCCCGCACGAGCTCTCCGGCGGGCAGCAGCAACGTGTGGCACTGGCCCGCGCCGTGGTCTTCTCCCCGAGCGTGCTGCTGCTCGACGAACCGCTCAGCGCGCTGGACCGCAAGCTGCGCCAGACGCTGCAGCGCGAGGTCAAGCGACTGCACCGCGAGCTGAAGGTGACCTTCGTGTTCGTCACGCACGACCAGGACGAGGCGATGACGCTGTCGGACCGGATCGCCATCTTCGACCGCGGCCGGATCGACGCCATCGGCACGCCCGCCGACCTGTACCACCGGCCGACCACTCAGTTCGCCGCCCGCTTCCTCGGCGAGTCCAATGTGTTCGCCGGCCGGTACCTGCCCGACGGCGGCTACGAGTGGCACGGTCGCAAATGGACAGTCGAGGAGCGCGGCAGCGGGGAGCGCGTCCTGATCGTCCGCCCCGAGCGCATCCGCCTCGCCCTGGACGAGCGGTCGGCACCGTCCGGCTCCAACACCGCCGACGCGGTGGTCACCGACGTCTCGTTCTACGGCACGTACAACCGGGTCGAGCTGACGTACGGCGACGGCTCGGTGGGCTGCGCCGCGCTACCGGTCGGCATCCCGGCGGATGTCTACCCGGGCGCCAGCGTCGTCGTCCACTGGCGACCCGAAGACCAGGTCCTGGTGACCCCGTGACGAGCGAAGGAAGCGACATGACCCTGTTGGACGCCGAGCTGGACGCGGATCGCCTGCTCCCCGACGACGAGGCGGACAGCCTCCTGGTCGGCGCGGTCGACCTGCACCAGCACCCCGGGCCGAGCCCGTTTCCGCGGCGGATGAGCATCCTCGACGCGGCGCGGGACGCGGCCGGAGCGGGCTTCCGCGCGATCGTGGCCAAATCGCACCACCACAGCATGGTCACCGACATCCTCGCGCTGCGCTCGGCGGGCCTGGCGGAGCTCCCGATCGACGTCTTCGGCGGGATCGCGCTCAACCGGACGGTCGGCGGGCTCAACCCGTACGCGGTCGAGCTGGCCCTGCGGATGGGCGGCCGGATGGTGTGGTTTCCGACGCTCTCCTCCGCCGCCCACGTGCAGCACCACGAGCACCACGACACAGGCTTTCCCACCTCCGTGGTCGAGCTGCGTGACCAGGAGATCCTCTCGATCCTCGACGAGAACGGCGCGGTACTGCCGGAGGTCCGCGACATCCTCTCGGTGATCGCCGCCGAGGAGGCGGTGCTGACCTGTGGCCACCTCGGCGTCACCGAGTCGCAGGCGCTGATCGACGCCGCGCTCGAAGCTGGTATCCAGCGGATCGTCGTGAACCACCCGTGCTTCGTCGTCGGCGCCTCGGTGGAGCAGGCGGCGGCCTGGGCGCGGCAGGGTGTCCACATCGAACACTGCGCCGTCATGTACTTCGGCATCCCCGAGCGCCGGCGGGACCTCGGCGAGCTGCTGACGTTCATCAAGGCGGTCGGCACCTCGCGGACCGTCATCTCCTCGGACTCGGGCCAGAAGGCCAACCCGCTGCCGGTGACCCTCTACCGCCGGGCCGTCCGCGCGTTGCTGGACGCGGGCCTCTCCGAGCCGGAGATCCGGTCGATGGTCGGCTCCAACGCGGCCCAGATCCTCTTGCCATGACCGAGGTGCTCGCGGTCCGCTACGGCACCAGGTCGACCCGCAAGAGCGAGGTGTACCTGCACTTCGACCTGTACGGCGAGCGGGACGCCGAGGTCGACATGGACTACTACTTCTGGGTGGTACGGGTCGACGGCCACACCATCCTCGTCGACTGCGGCTTCAACGAGGCCAGTGGCGGGCGCCGCCGGCGGACCATGCTCTGCCCGCCGCGCGAGGCCCTCGCCCGGCTCGGCATCGACGCCGGCGCGGTGACGACAGTCGTACTGACCCACGCGCACTACGACCACATCGGCAACCTCGGGGCCTTCCCGAGCGCCACGTTCGTGATGTCCCGCCGGGAGTACGACTTCTGGACCAGCCCGCTGGGGCGCAAGCCGCTGTTCGCCGGCTCCGCCGAGTCCGAGGACGTGGCGGCCCTGCGGGTGGCGCACGCCGCGGGCCGGATCGAGTTCGTGGACGGCCGCGCGACACTGCCCGGAGGCGTCGACCTCGTCGAGGTGGGCGGCCACACGCCCGGCCAGCTCATCGTGCTGGTCGGAGACGTCGTGCTGGCCTCCGACGCCCTGCACTACTACGAGGAGCTCGACCGGGACCGCCCGTTCGTCCACGTCGCCGACCTGCCCGCGATGTACGTGGGGTTCCAGCTGCTGCGTGAGCTCGACGGCACCCACCGCCTGGTCGCCGGGCACGACCCGGAGGTGATGCGGCGGTTCCCGGTCGTCTGCGACGGGCTCGCCGCACAGATCACAGTGGACGGGAGGTAGGCATGCGCGGACTGGCGGGCAAGGTCGCGGTGGTCACCGGCGCGGCCGGCGGCATCGGGGCGGCCACCGCGCGGCGGCTGGCCGAGGCGGGCGCACACGTGGTCGCGGTGGACACCGCGGCCGGCACGGACGCGACATGGATACGGGCCGACGTGTCCACTGAGGAGGGTGTTGCCGCCTACATGGACGCGGCGATCGAGCGGTTCGGCCGGGTCGACCTGCATCACCTCAACGCCGGCATCTCCGGCTCGTTCGCCACGCTGCCCGAGCTGAGCGCCGCCGAGTTCGACCGGGTCATGGCGGTCAACGTGCGCGGCGTGTTCCTGGGGATCCGGGCGGCCTTCCGGCAGTTCGCGGCGCAGGGCGGCACGGGCAGCATCGCGATCACCGGCTCGATCGGCAGCCTGCGCGGCAGCGCGGACCTGCTGGCGTACCAGACCTCCAAGCACGCGGTGCTCGGCCTGCTGCACGGCGCGGCGGTGTACGGCGGCCCGCTGGGCGTTCGGGTCAACGCGGTCGCGCCGGGCATCGTGCCGACCGACCTGTTCGCCGGCTCGCCGGCCGAGTCCGGTGGCAAGGAAGACATGGTGCGGCGGGCCGGCAGCACACCGTTGCGGCGGGCCGGCACCGGAGACGACGTCGCTTCCGTGGTGGCGTTCCTGCTCAGTGACGAGGCCGCGTACATGACCGGCGAGGTCGTCTCGGTCGACGGCGGGGCCAGCATCGTCAGCACGGTACGGCCGTCGGGTGGCGCCGGCGCCTGGGACTTCGCCGCGCACGACCGTGCCCTGTACGGAAAGGACGTGTCATGAGGGTCGGGTTCATCGGGTTGGGCAACATGGGCGGCCGCATGACGCGCCGGCTTGTCGACGCGGGCACACCGGTGCTCGGCTACGACACGGATCCGGAGCGGGCGGCGGCCGCGGGTGCCTCGCCGGCCCCCAGCGTGCGGGCGGTCGTGGAAGGCAGCGACGTGGTCCTGCTCTCCCTGCCCGACAGCGCGGTCGTCGAGGCCGTCGTGCTCGGCGCGGGCGGTGTCCTGGAGTCGGGCCGGGCCGGTCAGATCGTGGCCGACCTCAGCACCGCAGCGCCGGCATCGACCGTCCGGATCCACGCCGCGCTCGCCGCCATCGGCGTCGACTACCTGGACGCGGGCATTTCCGGTGGCGCGGCCGCCGCGGAACGGGGCACGCTCACCATCATGGTGGGCGGCTCATCCCAGGCACTGTCCACCGTGGAGGCCTTGTTCGCGGCGTTCGCCACCAGTGTTGTCCACATGGGACAGCCGGGTGCCGGCCACACGACGAAGGTGCTCAACAACTTCCTCAACGCGATCAGTCTCGCCGCGACCGCCGAGGTGATGGTGGCGGCGAAGCGGGCCGGCCTCGACCTGGCCCAGGTGCTCGACGTGCTCAACGCCAGCAGCGGTGTCAACTTCGCCACCCTCAACCGCTTTCCGCACATCATCAAGGGCGACTACCTGGAGGGCGGGCTCACCAACTCGTTGATGACCAAGGACGTCACGCTCTACGTGGACTGCCTCGGCCAGCTCGGCGTGCCGTCGCTGTCCGCTGCCGGCCCACTCGCCGCGTTCGGCCTGGCCAACAACCTCGGGTACGCCGACAGGATCAGCAACCGGGTCGTCGACGCGATCGGTGACATCGCCGGCGGGATCCGGCTGCACACGCCGGAGGGGCACTGATGGAGATCGTTCGCGGGCACGCCGGTCGCCTGCCGTCGGAGCACCGCACGGCCACGTTCACCGGTACCGTCTTCGCCGACCCGCTGCGCTCCGGGCCGGACCTCACGATGGCGAGCGTCTTCTTCGCACCCGGCGCCCGCACCTTCTGGCACCGCCACGAGAAGGGCCAGATCCTCGTCGTCACCGCCGGTGCCGGCCTGATCTGCTCCGCCGGTGGCGTACCCGAGGTGCTGCACCCGGGCGACACGGTGTGGGTGCCGCCGGGCGAGACGCACTGGCACGGCGGCGGGCCGGAGACCTACCTGGTACACCTGGCGATCTCGCTCGGCCAGACGGACTGGCGCGAGGCGGTCGCCGACGACGAGTACCTGGCCCAGTCATGATCGGCTTCGTCGGGCTGGGCAACATGGGCGGGCCGATGGCGTCACGGCTGATCGGGGCCGGCCACGAGCTGTGCGTGTACGACGTGGTGCCGGCGGTCCGCGAGCGCTTCGCCGGCAGCGCGGCACTCGCCGCCACCGTCACCAGCGTGTCCACAGCGGACACCGTGCTGCTCATGCTGCCCGACTCGGCGGTCGTCGAGCGGGTGCTGCTCGGTGACGGGCTCCTGGACGGGCTTCGCGCCGGCACGCTGCTGGTCGACATGAGCTCCTCGGACCCGAGCCGGACCCGGGATCTGGCCGCCGTCGCCGCGCGGCGCGACGTGACGCTGGTGGACGCGCCGGTCTCCGGTGGGGTCGCGGGCGCCCGCGCGGGGACGCTGACCATCATGGTCGGTGGGCCGGCCGCCGCATTCGCCGCGCTGCGCCCGGTCTTCGAGGTGCTCGGCTCGCGCGTGGTGCACGCCGGTGAGGTGGTCGGCGCCGGCCACGCCGTCAAAGCGTTGAACAATCTCATGTCCGCCGCGCACCTGATGGTGGCCTCCGAGGCGCTGCTCGCTGGGCGGGCGTTCGGGCTCGATCCCCGGGTGATGCTCGACATCGTCAACGCCTCCAGCGGCCGCAGCGGCTCGACCGAGACCAAGTGGCCGAAGTTCGTGCTTCCGGGCACCTACGACTCCGGGTTCGGGCTGCGCCTGATGGTCAAGGACATGGGCATCGCGCTCGGGCTCCAGCGGGCCACCGGTACCCCGGCTGAGGTCTCCGCTGCGGCGCTGGCGGCCTGGGCGGCGGCGGCCGAGGCGCTGCCGGCGGACGCAGACCACACGGAGGTCGCCGCCTGGCTGATGGACCGGATGACCAGCGACGAACAAGGGAGTGACCCGTGCTGACCGCCGAGCAGCAGCAGATCAAGGACGAGTTCATCGCGGTCCGCTCGACGTGGAGCGACACCTGGGAGCGGATCCTCGAGCTCGACCCCGCCTTCCTGCGCGCCTACCTGAACTGGTCGGCCGTGCCGTGGCGCAAGAACCACCTCGAGCCGAAGGTCAAGGAGTTCATCTACATCGCGGTCGACGCGGCCGCCACGCACCTCTACGAGCCCGGTATCCGCCAGCACATCCGCGCCGCGCTGGCGTTCGGCGCCACCGCCGGCGAGGTGATGGAGGTGGTGGAGCTGACCAGCACGCTGGGCATCCACGCCTGCAACATCGGCATCCCGCTGCTCATCGAGGTGCTGGAGGAGGAGGGCAAGCGGACCGGCCCGGCGCCGTTGGACGAGCGGCGGGAGAAGCTCAAGGCCGAGTTCACCGCCAACCGCGGCTACTGGCACGAGTTCTGGGACGGGCTGCTGGAGCTCGACCCGGAGCTGTTCGAGGCGTACGTGGAGTTCTCCTCGGTGCCCTGGAAGACCGGCGTGCTGGAGCCGAAGGTGAAGGAGTTCGTCTACATCGCCTTCGACGCCGCGGCGACCCACCTGTACGTGCCGGGCCTGAAACTGCACATGCGCAACGCGATCCGGCTCGGCGCCACCACCGAGGAGATCGTCGAGGTGCTCGAGATCGCCAGCGTGATCGGCATCCACGCCGCGACGACGGCGGTCCCGATCCTGGCCGAGGAGCTGGCCCGCGATGCTAGCTGACCGGCAGGGGAGCGGCCACGCCGATGTCGGTGTGGACGTCGACCACCACCGGCCGGCCGGCCGACAACGCCCGGTCGAGCGCGCCGGCCAGGTCGCCCGGCCGGTCGACCCGGATGCCCAGCGCCCCCATCTCCTCGGCGATCCGGGCGAAGTCCACCTCCTGGTAGGTCCACAGCTCCCGGGCCTGATCGGTGGCCTGCCCGCCGTAGGCCCGGTCGAAGCCGCGCCTGCTCTGGTTGCCGCCGTGGTTGTTGTTCACGACGGTGACGAGGTTGACGCCACGGCGGACGGCGGTCTCAATCTCGCCGAGGTGGTAGTAGAGGCCGGCGTCGCCGGTGAAGACGACGACCGGCCGGTCCGGCGCGGCGCACTTGGCGCCCACCCCCGCGGAGAACGCCCAGCCGAGGTGGCCGGCGCTGCGCAGGTAGCCCTGGTCCGGCGCGGTGATGTCGTGAAACTGGGCCATCCACATGCCGGCGTGGCCGGTGTCGACCACGAGCACGGCGTCGGCCGGCAGGCCCGCGGTCAGCTCGGCACAGATCCGCTCGGGCCGGATCGGGACCGCGTCGCTGGTCAGCACATCGCGGTAGCGGGCGTGCCAGGCGGCCTTGGCATCGTCCACCTCGGACAGCCAGGCCGTCCGGTCGGGGTGTCCATGGTGGATGGTGAGCGCGAGCATCCGGGTGAGCGCGGCCCTGGCGTCGGCGGCGACGGACGCCAGCGGCGGATAGTTGCGTCCCAGGCGCGACGGCTCGATGTCGATCTGGACGGCCGGGGTGCCGATCGGTGGTATGGCCCAGAAGTGGGTCGTCATGCCGCCGGTCGAGGTGCCGATGAAGCAGACCAGGTCCGCGCGGGCGACGATCTCGTTGGCGCACTCCCGCGAGTACGAGCCGACGACGCCGACCGACAGCGGGTGGGTGCCCGGGATGGTGTCCTTGCCGTTGGCCGACGTGGCGACCGGGATGCGCAGCGCCTCGGCCAGCGCCACGAGCTCGGCGCCGGCGCGGGACGCGCGGACACCCCCGCCGGCCACGATGACCGGCCGTCGCGCCTCGGACAGCAGCCGCAGCACGGCGATCACGGCCTCCTCGTCGGGTGCCGGGCGTACCGGTGGCACCTGGGCGAAGCCCGGCTCCACGAGCGGCTCGGCCTCGGTGTGCACCGTGTCGAGCTGCCCTTCGTTGCCCTGGACCTGCAGGTGTACCGGTCCGGGGAAGCCGGTCGTCGCGACCCGGAAGGCGTGCCGGAGCATGTCGGGAAACCGGTCGGCGTCGTCGATCGTGCCGTTGAACTTCGTCACGGGCTCGAAGGCGGGCAGGTCGTCGATCTCCTGGTACACGTGGCGGAACTTGGTGGCGGGGGAGCGGCCGCCGGTCAGCGCGATGACCGGGGAGCCGGCCAGAAACGGCTCCCGCAGTCCCGCGGCGAGGTTGAGCGCGCCGACCACCTGGGCGGCCGCGACGCCGGGGCGCCCGGAGACCCTGGCGTAGCCGTCGGCCATGTACGCCGCGGCCTTTTCCGTGTGCGGCAGGATGGTCTGCACGCCCATGCGGCGCAGC
>Ga0307513_10012136_pt1 | contig 10655 bp, 12 predicted proteins | sample 15_EM_MG_FD_202174 | JGI IMG/M metagenome (GOLD analysis project Ga0307513, IMG submission 202174) | Populus trichocarpa ectomycorrhiza microbial communities from riparian zone in the Pacific Northwest, United States - 15_EM | ecosystem: Host-associated > Plants > Roots > Unclassified | place...
GGTTCGACACCTTCGAACAAACGAGTATGCCCGTGTTGTGTTACCCGCTGGTCCCTGAATATAAAGATAACCTTCTCGTTTTCCATTGCCAGTTCGAAGTCGGCGGCGTCCGGTTTGTCGACGAGAAGAATGGACTCAAAATCACGCTCTCGATTCATGAGTGAAGGGAAAGCCTCGTGACAAAGACGAGACGCATCACCATCGGGTACATAAAGGCGAAGATCAAACCTTTGACCCATCTTGGTCCGCAAAGCGACGGCGTGTGGTTGACTGAGTACAATTTTTGAACCATCAAGAGGAACCTTCAAGGTGGTCGAGAAAGGGCCCAATTTCTCAACGACCAAAGCGCCGAGGGGATGTTTAAACAGGGCGTCCGTGCTTGGATGAACCACAAATTCTGTCCCTTCGGTGATTCCTGCCATCACACCAGCGTCCAGGATGAATTGATCTTGTTCTACCGTGATCTTGAAGACGGTTCGACGATGCGTGGAAACTCTGGAATTGAACAGGTATCTCTTCTGATTTGCTCCTTCACATTGGGGGTTTTGGCTGGAATAGTAACGAGGTCAGCTTCTATTATTGATTTGAAGAAATAGCCAAGCATACTCGGGAATCATGTCCATATAATTGAGGATGTCACTGTATCTGATTTCATCGGGTGAAATAGAATAAAGAAGTTTCAGGAGCGCTGACGAGAAGCTGCCGTGTCCATTGACCTCCTTGGCCAGCTCAGAGGAACTACAGGCAGCAATAAGTATATGCGATTTTAAGTCTCCACGGAGCAGGTCTGGGAAAGTGTCAGAACTCCTGCGACCGGAGTCCCATATGTCTCGATCCACATCTTGGTCGTGAGTGCTGGATTCAAGTTCTACAGACCGAACGCCAACTGATGGCCATCCATCCTCTTTTTCACCCCTGGTACCAGATGCAGAGTGGCAGCAGTCGAATACGATGGTCTAGGCAAATATGTAAGCATTATCTTGCGAGCTCGAAGATGAGCCTGACAATATTATCACCCTTCTTCTCAGCGATTTGGGAAATTAGAGCTCCAATGGTACGATCGGGAATTGCAGGAACGTATTTCTCGTCCGTCACGCAGTAGTCCTGCGGCACAAGGACTTGTTGTTTGTTCCCCACGTCGCCTTCAATTTCGCTTCCATGACCAGCGAAATAGATAAAAATCGCGTCTCCTTCCACAATGCGTCCATCGTCTCGGAGACTGGAGAATGCGTCGATTATTGCAGTACGTGAGGCTTCTTTGTTGAGGAGCGTATGAATTTGTCCACTTGGAACCTTGAGGCTCTCTTCAAGGTATTTTTTGACTGAAAGTGCATCTCCTGCGGCCCCACGAAGTGACCGAACGCTGTCGTAGAGATTGATCCCAATAATCAGAGCGAACAATCTTGGTGGGCTACGTTCTATGATGAGTATCAGAGGCGGTGGTGAATTGTGGGACAAACTTGAACGGAACGGATGACGGGTTCTGAGGAATTTTCTCGCTGCTATTTAGGAAAAAGGGACCCAAATATAAACAAAGATTTTACTAGATGTTGTGGAGCTCACTTTTCAAGGGTTGTTTCCTCCCGATGAGTCCTACAGTGCATATGAGTATGTGAAAGAAAGAAGATTGTCATGGAAAACTTGCTTGGTTGGTCGCCACGGCTGTTCAAAACGTTCTTGTCCTAGAAACCTGTGCTCCGATGATGACATTTTATTTGAAGAGCCACAGTTGGGGTGCAGAGAGGGGCATAACCCCCACCGCGAGGCTCCTAGCTTTCGCACGAAGAATCAAGATCGATCGATAATGAGATTTCAACGGTGCTTAAATCAGTTCAGTATACGTTATAGGGTGCCATGAGGCGGACTGGCAGGGCTCGAACCAGTGACAACTTTACACTCCCCACTGGCAGCAACCTCGGCTCTAGAATAGTTCATCGACGTTCGACGCTCATCATCCGCACTGTGAATTCCGATTCAACGACAATAGCTAGGTATCTCAAAACTATCTGAGCATCTATGGGCCACCACTGATACGTACTACCCCCCACACGCGTAACGGGCCTGAAAGGGTTTTCGATCGAAAAAGCGCCCTCAGGCCGAGACACCCGAAATAAACCCATTTAAGGTGCCGTGAACCGATATATGTATAGGTGTGACACGGAGACTCGGAATATGTAGTATGTAATTGGTAATAGGTAATAGGTAATAGGTAATAATTTCAGGCTATGTTACAATATAACTCAGGTAAACAAGTTACCTCGCCGGCTCGTCATAAGGAAAGACGCATGAAGTGTAAGGAAGAGGGGAGTCAAAAAAAATCAGCGGAAAGAGATAATAAGTACAGTAATGGTAATGGTAATGGTAATACAGGAGTTCAGGCTGACTACTGCCAGCTGATGCACTCTCGGGCCTCGGCCCGGATTCAGACACGGCATTTGTATTATGTAATCATTGTGGATATCTCGGAGGCGGCTCGCTTGTCCAACTTGGCTCCAACTTCTCATACAAGTGAACTGTGGTGGAAACTGCGCACTTGAGGGGTTCAAAATAAAGGCTCGGGGAAGCTCACACTTATGTCTGTGCGCCGAAATGCCCCCAAAATGGCCGCAAAATTTCAAATATGCTATTTTTCTGTCCCAAATATATGCTTTAGGGAACAGATAGGAATATGATTTTCGGCCTCTCAAATATGCTATTCTCGCACAGACATACAGGGTTTTGCATAAATCATTGAACACCTCAACTTTTTTTGCGCAGTCACGTGTAAACTTTCCCGCACCCAAACACATGAGATAACGATCAAAGGATGACCTGGCCCTATATCCTGAGTGCCCCGGAACCTTGGTAAATGGAGGTGACAGGTTTTTTATATATGTTTGGGTGCAAAAATGTTTGAGTTGCGAAGACTGAGATAAGAGATAAGAGATAAGATTGGTAGATCACATTGAGATATCGAATATAAGATAAGGGGGATTAAATCCGGATAACTCTTACTTAGGGACAAGGGAGGGGCTTGCAAGCAATAACTTCATGGATGAGAGTGGAAAGATGGCAAGGGGCATCATGATAACGGCCGGTTCGGCTCACTTTGTTTGGCTGCGGGAAAGTTCACACGTGACTACAAAAAAAAATCGAAGTTTGAATGATTTATGCAAACGGCAGCGGCTGTAAGTGTGAGCTTCCCCTGGGCCTCAAAATAAGCTGCAGTTTCCACGCCTGGTTTATTTCTTTGTAAGGAAATTCACGTGACCGTTTGACGACTCAAAATTCAAACAACCTGCTTTCAACGTTGGATTTTGACCGCCTTTGACAAGCCTTTGAATACAGCAGTGAGAAGTGCGTTACACTAGTACTCGAGGACAGAAGAATGAAGATTTGCCTCATAAGGAAGGTCTTCACCACAGGGCAAAAAAAAAAATAATAATCAACGGTCGACTCCCCAACTTGCTATCACTTGCAAGGAGAAGCAAAAAAACCTCCGACCTGGACCATACCATACCACAATGACTCAATAATTTATCTCAAAATTCAGCAGATACACACTTTATTACCCAGTAATCTTGAATATCTACTTTTTAGAGGCGTAGAACATGTAGTGCGTTCAGGAGAGAGGGGGGTTAGGGAGATTCAAATGAAATGTAACGCAGGTCACATCGAGATTTCGCAGCGAATTTCCACGTTTTGTCACGTTTCTTCTGAAAATTGAACCATTATTTACTATATCCAAGTGTCGTATCGATTACATGAAACCTAGTGAATGAATATCATCATGCATAGCTAAAGAGACAGATAATGCAGTTTGGATAGCCTACGGGATGGCCTACGATGACCGACTGCCTTATTCCATTTCTCAGGAAGCCTGTCCATCGATTTGATTATTCTGATCCTTGTCCTTGCTCATGCCAAAGAGCTAAACATTTAGTTGTTAAAAATACTCCCATTTCGTCTGGGAGATCGACTCACGTATTTGATATCCTTAACACTAAGCTTGTGGAGTTTGGCACCGGTGCCCTCACCCAGCGCAGCTTCAGCGAGACCTGAAACTTCATGTCGACCACATTATTCATACCTTATGAACTCCGAACGTACCAGTCTTAACATCTTGCAATTGAAGCATGCTAATTTCCAAGGTTAGAACTATTCGAATGTAGGTTGTCAAGAATCAGTGCCGTACCGATCTTCGATGGTATCTTCGACCACCAGACGCTTCACATGCACCTCCTTCTCTTGGCCAATTCGATGGCATCTGAGTCCGGAAATTAGTTGAAGGGTGCCGACACATCGAGAGCGAGTGAAACGGACCGATCATATGCTTGAGCTTCAGCGGCATAGTTCCATGAAAGATCCAAACTAAACAAGAAATCATCAGAAAATTTCTCCTAACGGCATTGAAAAGACTTACTTTACAATACGATTGGCTGATACGAGATTAAGGCTTAATGACAAGATGGTTTAGCCAGCCGTCAAAACAGAGTAGAAGATGAAACTTACCCAACACTCCCACACTTGGTACTAAATGACAGTCATTAATTTACCAGAAATCTTATGAATTAAGTGGCTTCTCACCTGATAAGTATGACCTTTGGACCGCCAGGCTGTTTGAAGGTCGCGAGAGTGGCATCCCTCGATGTTCTGTCCATCTTGCCATCGAAACGAAGAGTTCTGATGCCATGTCGCGAAAGGAGTGTTTCGACAAGATCAAGCATTGAAGTCCCTGGAAAAGAGAATATGTAAGCCAAGAAGATCTCGAAACAGAAAATCGAGAACGAACATTGCGAATAACAAATTGTCTTATCTCCCGAAACATCCCACTCCTTCAGGTAGTCAAGTAATGCAAGCATCTTCGTACTGGGCTCGAGATCGTCGTCGCCGCGATTCCAGGTAGCGATGACGGCTTCAGATGGGGCAGTGTCTACTGCGCGCTGTTTGCCCTTAGGGCTACCATCGACAGGAGACGACTCGCCACCAGCGCTCTTCCGGCGCTTACCTTGGGATGTACTTTCGTCGACGAACTCGAGATCCGAGTCACTGTCTTCGATCACTTTGCGCTTCATGTATTTGTTGGAATATGAAGGCTTCTTTGGCGCTGAGGTGAGGTTAATCATCTTAACCTGTAGGGCATAACATGGGTTAATCTAGGTTCCAGTTAAAAGAAGATAGAAACCGACATCTTCCTCATGCTTTGCCTTCGCCTTACCCTTCTTGGCGGTGTTGAACATTTGACTAACTTCAGGGAATTCCTCGTCTGAATCCGAAAGCTCGTCTGGGATAGATAAAACCGGAGATGGCGATCGCGCTTTCTCCTTCTTCACGATTCCCTGTCGACTTGAGTTTGCTTTTCGTTTCGAACGAATATAGTCGTTGAGCTCTTCCTCTGAAGGCTCAAAAGCGGATATCTTGAATACTTTGTCTGAAGACCTCAAATCCATCATCTTCTGGCACGTTGGGCCTGGGTGGAAATTCGTTACAGTTGTTGTGCCCGTTCAAGTTAACGTGAACTTACAGGGTCTATATCCTTTTGCGACAGCGGCTTCAAACTCTTTCTCGACAGCTAGATTTTCTTTCTCGCTGCCTTCGCCACTAAACACCATCGATTAACAGCTACAAAAACATGTCAATGTACAAGGTAACTTACAAGATGCCGTTATGTCCGATGGGCGAATTGCTGAGGTCAAGAGTACAATCTTTGTTTTCATGCTTTAGTAACTATTACAGGATTATCATGAACGTGCGTCTTACCGAAGCAGATTTCATGTCCACAAGCGAGGATACGACCGCTGTCGTTTAAGAACACTGGATAGCGGGTGAGAGTCTTAACCAATTTAAGGAGTAACGTAACCCACAATCTTTGCAACTAGGGCACGTTGCTGCGGGCTCCTCGTTTTCGTCGTCGAAATCGGAAGGTGCAAGAGCGGCACGTAACAAGTACCTAGAACCCATTTAGTAGAGTCGATGATTGAACGACGCTATGCCGTCAAACCTTCGTTTGACCTAGAAGGAACGGAAAGGCCATCAGAAATAACCATCGAAGCATGGTTGTAAAGATGTAATTACATCGTTCACCCAGGCAGCGCCCATAGCCTTCCTCGCACGACTAAGTTCTTTATCGGATTTAGTCCCGACCACCATCGATGGGTCCTCGAAGTTTTCGGACAGGGACTATCACCAAATCAAATCAAATGAGAGCGAAACAGACGAAACGACAAACCAAAATAAGATACGGATGACAACACACTTGTCGCAAGCGCAGAATCATGACCTATTATGCAGGTGGGTTAGATGACTCCCCCGATCTATCTAGCTCTATAACAGACACACCAGGACGAATGTATGGCTGATGGGCAACAACGAGTCAATCAGCTATTTAATTCACCCTAGGCCGAGAGGCTCACTTTTTGATCAGCGTCCCATTTCTCATAAACTTGTTCAACTGGACCTTCGCGCGTCCTTCAATTATATTATAAAGCTGTTCAAATGGATTAGCGTGACTCGCGCTCCATACAAAGGTGAGGAAGTGGTAAGCAAGCATACTGACCTGACGTTCTTCATCGGTAAATTTGAGTTTAATAATTTCGATGTGTTTGGCAGGAAGTTGTAGCAGGGGTTGGCCTTCCAGGGTCGAGTACTTGGTACGACGGAGAAGCAGGGGCTTGAGGATGGCCTGAGCCCGAGATCCTGAGAAAGCACCACAAGATAATAAAAAATAGAGGATCAGTGCAGCATATTAATTACCTGCTAAAGGCGCATCTTCGTATTGCATTTTGGCCTACATCACGAGTCAGGACTGAAGGAAGAAAGCCGCAGTGACAAAAGGTTTTGTGTACATACTACATGTTCATTGAAATCGTTCCAGTCATTCCATGGTCTAAACCGCCCAAAACGCAGGAGACCATAAATATCTGCCCTAAAAAAAATATAAAAAAAGAGTTAGTGACAAGGATATTTGTTGGTAACTGGGTGTCTCCACAAGGTGTTAGTCACAGGCGTTCCCGTTAACATCCATCGGTATTTTGACTTGACGAGAGCCAAACTGATACTGGCACGGGTCGAACTGCAAGGCACGTATCAGAATGTGAATGCGCGTTTCAAATCCGAGAACCACAAACCGGTTTCGAATGAACTGCGCCTCGTCGGCGATGACGCGGTAAAACTTGGCTTTCGATAGGATACCGCTTCAAGGATTTGTGAGCTCAAAAGGGATAGGTCGTATGCCCTCCGCTTACCCATTTTCTTCAATCCATTCAGCTTCCTCTTCAGGTGGCGTGCCCCTGGGGACATTGAAATCTTGACAAAACGTTTGGTAAGAAGTGACAATGACCTAATTGATCATTAGGAACCAGTAGAGTTGCACATAGAGATAGTCCTAACATCCTTTAGTTTGATTTCAGATAACTTCTGCGTGAGAGGTGAATCGGTAATTTATGTTGGATAAAGACACGTTCTACCTTCAACTTGTCCTTTCCATGATGGACGTGAACGTTAAAAAGGTTGTTTGTTTTCGTATCAATTTCATCTTTCCACTACCTTGAGCTGTTAATGTTTGCCAATGGACAGAGGGTGGGAAATCGACCTGTTGAAGTAAGGCAGCCGGCACGACTACCAAAGTAGTTCGGCTTTGATCTTCAAGGGCGGGAAGATTCATAGCCATCGTCGCTATCATTTGGACAGTTTTGCCTGTCACACTCCGTTAGCGTGGACATTTTGGTGTGGAAATCAACCGTACCGAGCCCCATGTCGTCCCTTCCCCACAAGAAATTAAGGGTCGATGAGAAGCAGCGATGGACACGGTACACTCACGCGAGTATTCCACCTCTGTCCTGGCCTCTCTCCTTTTCAAGCATCCTGAAGAACAAATAATGTCAATGGTTTCGAGTCAATCAAAATGGTAAGGCGACACTAACCAAGCTACTCCTATGGTTTGATGATTTAACAATCGGACTTCGAGGCCTGGGAGCAGATCTCTATTACTGTACGGTCAATGGTAAATGATTTGTGTGGTCAATGAGTCAAAAGGCCAACTCTTTTAGCCCAAGTTTCTGCATGGCTTCTCGCACGGACAAATGGTGGTTCGTTCCTTCAATAGATTTGGTAACAAATTCAGCAATCCTGTAGAAATATGGAATAAAGATAGTTTCGTGGTCAATCAATGAAATTTATATACCTTTGTTGTTGGTCAGGTCCTCCTAAGTCGATTTGGCGAAGGGGGGTTTCTTGATCATAATTCAGACGAAATCCACCCGTAGCAGTAGATTTGAGAGATCCAGAGGGCAACCCATTGACCAGTAGGTCCGCGACATCGTCGTCTATAATGATTCGTTTACACAATCACCCGGCATGAGCAAAGGCTTACATACCTGCGTCCGACCGTCGTGAATCCTGTACTTTCTGTGCGGCCCTGAGATCATTTAGAGTTCTCACTTTGTTTGAAGAGCTTGTTCCGGGTTCAAAGTAGTGTTTCAAATTCGGTGTTTGCAGAAGGTTGTGCTTGAGAGGTGTGCCCGACCCTTCGGTTTGCTCTGATGGTGAAGTAGCAAATGGAGAACTTGGAGGAGCGAATGACTGATCTAGCGCGTCTAGAAGACTAATGGCCTTATTAGACGCGTTTACAGCCATGCTGGAAGGCGATTGAGGAATTATAAAGCAAAAAATGAAAGGGAGAGAGAGGCAACCCTTCAAAGCTTCACGTAGCGCTGTGGCTGTGTTGTTCCTTTTCCCACTCTAATTGGACTGTCGTCACCGTGACCAAATCACATCATAAGCGACGAATCCACGATGGCATGGCAGCAGGACCCAGGTAAGTATTTAACAAAATTATTTGGGCTCCCAGTGCTTATTTACCACGCAGAAGAATTCGCGAATTGCTCAACGCCCCAGGGCGGATCCCTTTAGGCGAGGCTGTAAGTGAAGGATATGATTACCTCAAGTATGCATTGAAGATATTGCCATCTATTGAGGCCACCCCAGGGATTCACATCATGGTCAAAAGTCTGCTGGTGTTGTAAGGGAGTGAGTTTAGTTGTACAGAAGATAAACCATGAGGCTAAGCTTCTCTTGCATTAGCACAGCAAGGTCGGAACCAGCGACAAATTCCCTTGAGCGGCAGCCATGATATTGGTTTGAAACCTCCCTTTGACCTCGATTCCAAGTGATTGTGAGAATATCATTGATGCAAGCAACTGGGGTAAGTTTTATATCCTTTCTCGTGGTTTCATAAGCCTTCATGTCCGTATGGCAGGACGAATCATCGCGTCCAACTCCAGGAAGCCTTTTCTCTCCACATGACTTCGAACGCCAAGTGAAGACGAGCGACCTGACGTTGCGGATATTCGCGACCAAGACTAAGTAGGGAAAGACGCCGCTGCACCTGAGAGACCGGAGCGAGTGGATTGAAAATGATGCTGCTACCTGTGGTTTCTACAGTTCTTGGGCGCTGAGCGCTCACGGCCACCGAATAGCAATCGCCATTAATTTTCGGGTTATCAGAACAAGCGAGGGTAATTTCTTGATCCCGAACGTCTTTCGAAATGGTGTGCGTACACTGTTGCCGGTTCGTAGTTTCCCTTGATTACCGCGATTGACCCGGTGCATACAGGGTGCTGCACCTACCACGAACGCATACACCAACTCACGTTCAAGATGAAGGAAATGTAGGCCTGCTTCGACAGTTCACTCTTCAGTTTTGCACTCTTGTGCTGAAAACTTTGACCCTGGCTGAAATATCTTGCCCTCTCGACTAGAAGCGAAGGAATGAGACCGCCTTCTCTATTGCCATTAGGCGTGATTCCTAAAAAGGAATGGCCGCATCTTATTGTGCATGCCTCCAGTCTTTGTGGAGAAAAATCGCAGGAAACCAAGTTCCTTTCAGCCTAGCTGATGGCTATCAGATAATCAGAAACGTCATCGGTGTGGCGGCGATATAAATATCACAGGTGCAGAGCGATCCTGTCTAGTTGTATACCATCACCCCAACAATGCCAATTCTCACTATCAACGGCGTTTCCGAGAAATCATTCGATTATATTGTAATCGGTGGGGGGGTAAGCATATTCTCTACTTGGGAAAGAGGCGGGTTCATTAAAAATCTTCTGGAAATTAGACCGCTGGCCTCGCGCTCGCCAGTCGACTGTCGGAGGATTCGCATGTGTCTGTGCTTGTGCTCGAAGCGGGAAAAATGCACGTCAACGATCCCAAAATTGACATGCCAGTTCAATATGGGGCCACATTTGGGAATCCTGAGGTATGGGGGTATAATTTGCATGCGCAACCAACTGCATTACATCTAATGCCTTACTTTGGGTTCATAGTATGATTGGGCCTTTAAAACAACCAAACAGAAGTACTCCAATGATAAGGAGTTCCCGTGGGCGCGGGGAATGGGTTTAGGTATAGTCCTTCGGATTTGGGGTCCTATTTAACAGCTCATATTAGGAATGCCAAAGGTGGAACCTCGAACATGAATTTTTACTGTTGGATCAAGCCACCTGCTGGAGACGTCGATGCCTTTGAGAAGCTGGGAAATCCTGGCTGGAACTGGACGGAGTACGAGAAATATTCGAAGCAATCAGAGACGTAGGTCATTCGAAAGCTTGCAAGCTATCTAGGCCTCGCTTACATAGCCACATGCCTTAGGTTCCATCCTCCCGCGAAAGAACAAA
>Ga0307513_10012137_pt1 | contig 10655 bp, 9 predicted proteins | sample 15_EM_MG_FD_202174 | JGI IMG/M metagenome (GOLD analysis project Ga0307513, IMG submission 202174) | Populus trichocarpa ectomycorrhiza microbial communities from riparian zone in the Pacific Northwest, United States - 15_EM | ecosystem: Host-associated > Plants > Roots > Unclassified | place...
GCGGTTGATGCTGAAGAGCAAGTTGCGCCGCTCGCTCGAGCGCGACGAGTTCCTCATGCACTACCAGCCCAAGGTGGACCTGCGCGACGGCCGCATCGTCGGCGCCGAGGCGCTGCTGCGCTGGCGCTTGCCGGGGCATGGCGACATTCCGCCTTCGCACTTCATTCCGCTCGCCGAAGAGACCAATCTCATTCTCGAAGTCGGCGAGTGGGTATTGAACCGCGTGTGCCAGGACTATCGCGACCTGCAACAGACCGTGGCCACCCCGGGCCGCATCTCGCTGAACCTGTCGCTCAAGCAGTTGCGCCAGGCGAGTTTCATCCTTCGGTTCCGCTCGGTGTTCCGCAAGCATGGTGTTTCGCCGACCTGCTTCGAGCTGGAAATCACCGAAACCACGCTGATGGCCGACTCGAAGCGCACGCTGCACCTGCTCGACGAGCTGTACGCGATGGGCCTGCATCTATCCATCGACGATTTCGGCACGGGATATTCATCGTTGTCGGCGCTGCAGCAGTTCCCGATCGGCACGCTCAAGATCGACCAGTCGTTCGTGCGTGACGTGGACGACGACGAGAGCGACGCCACCATCGTGCGCACGGTCATCGACATGGGGCGCAGCCTCAAGATGAACGTCATCGCCGAGGGTGTGGAAACGGTCGGCCACCTGCGCTTCCTGCGCGCCCACCATTGCGGATTCGGCCAGGGCAAGCTGTTCGGCGAGCCGTGCACGCTCGAGGAGTTGCGGCTGCTGCTCGCGCGCCAGCAGGAGACCGGCCCGGCATTCGCCGGACTCGTCGCCCAGTCCGCGGGCGTCGAGAAGATCGCCAAACCCCGCGGGGTGTGAGCGTGCGGGTTTGCGCCCCTGCGCCGCCCGACCGCTAACTACTTGGTGTCGGTCTTGCTGGTGTTGAACTCCAGGCACTTCTGACCCGCGGGTGCCGCCTTGTCGAGCCGCTCGGCCATGTCCACGATGCGGCGCGCATTGGCGGCATGATCGGAAATCAGCAGCGTGTTGGACTGGGTGAAAGCCGCAAGGTGAGCGGATTGCGGCATGAGGGGTCGCAGAACCGGCACTGACTGTGCCGCGCACATGTTCTTCGCCTGGAACATCACCATCACGATTTCATCGTCGAGCGCCTTCGCCGGTACCTCGTTGGTGAACGGAATCGGCAGCTGGCGCGCGTTCGCATCCGGCACGATGCGCACCAAGCCGGCGGACTGATACGCGACAAACGCGTGGACATTCAGGATCGCCAGCAGCTTTTCGTAGTCGATGCGGTCAACATCGAGACCGGTCAGTGGAACGTCCGCGCGCACGCGCGGATCCACGATGAATTGTTTGCCGGTTCGCTTTGCGACCCGCTCAATGAGTTCGTTGATGTCGATCGACCGGTACGTCGACTGGCTGGTTGCGGGTTTCTCATCGGCCGCCGGGGCCAGAGCCGGCAGCAATATTGCGAGCGCAAGCGCCCATGCAGGACCGGTTTTCATTTTCATCGACTCCCTTTTCGCGTTAGCGCCGGCGCGGGGGCGGCGGCGCAAAACCTAACGTGGATTCATCCCAGAAACGGTTCTTCTCGCCGCACTCCAGAACATGCTTTCGGCACAGCGTCTCGCGCCACTCATATTTGATGAAGTGGCGGCTGTCCGCGTCTGAACGCGCGACGAAATCGACTTCGACGACGCGGTCGACGCGACGGTCGCCGTAACCCGTGCCGGCCGACTCGCTTCGCCGGCCGCCGGCGGACTTCTCCGCCGACGAATCGGCACGCGCCGATGGCTGGGAGCTTGCTGCCGGTGCGTCGTTCGAGCGGCTGCGCTCATCTTCTTCGTAGGGCTGGTAGATGGGCGGCGGGGGCGGCACTTCGCGATACACGGCGACGGCAATGACGCCGCGCGCCGAACGGTCGCCGAAGGCTTCGGCGTATGAGTCGCTCCAGTCGGTGAAATAGAACTCGTTGATGGCATCGAGGTTGGCGCGCCAGCCGGCGTAGTCCTGCGTGGCATAAGGCGCGAGCACGTACATCGGTTCGGAGCGCGCGAGATCGGACTTCTTGCCGTTGATGATGTTGCGGCCGTCGACCGCGATCACGAGCCCGAGGCGCTCACCGGAGGTATTGCGCACACGCACACCGTAGCGTGCGCCCTTCTCTGCCTGCAGATAGGAGCGCAATGCGCCATCGGTTGCGGACACCGGAAATTCCCGAAAGGCCTGGCCGTCGGGCCCGACGATTTCGACAGAGACCGGCGACGACGCGTGGGCGAGTGCCGCTCCGGACAGCATGCAACCCAGTATTGCCCACCATGACGAGCACTTCATTTGACATCTCCACGGCGTACGCACTGTGCGTACCGAGCATGAACGTGGCGTGATGGCGCGGCGGGTTATTGCCGATTTCAGGGGGACGCCGATTCCCGCCAATCCCAGGCCGGCACCAGTAGAATCCGCCACCCCAATGCTGGAACCCATACATGCTTGAGCTCAGGGAATTGCGCCTGCGAAGGGGCGCCACGGTGCTTTTTGACCGTGCGAATCTCACCATCTTCCGTGGCGACAAGATCGGGATTGTTGGCCGCAACGGCTGCGGCAAGTCGAGTCTGCTCGCCCTGTTGAGAGGTGACCTCGGCGCCGACGCCGGCGACTACGCGGTCCCGGGCAAACTCAACTTCGTCTCGGTGTCGCAGGAACTGCCGCACACCTCCGCCACGGTGCTCGAATACGTGCGCAGCGGCGACTCGCGACTCATGGACATCGAGGCCGAGCTCGAAAAAGCGCGGGTCGCCGATGACGGCATGCAGGAAGCGCACCTGTTAGGCGACTACGAGCTCGCCGGCGGCTACACCGCGGCAGCGCGTGCCGCGGAGCTCGCTGACGGCCTGGGGTTCGAGCCCGCCGACATCGAGCGGCCGGTCAACACTCTGTCGGGTGGTTTGCAGATGCGCGCCAACATGGCGCGGGCTCTCATGTCACGCGCCGACGTGCTCATGCTCGACGAGCCGACCAATCACCTGGACCTCGACGCGGTGTTGTGGCTCGAGCACTGGTTGCAGAGTTTCGCCGGCACCTTGCTGCTGGTCTCGCACGATCGCGAATTCCTGGACGACATCGTCAACCGCATCGTGAACCTGGAAAACGGCCAGCTCACGCACTGGACCGGCAACTACACGGATTTCCAGCGCCAGCACGCCGCCAGCATCCAGCAGTCGGCGGCGATGGCCGCGCGGCAGCAGCGCGAGGTCGCAAGGCTGCATTCCTTCATCGATCGCTTCCGCGCCCAGGCCAGCAAGGCCCGCCAGGTGCAAAGCCGCATCAAGGCATTGGGCAAGCTCGAGACCATCACCACCTACCAGGAGATCGGCAGCTTCGAGTGGGAGTTCGCCGCCGCGAACAAACTACCCCAGCCGCTGGTGACGCTCGATGGTGCCGCGGCCGGCTACGGCGCGCGCACGGTGATCTCGGGCGTGGGACGTTCGGTCAACCCGGGAGAGCGCATCGGCATTCTCGGACGCAACGGGGCGGGCAAGTCGACGCTCATGAAGCTCATCGCCGGCAGCCTGCCTCCCTCGGGCGGCGATCGCGTGGCATCGCCCGATCTCATCGTCGGCAACTTCGCGCAGCTCGAGGTGGATCGGCTCGATTCGCGCGATACCGCGCTCGTCGCCCTCACGAATCGGATCGACGAGATGGGCGTGCGCTCGCAGTGGGACGAACAGCGTCGGCGCAGTCATCTCGGCGGGTTTGGTTTTCGCGCCGATCGGGTGTTCGAGCCCGTGGTGCATTTCTCCGGCGGAGAACGTGCGCGCCTGGCCCTGGCCATCCTGGTAGCCGAGCGCCCCAACCTGCTGTTGCTCGATGAGCCGACCAACCATCTCGACTTCGAGATGCGTCATTCGCTGATCACCGCACTGCAGGATTTTGCCGGCGCCGTCATTGTCGTGTCGCACGACCGTGGTCTGCTGCGCAGCGTCTGCGACCAGTTCTGGCTGGTGGCCGATGGTGAGGTCACCGACTTCGAAGGCGACCTGGAGGACTACTCCAACTGGCTCGAGAAGCGCGGCAGCGCCGCCTCGACACCCGCCGCGCCCAAAGTGCGCGCCCAAGGTGATAACAGGGGCGACAACAAGAGCGACAAGAGCGGAAAGCGGCGAAAAGACGCGGACTCGCGCAAGGATGCGCAGCCGAAACGCCAGGAGATCAAGAGCATCGAGACATCCCTGGACAAACTCGGACAAGAACGCGTCAAGCTCGAAAAAGAGCTGGCCGGCGTCGACTACAGCCGTGACGCCGCGCACGCACGCAAGGTCACGGAACGCCACGCAGCTCTCATTCGCGATGTAGAGCAATTGGAGACACGCTGGCTGGAGCTGTCGGAGCGGCTAGAATCGCTGAATGGCTGAAGAGCCTGAAGGCACACTGATCGATCCGTCTCCCCCGCCGCCGGCGCCGCGACGCAAACGGCGTTTAGGACGGCTGTTCTTCTATGGCTTTCTCGCGCTCTGGTTCACCGTGGCGCTGTGGAATCTGTTCAAACCATTGCCCAACGGCGTCAGCGTGCGCGGCGCCATCGTCGACACGCCGCTTTCGCAGCTGCGCTTCCTGTCCGACGTGACCGGTGCCGATGTATTCGGAGCCCCGGTAGTTCGGCAACAGATTTTCGACGCGGTGCTCGCGATGATCGGCGAAGCGCGCGAGTACCTCGTGCTCGATTTTTTCCTGTTCAACGGCCAGCGCGGCGCCGCGATCGACGCCAGACCCCATCGCGAACTGTCCGCCGAGCTGCGCGACGCGCTGCTCGCCCGCAAGCGCGCGCAGCCGGACATGCACATCCTGGTGATCGCCGACCCCATCAACGACGTCTACGGCGGCCTGCCGTCGCGCGTGTTCGCAGACTTGCGCGGCGCCGGAATAGACGTGGTCACGCCCGATCTCGATGCCCTGCGCGACTCCAACCCTATCTACTCGGCTTTCTGGCGCCTGACCATGAGCTGGTGGTCCGGAGACGGGTCTGGCGATGCCTTTCTGCCGAATCCTCTCGACGCCGGCCCCGACCAGGTCAGTTTCGGTGCCTGGGCGCGGCTGCTGAATTTCAAGGCCGATCATCGCAAGGTGATCATCGGCGACGACGGCAAGGGCGGCATGGCCGGCATCATCACCTCGGCCAATCCGCACGATGCCAGCAGCCGGCACTCCAACGTCGGCCTGAAGCTCGCCGGCGCCGCGCTCGCGCCGCTGCTCGACAGCGAACTCGCGCTGGCCGCCGACGCCGGCTGGTCGCGCAGCTGGCAGCCACCGGAAGTTCCCGTGAGCGCGGCCGCATCGCCGGACACCACCGCCCGGGTGCAGGTGCTCACCGAAGGCGAGATCTCGGCCGCCCTGGTGCGCAACTTCTCCGGCGCCCGCGTCGGCGACAGCATCGACATCGCGATGTTCTATCTATCCGATCGCAGCGTGATCCAGGCGGTGCTGTCCGCGGCCAAGCGCGGTGTGGCGGTGCGCGTCATCCTCGATCCCAACAAGGATGCCTTCGGCCGCACCAAGAACGGCATCCCGAACCGCTCGGTGGCCACCGAACTCGCGGCCGCTTCCGACGGGGCAATCAAGGTTCGCTGGTTCCGCACGCACGGCGAGCAGTTCCACAGCAAGCTGGTGGCGATGCGCACCGCCACGGAGTTCTGGTTCACGCTGGGATCGGCCAATCTCACGCGGCGCAACCTGGACAATTTCAATCTCGAAGCCAACGTCGCCGCGAGCGTGCCGTTGAACGCCGAGATCGCCACGCAGATCAGCGCCTGGTTCGACTCGCTGTGGACCAATCGCGGTCCACCCGAGCTCGAGTACACCGCGGAGTTCGGTACCTATGCCGACCCGTCGCAGGGCACCTACTGGCTCTACCGGCTGACGGAAGCGACCGGCCTATCTACTTTCTGAGGCCGGCTTTTCGTTGGCCACCGCCGCGGACACGGCGCGGCCCAGCTCCGTCATGGCCGCCGCGGTCGCGGATTCGAACGCCGCCACCACCGCGTTGAGCCGGTCTTCACTGGCAGGCGCCGAGCCCTGGGCGGTGAAACTCGCCAGCAGCTCACGTTCGCGATGGCGGCCGAGCGTGCAGTCGAGGGCCACCTGGACCGTGGGCGCGCGGGCGTTCTTGGTGTAGTCAGCCTCAAAGCGCCGCAGCGCGCAGCGCAGGTTGTACCGCGGTGCGAACGGCGCTGAATCGTCGAACACCGCGGAAAACGCGCCGGTGGCGCGCAGCGCGTCGAGCATGACGCTCTCGACGATGTCGGGCGCCGGCGCGGCCCAGCGGCTGGCGGCGTAGAAATCGAAGCGCTGATCGCTGCGCAGCAGCGCGATGCGCTCCGACTCGAGTCCTGGCCCCGCTTCGGGGCGCTGCAGCAACACGCTGCCGCCGGTGGCAACCGCCGTCGGAGCGGTGGCGGGCGGCAGGCGCAGGACGTACGACTGCGACGCCGGCAGCGTGCTGTCGAAGACGCCGCCGCAGCCCTGCAGCCACAACGCGCCTAACAAAATCGGCCCTGACACAAAGGGAAATGGGCGCATCCTCATCGCGGAATCTCCACGCCGCGGTAGCTCGGCTCGTATAGCAACTGCGACGGGTCAGCCTTGAGACTGCGCGACAACTCGCGGAACTCCTGCGCGGCGGTGCGGCTGTCGCGCAGCAGGCGCTCCATTTCCGGCAGGCTGTCGCGAAGGAACAGGCCGAGGTCTTCGCGGTGATCGGCCATGAGTCGATCCAGGTTCGCCGTGGTCTTGGCAAGATTTTCGGAAATGGCACGGATGCGTTGGGAAGCCGCCGCCAGATCCGGTCCCGAGGTGTCGATGAGCTGGCGGGCACCGGCCGCCGCCGCGCGCACGTCGACCAGCGTCGATTTCAGATCCGCTACCACCTCGGCCGCGTCGCGCATCGTGCCGGGCAAGGTCGTCGATGACTGTTCGATATTCTGCATGGTCTTCGAGAACGCCTTGATGTTCTCGTCCGACAACGCGAGCGCCGCCCGGTCGATGACGGCCGTCGCGCGGCCGACGAGCTCGGGAAGGCTCGCCAGCAACCGGTCGAAGTTGGACTGGACGGAGTCGATCACCGGATAGGTCTCGCTCGGCACCGGTTCCATGACCCGCTTCGAGTCGCGGTTGGCCAGGAGATCGATATACAGAAGTCCGGTCACGCCCTGCATCGCCAGTGAAGCCGTCGTCTCCCGCGAAATCGGCGTGTGCGAATCGATGTCGGCGATGATCTGCACGCGATCGGCGGCGCGCTTGTCGATGCGGATGGTGACCACGCGGCCGACCTCGACGCCGAGGTAGCGCACGGTGCTGCCGCGATTGAGGCCCGAGACACTGCCCTCGAAATAGATCTCGTAGCGCCGGTAGTCGCGCGCGTCGCCGCTGCCCGCGTACCAGTACACGAACAGGCCGGCCATCGTCGCGATCAGCAGCACGAAGGCGCCGACGGCGGTGTAGTTAGCCTCACGTTCCATTATTGTTCTTTGCCCTGGCCGAAGCGCCTGGCGCGCTCACCGTGGAAATATGCCTGGATCCACGGGTGCGGATTGCGCGTGATGCGCTCGAGGGTATCGCTGGTCATCTTGCGGTCGATAATCACCCCGACACGATTACAGGTTCTGAAGATGGTGTCGAGATCGTGCGTGATCATGACGACCGTGAGCCCTAGCTGCTGGCGCAGGTCCATGAGCAGCTCGTCGAAGGCCGCGGCGCTGATGGGATCGAGGCCCGCCGTGGGCTCATCGAGCATGAGCAGGGCCGGATCGAGAGCCAGCGCACGGGCCAGCGCGGCGCGCTTGATCATGCCCCCGGAGAGCTGCGCGGGAAACTTGCTCGCCGCGTCATCGGGGAGGCCGACCAGGCGCACCTTGAGCATCGCGAGCTCGTCGAGGGCACGCGGTGACAGCTGCAGGTGCTCGAGCATGGGCAGTTGCACGTTCTGCAGTACGGTCAGCGAGGAGAACAACGCGCCCTGCTGGAAAGTAACGCCATAGGTCGCCTTGATGCTCTTGAGCTCGGCAGTCGACATCTGCGTCAGGTCGCGCCCCGACATTTCCACCTGGCCTGCCTGCGGGCGCTGCAGGCCGAGGATGGAACGCAGCAGCACCGACTTGCCGGAGCCCGAACCACCGACGATGCCAAACACCTCACCGCGCTCGATGGTCATGTCGAGACCGTCGTGCACGACCTGTGCGCCGAAGCGGTTCACGAGTCCGCGGACTTCGATGAGGGGTTCGCCCATCAGATATCCAGCTGCCAGAAGGCAATGGCGAACATCGCATTGGCAAAAATGACCAGGAAGATCGACTGCACCACCGCGACGGTAGTGAGTCGCCCCAGCTCGCGCGAGGAGTCGCGCACCTGCAGGCCGCGATAGGTGCCGGAGAGCGCTATCAACAACCCGAAGAACGGCGCCTTGATGATGCCGACCCAGAACGTGGTGGGCGCAATGGCGTCCTGCACTCGTTCGAGGTACAGCACCAGCGGCATGTCGAGCAGCCACTTGCACAGCAGCGCACCGCCAGTGAGTCCGATGCCATCGGCAATGATCGTGAGCAGCGGCATCGCCACCACCAGGCCGATCACTCGCGGCAGGATCAGCACTTCATGCGGTTCCACGCCGATGGCGTGCAGCGCGTCCACTTCCTCGTTGAGCTTCATCGCGCCGATCTCGGCGGCGAACGCGCTGCCCGAACGGCCGGCAACAATGATGGCGGTCAGCAGCACGCCGAGCTCACGCAGGACACCGACCGTCACGATGTCGACGACAAAGATTTCCGCGCCATATTCGCGCGCCTGCTGTGCGGCGATGTAGGCAATGATCAGCGTGATCAGAAACGCGATCAGGGAAACGATGGGGATCGCGGTGATGCCGGTTTCGTAGATGTGGCGGGCGATGGATGCGGGTCGCAGCCGGTGCCAGCTGGTGCAGGCATGCAGAAAGGTCAGCGTGGCGCGGCCGATGAAGTCGAGCGCCAGTTTCACGGTCTCCACGCGGCGCGTGACCTGCCGGCCGAGCTCGGTCACCGGCTCGAAGCTCGGCTCGGAGGACGAGGGCGGGTGCGCATGCACCTTGCCCGCGAGCGTGGACTCGATGAGCTCGAGCTGACCGGGCTTGGTTCCCTCGAACTCGACCGCGGCACCGGCGGTTTCGGCCGCTTGCAGCCAGTTGCGCAGGGCCCAGGCGCCGGCGAGGTCCAGCTCGAGGTCCGCGGGTACGGTGACCCGAACCTGCCGAACGCCTGCCATCGGGATTTTCGCGACTTCCGCCTCGATGGCGGTGAGATCCGGGCCGCGCCAGCTACCGGCTAGTTCGACTTCGAGGTTGTCGCCGTCTCGCTGGGCGGTTAGATGCATGGCGGCCGCGAGTGTAACCCGCTGGCCGCCTGCATCGGGCGTATCAGCTGTCGTCGCGGTAGCGGCGGATGCGGATGGCGACGAGGATCAGGGCAGCCGCCGCGGCGACTCCGATCCACATTTCGGGCGTCGTGAACACGTTCGACAGATGGAATGCGTTGTACACGTCACTGACCGACGGCACATTGCCACCCCTGTTGCTGGCCTCGAACGCACTCGGATCCACGCGCATTTCCTGGATGTAGCCGCTGAAGCGGCGCCCCAGGAACTCCGCCACATGGCTGCTGCCGAGAAATACTTTCTCGAGCACCGGCAGCGCGATGGGCGGCAGCACGGCCCAGAGGAACACCTTGTTCTTCGCCCAGGTCGACAGCAGCAGCAGGTAGGCCGCGATCGGTGCGTACCAGAGGACGCCGCCGAGCGTCACACCCAGCGCGACCGCCTGGGACCGCAACCACGCCAGGAAGCTCCAGTCGGGCATGACCTCACCGATGACTGAGCCATGCAGGCGCAACCACACGATGATGTAGAGCAGGAGCTGCATGACCGCGGTCAGCACGATTACGCCGAGCGGAACGACGATGATCGCCACCGCCAATTTCGAGAGCACGACTTCGGCATCGGAGATCGGCAGCGATTTCCAGAACAGGATGCTTCGGTCCTTGCGCTCGGTGTACAGGCAGTCGATCAGATAGAAGAACACGACGATCGTCATGAACACCGAGATCAGTCCGAAGATGGCGAGGAAAGAGACGGCGAAAAAGGTCTCCTTTTTGTCGTCGGGCAGCTTGATCGCGCGCTGCATCTCCTCGCGATCGCGATCGTTCAGGCTCATCTGGTCCATGGACTGGGCGTCCATCATGACCTTGGCGTTATGATTATCCGGTCCCTGGATCACCGCCCACGTGAAGAAGAGCGTGATGAGTCCGACCCAGACCAGCGGCGCGATCCACAGAGACTTGTGCTCCCAGAATTCGCGGCGAATCAGCATGGGATACGTGGTGTTCATGCGGCCTCCTTCGACGCGGCGGCGCCGGCCGGCTGCATCATGGCCACGAACAGGTCCGTGACCGAGGGCGCGCGTGTTTCACCGAGCGGCGCGAGCTCGGCCTGCTTGCGGCCGTCGTAGAGCATCGCCACCCGGCCGAACACCTCGCGTTCGTAGAAAGGCTTTAACGCGCGCGCCGCATCGACGTTGCCGGCGGCGGGCACGAGCTGCAAGAAGCGCTCGCCCAGGTTTTCCATGGCCGCATCGAGCACGATCTTCCCGTGCTGG
>Ga0307513_10012138_pt1 | contig 10655 bp, 10 predicted proteins | sample 15_EM_MG_FD_202174 | JGI IMG/M metagenome (GOLD analysis project Ga0307513, IMG submission 202174) | Populus trichocarpa ectomycorrhiza microbial communities from riparian zone in the Pacific Northwest, United States - 15_EM | ecosystem: Host-associated > Plants > Roots > Unclassified | place...
CGAGAACGGCGACGACCGCGCCCGCGACCCAGACCGCCGTGAGCCCGCGCCTGCGCCGCCCGGGAAGAGGTGCGGCCGGCGCCATCATGAAGGCAGGCGCGGCCGAGTCCGCGCGCGGCAGCCGCAGCACGACCTCGAGCCCCTTGGTGCCGCGCCGCACGAGCGCCTCGCACCCCGGCCGGCCCGGCACCTGCCGCAGCATCGCGGCGTAGCGCTGGGACATCAGGTACGTCAGCTCGCCGATCCGCCGGCCGTCGAGGCGCACCTCGACGGCGCGCTCGCCGCGGTACCTGCCCGCCCGGATCTCGCACCAGCCGAGCTCGACGGCCACCAGCCGCTCCTCGCCCGGGGCCACGGCGTACCGGGAGAGCGCGAGCTGGTGCTGTTCCTCGCGGGTGACCGCCACGGTCACCTCGCCCGCGAGCATCACCAGGCCCGCGGCAGAGTTCTCGATCACGCGCACTCCCCAGGGCGGCGACGGATGCCAACGCCCCTCCATCGGCGCGGGGCCGGATCCGTTACGTCAGCGGCGCACGTCTCACCCGCCGGGTGATCTCCGGCGCGGCGGCGGCGAGCCCCTCGGTCGCCGCCGCACGCGCGGCCTCATGCCCAGCCCGGGCGGCCCGCCTGCCACGCCTGGCGGGCGGCGGCGAGAAGGCGGGACGCCCGGAGTCTCTTGTGGACGGTCACGACAACCGCCCGCGCAGCTCGCGCTTGAGCACCTTGCCCGCGGCCGAAACGGGGATCGAGTCCACCAGGTACACGTCCCGCAGCTGCTTGTACGGCACGACCTGCTCGTTCACCGCGGACATCAGCGCGGCCGCCGACACCGACGGGCTCGCCGGCACGACGAACGCCACGGGCAGCTCGCCCACCGAGTCGTCCGGCTTGCCCACCACGGCCGCCGCGAGCACGCCGGACTGCGCGGCCAGGAGCTCCTCCAGCTCGCGCGGGTACACGTTGTACCCCTTGTACAGCAGCATGTCCTTCATGCGGTCCACAATGGACAAGTAGCCGTCTTCGTCGAGCACACCGATGTCGCCGGTGTGCAGCCAGCCGTCGACGAGCACCTGCGCGGTCGCCTCCGGCCGGTTGTGGTAGCCGGCCATCACCTGCGGCCCGCGCACGCAGACCTCGCCACGCTCGCCCGGCGCGGACGCGCCGTCGATGCGCACCTCCGTGTCGAACACCGGCACGCCCACCGTGCCGACCTTGCGCACACCCGAGCGGTACATCGGCCCGCCCGTCGCGCCCATCGTGACCTCGGTCAGCCCGTAGCCCTCGCTCACGGTCGCATCCGGCGCCAGGGCCTTGAGCCGCTTGATCATCGGCATCGGCATCGGCGCGGCGCCCGAGGAGATCGCGCGCACGGACGACAGGTCGCGGGTGTGGATGTCCGGGCAGGCGAGCAGCGCGGCGAAGAGCGCGGGCGCGCCGCCCATCGAGGTGACCCGCAGCCGCTCGGCATCGGCCAGGTACGCGGCGGGGTCGAGGCGGTCGTGCAGGTGCAGGGTGTGCCCGGCGAGCACGGCGGCGTTGAGGCCGGCGACCGTGCCCATGGCGTGGAACCACGGCGTCAGGTTGATCGAGACCGCGGTGCCCAGCCGGGTCGGCCATTCCTCCTCGCTGCCAATCTGGTCGAGCACGAGACCGCCGTAGCCGTCCAGGGCGGGCACCGAACCCGAGGCCCAGCACGCGTACTGCAACGTGTTGACGACGACGTTGCGGTGCGGCAAGCGCACGCCCTTCGACTCGCCGGTGGTGCCGCCCGTGTAGGCGAGGTGCGCGAGGTCCGCCTGGAGGTCGAGGCCGACGGCGGGAGGTGTGGCCGGCTGCCCGGCGCAGATGCCGGGCACGTCGGCGGCGGTCACGGTGAGCGTGGCGCCCGCGTCGGCGATCTGCCTGGCGGCGGCTGCTTCCGGCAGCAGCGGGTTGACCGGCACGAACACCGCGCCGGCGAGCAGCGTGCCGTAGTAGGCCACCGGATATTCGAGGCAGTTGGGCATCCGCAGCGCCACACGGTCCCCTGTGGACAGTCCGCGGGCGAGCAGGCCGTGCGCGAACCGGGCCGCCCGCCCGCCGAGCTCGACGTAGGTCAGCGACTTCGCGCCGCGGGCGAACGCCACCCGGTCGCCGTAGCGGCGCACCGCGCCCGCGAGGATCGCGCCGACCGGAACCCGTGGGTAGTCAAGGGAATCGGGCAGGCCCGGGGGGCGGGTTCCGGCGGAGCGAACCGACATCGGGCCTCCTCAGTGAGCGCCCTGTCGATGAAACACCACCGCGAAATGTTTCACAAGAGCTGCTGCTCGTGCGCCGGCACGTGTCCTTCCACGAGCGCGGCGAGCAGCGTCGACGCGGCGGCCAGATCCGGCACGCGGGAGGCGAGCACGTCGGAGTACAGGAACGCCTCGCCGAGTCTCACGATCGCGTAGCAGAGGCTGTCCAGGCTGACGGCCGGCACGAACCCGCCGTCCTCGACGTCGCGACGGAGCAGCTCCACGTGCGCGACCATGACGCGCGGCTGCACCCGTCCGTGCGGGTCGGTGAGCACGCGGATCGCGAGGGTCGGCTCGTCGTCGAGCAGGCGGCGGAAGCCCTGGTTGGTCGCGATGGCCTCGCGGTAGCGGCGCATCACCGCGAGGCAGCGCAGCTCGCCGTCCGGGTCGCGCACCGCGGTGCCGTGGGCGGTCTCCCAGTCGCGGACGGCCGAGGTCATCGTCCGGTCGGCCATGTACCAGAGCGCGTCACCCATGAGGTCCTCACGGTTGCCGACGCGGCGGAACAGCGTGCTGCGCGAGATTCCCAGCTCCGCGGCGAGCGTCCGGGTGTCCAGCCGGACGCCCCGGCCGATCCAGCGCGCGGCGGTCCGGACGATCTCGTCGGCGGTGGGACTCACGCCGCAGAGCGTACGTCGAGACCGGGCAGGCGCCTCCGACTTGTTCGCGACAGGCGCCCACCGGGGATGCCACCGACCACGAGGAGCCGGACATGCGAAAGATCATCTACTGGGTGCACGTGTCGCTCGACGGCCGCATCAACGGCCCGGACGGCGAGTTCGACTGGCCGGTGTTCGGCCCGGAGCTCGCCCGCTACTCCCACGAGGAGAACGACCGGGTCGACACCTTCCTCTACGGCCGCGCCGTGTGGGACATCATGTCGTCCTACTGGCCCACGGCCGACGAGAACGCCGACGACGAGCACGCGAAGTACTTCGCGCCGATCTGGCGGAGCACGCCGAAGGTCGTGTTCTCGACGACGCTGGAGCAGGCCGGCTGGAACACGACGATCGCGCGTGGCGACCTCGCGGAGGAAGTCGCCGCGCTCAAGGCGAAGCCGGGCAAGGACTTGCAGCTCACCGGCGGCACCGGCGTCGCGAAGGCGCTCGCCGACCTGGACCTCATCGACGAGTACCAGGTGGTCGTGCACCCGGTCGTGCTCGGCGGCGGCAAGCAGCTGTTCCCGCTGTCCGACCGGTTCTCCCTGAAGCTCGTGGAAACCCGCACCTTCGACGGCGCCACGGTGCTACTGCGCTACACCCGCTGAGCCGGGGTCAGCCCTCGCCGGGCTCGGCGGCGAGCTCCGCCTCGAGCCCGGCGAGGTCGAGGTCGCGGTCCTTGCCCGCCATGACGTCCCGGACGTGCGCCGCCAGCGCGTCCTCCAGCCGCTGCACCCGTTCGCCTGTGCCCACGGCGCCCATCAGCTCGCCGACCCGGCCCACGCGCATGCTGGTGATCAGGGCGTCGTGCGCGGCGCGGTTGCGCGACTCCTCCACCTTGACGCGGAACGCGTAGATGCTCTCGAGGTAGAGCCGGGCCAGGTCCTTCTCCGGGTCGGTGAGGAACGGGGCGCGGCGGATGAGGAAGAAGTTGAGGTCGGCCAGGTTCCGGTAGAACTCGGCCGGCCCCTCGCTCGCCAGCCGGGCGGCCGTCGAGTGGTCGTTCAGCTTCTCCCACAGCTCCTTGAGGGCGCCCGCCCGCTCGGCCCGGTACCGCTCGGCCGCGGCGGTCGCCTGCTGGCGGCGCCACTGCCAGTGCCCGAGAACGGCGACCAGCGAGGCGACCGCCGCAGCGATGACCGCCGACACGATGCTGCCCACGGACCGATTCTGCCCCCGTCCACCCGGGGAACGAACACGAGTGGCCAGACTGGGCGGGTGGACGAGCAGAACATCGTCGTCGGGTGGCCGCTGGCCGTGGTGCTCGTGTTGCTGACCGCGGCCGGCGCGCTGGTGGTGCGGCTCGGCCGCATCGACGGGTGGCGGCCGGTGGTCACGGCGGCGCTGCGGGCGGCGGTGCAGCTCGCGGCGGTGTCGTCGCTGATCACCGTCGTGCTCGCGTCCGGCTGGCTCACCACCGGGTTCGTGCTGCTGATGTTCGGGATCGCGTCGTACACCTCCGCCGGGCGGATCGCGCGGGCCGGCGGGCGGCCGGCACTGCGCGCGCTGCCCGGGCCAGCCGCCGCGATCGCCGCCGGGGTCGGCCCCGTGCTCGTCCTGTTGCTGGGCACCGGGATCGTGCCCCCGAAGCCGGTCGTGGTCATTCCGATCGCGGGCATCTTCATCGGCGGCGCCATGAGCGCCACGTCGCTGTCCGGCCGCCGCGCCCGCGATGAGCTGCACCACCGCCGCGGCGAGTTCGAGGCCGCGCTCGCGCTCGGTCTCCTCACCCGCGACGCCACGCTGCTGATCACTCGGCCCACCGCGAGCCAGGCGCTCGTGCCCGTGCTCGACCAGACCCGCACGGTCGGTCTCGTCACGCTGCCGGGCGCGTTCGTCGGCGTGCTGCTCGGCGGCGGCGACCCGATCCAGGCCGGCGTCACGCAGCTCGTCGTGCTGATCTCGCTTCTCGCGATCGAGGCCGTCGCGGTGCTCGTGACCGTCGAGGTCGTCGCGCGCACACCTTGATTGGTCCAGACCTTGTGATACGGCTTGGTCTAGACCACACTTCTCGCAGAGGTGGATGTTCACGGGGCCCTGCAACCCTGCGCGAGGAGAACCGATGTCCACGATCCGAAGACGCGTACCCGTACTGCTGATTGCCGTCGCTACGGCGATCCTCGGCCTGAGCGTGGTGCCGGCGGCCGCCGCGCCCGGGCTGACCGCGACGTTCTCGAAGGTGTCCGACTGGGGCTCCGGCTTCGAAGGCAAGGTCACCGTCGCCAACGCGTCCAGCTCCGCGATCAACGGCTGGGCCATCGAGTTCGACATGCCGGCCGGCTTCTCGGTCGGCACGTTCTGGGACGCCCAGCACACCGCGTCCGGTCAGCACCACACGTTCCGCAACCCGTCCTGGGCGCCGACCCTGGCGGCCGGCGCGTCGGCGTCGTTCGGCTTCAACGGCAGCCCCGGCAACTTCGCGGGCATCCAGAACTGCCGGTTCAACGGCGACCCGTGCGACGGCGGCGGCGGTAACCCGGGCGCGCCGTCCACGCCGGCGAACCTCCGCGTCACCGGCACGGCGAACACCTCGGTCTCCTTGGCGTGGAACGCATCCAGCGGCACCGTCACCGGCTACCGCGTCTACGAGGGCTCGGCCGTGCGCGCCACGGTCACCGGCACGAGCGCGACGATCGGCGGGCTCGGCACGTGCACCTCGCACAACTACACCGTGGCCGCGTACAACGGCGCGGGCGAGTCGGGCCGCAGCTCGGCGGCCTCTGGCACGACGACCGGCTGCACCCAGCCGGGCGGCGGCCGCGGCTCGCCGTACCTCTACATGGGGTGGGGCGACCCGCCCGCGCCGGGCACGGTGATGTCCGCGACCGGCGTCCGCTGGTTCACCATGGCGTTCGTGCTCTCCGGCGGCGGCTGCACGCCGGCGTGGGACTCGAACCGGCCGCTCACGGGCGGTGTCGACCAGCAGGCGATCAACGCGATCCGGGCGGCCGGCGGTGACATCGTGCCGTCGTTCGGTGGCTGGCAGGGCAACAAGCTCGGCCCGAACTGCTCGACCCCGCAGGCGCTCGCCGGTGCGTACCAGCAGGTGATCAACGCCTACGGGCTCAAGGCGATCGACATCGACATCGAGAACACCGACGAGTTCGAGAACGACACCGTGCGGAATCGGATCCTTGACGCACTGAAGATCGTCAAGCAGAACAACCCCGGCATCCAGACGATCATTACGTTCGGCACGACGACCACCGGTCCGAACTTCTACGGCAACCAGCTGATCGATCGCGCCGCGGCTATCCAGGCCAACATCGACGTGTTCACGATCATGCCGTTCGACTTCGGCAGCTCGAACATCTACAACGACACCGTCAACGCGTCGGAGGCGTTGAAGAACAAGCTGAAGACGGCGTTCGGCTGGTCCGACGCGACGGCCTACCAGCACATGGGCATCTCCGGCATGAACGGGTTGTCCGACCAGCAAGAGCTGACGTCCACGGGCACGTGGACGCAGATCCGTGACTGGGCCCGCGGTCACGGCCTCGCGCGGCTCGCGTTCTGGTCGGTCAACCGCGACCGCGGCTGCCCGGGCGGCGGCGTGGTGTCCAACTGCAGCGGCATCGCCCAGCCCGACTGGGAGTTCACCCGAATCACGGCGGGCTTCTAGCCGAAACGGCGAACGACCCGGGGCCGCGCCACCCCGGGTCGTTCGTGTGTCCAATAAGGACCATATGCACTCTTATGCATCTTCCACTCGATGTGACAGATTGTCAATACTCCGCTACAAGTGGCAATTCACCAACTCACCGACCCTACGAAAGTTGGTGCCCGGCGGCCGCGACCCCTCCTAACGTCGTGGTCGAGCCCCTCCGAAAGAGGGCTCCCCTGCAAGAAGAATCGTGAGAGCGAGGGAATGCTTCCATGCTGAAGAAGACATTCCTGTCCGTCGCCGTCGGGGCCGCGATGATCATTGCGCCGCTGACAGCCGGACAGGCCGCCGCCGAAACCACCACCGCCGGCGACGTACACGCCGCCGCGACGACCGTGTGCTACGACGCCTCGCAGGCGCCGAGCTTCGCGTCCGAGATCGCCCAGGGCGCGTCGAACTGGAACTCGTCGGTCGGGAACGTGCAGCTGGTGAACAACGCGTCGTGCGCCACGCTGGACTACTACGAGGGCAACGACCCCCAGGGTTCGTACGCCTACACCGACGGCCACGGCAACGGCTACATCTTCATCGACTACAGCCAGGCGCAGCAGTACTACACGGTCCGCATCACCGCCCACGAGACCGGCCACGTGCTCGGCCTGCCGGACCACTACTCCGGCCCGTGCTCGGAGCTCATGTCCGGCGGCGGCCCCGGGCCGTCGTGCACCAACGCATACCCGAACGGGGATGAGATCGGCCGCGTGAACAACCTGTGGGCCAACGGCTTCAACACCACCCGCAGCGAAATGAAGAAGATCTACTTCTGATCTAAAACAAAGGAAAACGGCGGCCGCCCAAAAAACGGCCGCCGTTTCCCTTTACCCACACCCCGCACCCACCCCCGCAGGCCCACAACCTCGCGAGTCCCCGCTCCGGACCGCGAGTCCAACGTTCCCGACCCGCGAGTCCAACGTTCCGGACGCGCGAGTCCCCCGTTCCCGGCCACGAGTCCCGGTGCCAAAGCGTGAGTTCGGTGCCCGACCACGAGTCCCCGTGCCAGACCGCGAGTCCCCCGTTCCCGACCGCGAGTCCAACGTTCCCGACCCGCGAGTCCCCCGCTGGGGCACCGCGAGTCCCCCGTTCCGGACCGCATGTCCATGTCTCCCCTCCCACCCCATTGACAAAATCTGTTTGTACGTACAAGACTGTTTTCTCATGCGGGACGTCATCTATCTGGACGACATCGAGCAGGCCGAGGCGCTGCTCAAGCCGGCGCGTGTGGACGTACTGCGCAGGCTCGCCGAGCCGCGGTCGTGCACCGAGGTCGCCGCCGAGCTGGGACAGACGCCGCAGCGGGTCTACTACCACGTGAAACGGCTGGTCGAGGCCGGTCTCGTGGCGCAGGTGTCCGAGCGCAAGGTGCGCGGCATCCACGAGGGCCTCTACCAGGCGACCGCGCACTCGTACTGGCTCTCGCCGCGGCTCGTCGGCCGCATCGGCACCAGGCGCACGCGCGACCAGCTCAGCCTCGGCTACCTGCTCGACCTCATGGAGGAGGTGCAGGGCGAGGTGGCCGCGCTCGACGACACGGCGGCTGCCGGGCTCGCCGACGACCTGCCGTCCATCGGGGTGTCCGGCGAGATCCGGGTGCCGCCACAGCGCCGGCGGGAGTTCCTCGACGACCTGCGCGACACCCTCCAGGACCTGTTCACCCGGTACGGCGGCGACGAAGGCGACGCCTTCCGGCTCGCACTCGCCTGCTACCCGGCCTGCCCCAAGGAGACGCCATGACCGAACCACTCCGCCTGCGTGCCCGCGTCGACGCCCCCCTCGACACGGTGCGCCGCGCGCTCACCGACGCCGGGGCCCTGCGCACCTGGCTCGCCGAGTACGCCGAGGTCGAACTGCCGCACCGCTTCGAGTTCTGGGGCCGCTACACCCCCGACGGCGCCACGCCGCGCCAGCGCGTGCTGCACGCCGACGACCGCACGATCCGTCTGGAGTGGACGGTCAATGGTCAGACCACGACCACCGAGATCGCGATCGAGCCGGAGAGCGACGACGCCACGCTCATCGCCGTGGCGCAGAGCCATGTCGACTGGACCGAGGCCGTGCAGGAGAAGGGCCTCGCCGCGCTGTCCACCTTCTGGTCGCTCGCCGTCACGAACCTCATCGCCTACCTCGAGGGCCGCGCGCTGACGCCGAAGTGCGACTACACCTCGCGCGAGTTGAACGCGCACGTCGACATCGCCGCCGCCCCCGAGGAGGTCTGGCGGTCGCTCATGGACCCCGACGTCTTCCGGCGCTGGTTCGGCGCGCGCATCGACGTCGAACCGCACGTCGGCGGGCGCTGGGCCATGGGCGGCTTCGACTCCGGCACCGACGTGGCCAAGATCGTCGAGCTCGACCCGGGACACCGGGTCACGATGGAATGGCCCGACCTGGTGTCCACCTGGGAGCTCGAGGGCTCGGCCGGCGGCACGCGGCTCACATTCGTCCAGAGCGGGTTCGACGAGCCGCCCTACGCGGGCTGGGCCGGCTGGATCGGCGGCGTGGCCGAGCTGCGTCGCTACCACGAGGTCGCGGACTGGCGCCCGATGTGGCTCACCGTGGACATGCCGGGCCTGCCCGACGACATGAACACGATCGGCCGCGAGTGAATACCGCGACGCTGAAAAGCCCTGCGGGACAACGGGAGTACCTCGCCCTCGCCGTGCTCGCGCTGCCCACGATCCTGGTGGCGCTGGACATCAGCGTGCTCTACATCGCGCTGCCCCACGTCGCGGCCGACCTACATGCGACCGGCGTGCAGCAGCTGTGGATCACAGCCCGCCTCCCCGGAATTCAATGCGTCGGTTGCGATCCAGCGAACGGTGCGGAGATCGGGTTGATTGTGGCTGGGCGCCGTCACGGTACCCCTGAGGTCCCGTTGGTCGGCACCAGACTCGCACGGTGATCGCGGCGCGGGCGCTGCTCGGCGTAGCCGGGTCGACGATGGTGCCCTCGGCGATGGCGCTGATCGGCGTGCTGTTCACCGAGCCGCGTGCGCACGCGCGGGCGATCACCATCTGGATGTGCAGCTTCATGGGCGGCGCCGCGCCGGGCCCGGTGGCCGGCGGCATGCTGCTCGAGCACTTCTGGTGGGGCTCGGTGTTCCTGATGGGTGTGCCAGTGATGGGCGTGCTGCTCCTGGCCGGACCGCGGACGCTGCCCGAGCGGCGCGACCCGGCGGCCGGGCGGCTGGACCTGCCCAGCGTGACGCTGTCGCTCGCCGCGGTCCTGCCGTTCGTCTACGGGCTGAAGTCGTTGTCCCGCAACGGGTTCGACCTCCTCGTCGTGGCCGCCGTGCTCGCCGGTGTGGCGTGCGGGGTCGTGTTCGTCGTCCGGCAGCGGCGGCTTCGCACACCCCTGCTGGACCTGCGGCTGTTCGGCAACCGCACGTTCGCCACGGCGCTGACGATGACCGTGTTCGCCGGGCTGACCGGGGCGAACCAGCTGTTCGTGTCGATGTACCTGCAGTCGGTCGCCGGGCTCTCCCCCGGCGGCGCGGGCCTGTGGCTGCTGCCGTCGACGGTGGCCATGCTGGTGTCGATGCAGCTCGCGCCCGTCCTCGTGCGCCGGGTTCCGGCGCCCGTGGCGATCACCGGCGGGCTGGTGGTGTCCGCGGCCGGTTTCCTGCTGCTGACCCAGGTTTCCGGCGGCGGGCTGGGGTTGCTGGTCGCCGGGCTCGTGGTGGCGAACCTCGGGCTCGGACCCATGGCCGGGCTGTGCGCGGTGCTCGCGATGCAGTCCGCGCCGCCGGAGCGGGCCGGGTCCGCGGGCGCGCTGGCGTCGACCGCGGGCGAGCTGGGACTTGCCACAGGCGTAGCCTTCCTCGGCATGATCGGCACGGCGCTGTACTCCGCCGGCGTGTCCGTGACGGGGCTGCCGGCAGGCGCGGCGGACCTCGCGCGGGAGAGCGTCACCGGCGCGACATCGGTTGCGGCGACGCTGTCGCCCTCGGCCGGTGCGCGGCTGGTGGACAGCGCGTTCGGCGCGGTCACCTCGAGCCTGCACGCGAGTGCGGCGATCTGCGCGGGCCTGGTGCTGTCCGCCGGCGTGCTGACCGTGTTCGGG
>Ga0307513_10012139_pt1 | contig 10654 bp, 13 predicted proteins | sample 15_EM_MG_FD_202174 | JGI IMG/M metagenome (GOLD analysis project Ga0307513, IMG submission 202174) | Populus trichocarpa ectomycorrhiza microbial communities from riparian zone in the Pacific Northwest, United States - 15_EM | ecosystem: Host-associated > Plants > Roots > Unclassified | place...
TTTTGGCGCGGTGAGAGGAGTTGCAACCACGGTAGGGCCTCTTGGTCGCCGACGTAGAACTCGCGGAGGGACGGGAAAATGAGCGTTGGAACGATTTGAGGAGGTCCCTGGACGGCCCTCCAGGAGGATAGATTGGGAAGTTGCATGAGGTGGAGAAGAGCTGCCTCCGAGATGGGCATGGAAGTCAGAACGCGCCTCAGCGATGGCCCACATCGACAGACAAGGGAAGAGATCGCATCCTTAAGGGATCCTTCTCTCCTCTTGTCGCACATAAAGGTCAGGTCTTCAAGAGAGGTCGGTAAAGATGAAATCATCCTGACGAGAGGTGTCGACCAAATCAATGGGAGGGTCGAAAGACTGGAGACGGTGTAGAAGTGGACATGTTTGAGATGGGGCGAGAGGAAGAGGCGGAAGAAGGGTAAATGTGAGTGTACCCTAACGACATCCCAGCGCAATCGCTCCAACTTGGGAAGCAAAACCCCACCCGGTAAATTGCTTGAGAGCCGGGGGAGGGTATCACTGATAGCGATTCGGTCGAGGTCAAGGTACAGGACACGCATCCAGGAAGAGTATCGTTGTAACCTGGCCCACTCCTCTGGCGGAGGATCGTATTCAATTGCCTGAGTGAATCGATAAAGAACAGGTATGCAGGAGAGTCGCGACCACTTACAACACCATCCAGACCGTGCATAGGTTTGGGCAGGGTGCAACCTGGCAACACCATCAAGAGGACATCTAATGACGGTTGTCGTTTCCAAAGCGAACTAAGGGTAGGTTCCTCGAGAGACCGACAAGTAAGGGCGAGCGAAACAGCTGTTCGTGGGCTGATTTCGACCAAGTCATCGATGATCGGTCTTATCAGCTCGTCGATCTCGAAGAGTGGATGTGGCATGAGCAGGAACCGGGGGGGGGATGGTATTATGGGGCCTATGATAGGGAACACTCGATTGAGCAGCGGTGCTTTGCGACAACCACTCGGAAATTATCTGCCCGCGCACGGATGTTTCGGGGATTTCAGGCAAACGGAGGGGGGGTTGGGGAGGTTGAGGAAGGATCCGGTGTGAGGCGGGGGTCTGTTCGTTCCGACAACCGCAGCCGACCGCCGATCGTGTTTCACTTCAAAGGGAGCTCTCACGGGTCGGGTCCAACACCGTCTAAACGGTCTATCGAAACACAAGCAGCCGTACCCATCGAGCACACACTCCATTCAGATTGTGCAGTGGGTACGCTTTCCGTGCATCGTATGGCCTTTTGAACTTGGATTTTTTATTGTACATATGGTCAATGAACTACAGATACTTAGTACAAGTGTCGTACAAGGCTCCTATACGTAACCTTTTTTAAAAGGGTCGCGCGTGAATCACGTCGCACTCGTCAAGGGCGTCAGAAGTAAATGATACATAAAAAGTCCATACAAGCGACAAGAGGTGACAAAAACCCGATGCGGTGAAGGATAAAGGGTGCAAGGATCGGAAGGTCAAGTTTACACGTGAGCATCCTTAGACTTCGGATGCGGATCTATGAACCCATCACGACTACCAGTACCGATGGTGTTCAGAACAGCCTCGGCCCCATCGAGCTCGAGGAAAGTCAGGTAGAACAAGGTTCCAGCAATAACGGCAGTGATGGCGAAGGCACCAAAGAGCCAGGCGAACCTCTCCTCGATGTTGACTGAGGTGAGAGCGAAGTTGAGAGCGGCGGCGATGGCGATCTGGAATTGGGAGAAGGCCACTACGAAAGACTTCATCTGCTTCGGAGCCTTGGTGAAAGCGTACTCCAGCGAGGTGATGGCAGTAAAGATCTCAGCGATACTGATGAGGATGTGGGGTCCGATAATGACCCAAACGTTGATCGGAGCCGGGTTGGGGAAGCCGTCGGCATCCTCACACGCGGATGGTTGGTTATCATGACACGGAGACTTTTCGTAGACGAACTTCTGGAGAATGGCGGAGTACAACATTGCAAGGCCGGCGACGAGGAAGCCGGCGTAGATGCGCTTGATGGGGGTGAACTTGATTCCCGCCTTCCCGAGAGCAGGGTAGATGACCTTGTCGAAGATAGGGATGAGAATGATGGTGGAGATGGGCCCTATGGTCTGAATCAAGTCGTTTGGGGTTCCGTTCAAGGTCATTCCGGCGGCGACGGTGCCAAGATTACCATTGATCTGGGAATAGCACAGCCAGAAGAAGGGGAACCAGCAGAACACCTTGCAAGCCTTGATGACACGAGCGACTTCACCGACGAACTGGTCATCCCAGGTGATCCTAGAAGGGACTAAGCCTTCCTCGTAGCTGCTTGGTTTGGCAGGATCCCAGAAACCTGGCTTCTTGAAGTTTTTCCAGGTAGTAACGGGGTTGAGAGATATCCTGGGGGCAGCGGCAATCGCGAAGACACGGATGCACTGTGGGGGAGAGGTGATGAACACTAGGGTCGGAAGGTAGAAATAACACAAACCTCGAGGATGATGGACCCACGGGGAGGAGTCTTTACGTAGTACTTATTGCCGAACATAATGACGAGGGGAACGATGGCGAAGATGATGGTGGGGATGAGAAACGCAATCCAATAACCATGATCACGAGCGATGAAAGAGGCGGAGATGGAGGCGACAGCACCCAAATTAACGGAGGCAGCAAAGTACAGGTAGATCCTCTGGTGGGTCAAGGCCGGGCTGATTATGACAGTCTCTCCGGATTTCAAAACCTGTTTCCTGATCTTGCCAGTGTACTGCTCAGCCACCAAGGGGGAAACATTGGCTCTGACAGCACCACCGCCGAGACCCATGACGAGGATGGCAACGATCAGTCCGCCGAGAGAAGCATCGGGGTGTTGGAGAGCGGAAGGAGCGGCGGAACCAGTGAGGATCACGTGACCAGCACTGGGGGGGAGGGCGTAAATGAATTGATATGGAATAACTTTATGAACGATTTCAACGCACAAGTAAATCAGTGAGAAGACCATAATGGTCTTGTAACGGCCCCACCAACAATCGGCAATGACGGCGCCAACGAAGGGCGTGGTGAAATCCCAGAAAGTGTCGAAGGTACGGATGGCAAATGATTTTTGTTGACCCATACCAAGTGCACCGGCAACACCGCTGGCGCGGTGATCCCTTGGAACGGCACCGGTAGTCGAGCCAGGGGGTAGCTTGGCACGGATGTAGTTATTGTAGAGGTTGGTAGTTCCTAGCGAGGGGAAAGTGTCAGTCACAACGTACGGTTGTAATCGAAAAAAAGCGGCTGTACGAGGCGGGAGACAGAGTAATGATTAGGAATGAAACTAACCGTAGTGGGAGAAGCGTTCAGCAAACTCTACAATGACGATCAGGAAGGAAGTGAGGGGGATGGAGTCTGGGATGTGGCGGAGATTGCTGAACTCTGCGTGAGTGACACACTCGGACCCTTCGACGAGAGCATCGGCGAGGGACTCATGGGCTGACGAGCCATCGGCTTGGAGCTTCTCATGGACTGGAGAGGCCTGAGCCACTGCGATTTCGTCCCTGTCGATGGGGTGGGTGGCCATTGTTGCGCGGGACTACCAGGGACAGATGGTCTGAGATGGGAGCTGAAGAGGTAGGGCGCACAAAGGTACGATGCTATTATACTGATCCTCTGGACACACTGGGAGGAGATTTTGCCGTGAATCAAGTGATAAAACATGCGAGGCTCGATGTACCGTCCAATCGATTTGCTGGTGGGAGCCGTTCGAGCACACAGCGGCGAGCTTTCCGATGACCTGGAGAGTGCGCGGGATGTGGAACACAACGATTTCTTCGGTTCTCCACCCATCCACGGTGGCTTAAGAGGCGATCCATAGTTTCTTCGCCTCGAGCTTCGAAAGGGAGATGAACGGTCGGTAATGTGGGGGTCCAGAGCGCGGGAGGAGGAATGGCTTGGGAAGGGCCGGGTGACCGCGACCGACTCTCCTGATCTAGCTACATGGAGCGGCCCGGTGCCTGCAGGTTGACGAGATGTTGAACTAGCTGGTGACACTCCAACGGCATGTGCTCTCGTAAGAGCAGACCAGCGGGGGTACAAACAACTTCAAAAGTTGGAATGGTCGGTGTTGCATCTTCACTTTCGGCGTCGTCCGTCGGGAAAAAAAGAACGGTTATAATCGAAGGAGGGGTTGAAGTAAGCCTGGGTTCCGAAATCGACGAAAACAGAAACTGCCAACTCAAACTTACAGAGTGGAAGAGTGGAATGGTCCTATGGACGGTCTACCTTGCGATGGAGGCGATTCCTCTTGCCATCTCTGGTTCGGAACGATGCGCCTCCATCGGAGCGCCGCCCTGAAGCTTCTCCCCGCTCAGACCTAAGTGACCCCGTCGAGTTGTTCGACAGGAAGGGGACGGATCGTGGTGCGCACTACGTCGGCCGACCCTGTCCCAGAAGAGGTCATGTGACATCGCGATATCAAGCTTTCATATCAATAAGCCATGAGTGATTTGCACGAGGTGGTTTTCAAGTGGTCAGTTCTCTTTGCCCATCCCCCGCCCACCCCCGGTTAACGTCTCCCTCTCCAGGCCATACAATGCCAGTGTGGTCATCGTCACCGGAACCTTTGATCAGGTACGCCTCTTAAAAGAGCCTCCGCTCCCGCACCCGTTCCGCTTTGAGAATCCTCAACCACTTTCTTTTTCCCGCAGTGGACCTGTTCCGTTCGTCTGAACAAGGGCCCGACAGGCTTTGTTGCTGCCGTTCGCGTTCCCTGGGCGGAGAAGGTTTTGTACAGATTCATCGTCGACGGCAAGTGGTCCACTATCGACCAAGCTCCCACCGAGCCCGACCGGGCAGGAAATATCAATAATGTCTATCATGCGCCTCCGAGACCTAAAGGTGCCACACCCCGTTACGAACCACCTGCTACACGAGAACCAGAGATTGCCTCTGTCCCTGCTCCTAAGGACGAACCTGTCAAGGACAAAACCCTCGTCGACAAGAAGGAACCCTCTCCACCTGTCGAGGAAAAGGTCATCCCCTCTGTTCCCAAAATCGCTTCCATTCCCGTCGTTCCGGCCAACGGCACTAAGCCTGTTGACACACCCCCTGTTACGGACAAGCCCACCACCACCGTTCTACCTACGCCTGCCAACCTTGGGGCACCGCTCCCAATCGCCCCGTTGAATGTTGTAAACACTATTGACAAGCGGCCTCCCACTGTCGAACCCCCCAGGGATACCGATACTCCCTCCACTCACACTCCCCCAGTCAATAGCCCGAGGAAATCCTCGACTGGCGCCTCTTCTTCTGACACCCTTCCCACTGGAAAGAAGGAAGAGGAGAAAAAGGAAACCAAATCCGAGGTAGTCAGACAGCCCAATGGTATCGTCCACGTAGAGGACCCAGCCAAGCAGCCAATTTTCACTCCCATCAAGGCCAGGACTCCCATTACTCCGGCCACCCCAACGACCCCAACGACATTCTATTCCCTACCAGTGTATCTGAAGAAGCCGTACTTTTCCAGATCGAAATTCTGTCCCAGTTAGAGCCAGAGTCATACGATCTCCAGGAAGAGCAGTTTCAAGATGAGAGACAGCTTTATCAGCAAGGTCAAGCACTTGTAGCCCTTAATTAAGCTTAAAGTCATAAGTTAAAGTTAAACGTTACGCCGTGTCCCTGTGGCCAGAGTATAGAGCAGCAAATCGTACACACAGGATGCAAATGACCTCGTCCGACAGCCGGATCACCATCAGATAAGCCCGTCTTACATTCTATCCTTCCTTCTTATATATTCAAAGACGTGGCTCCCGGTGCCTAAGGTAAGTAAGACGGACTCGCTCGTTGGCTCCTGGCTCTGCTTCAATTGGCTTACACGCGAGGGCCAGTAATTGTGACGGCTATCTTATATCCCCAACGGCTCCCAAGGGTCCCACCGTGTTTCGGTGGTTCCTGTCCTCGCCATCTTGCGACACTACCCTTCCCCGGGTCCTATTTACTCCACACCACGTGTTCCCTCTGGCAAGTGGCTTCGCTCGACAGCTGCCAGCGGATCTCCCCGCGTACAACGATGCCAACCGGCAGAACCTTCTCTCCGCTGTCAAAAACCAAGTCTGCCCGGGTATCTTGGTTTTGACAGTACGGGAAGGTTACTCTTGACTCTCTTCGCCATCTCCGCCGCCCCACAGAACCCGTTCGCCCACCCCGAAAAAAAACCCTCGACACGGCTCCTTTTCCCAGGTTCTCATACGCGCTGGAACCCACTTGGGACTGGGTTATCCGGCACCGTCCTCGCATATCCTTTCGGCATATATTGCCGTCGAATCAAATCGAAGGCTACGTTGTTGGTCGATGAGACTCTTCATCTCTCGTCGACTGGATCCCGGCTTCGCTTCGGTCCGAGCTTCGCCCATTGCGCGAAGGCCACAACCTCGACCTCTCCCATCCGCTCACTCCTCTTTCTCTCAATTGCACGTGTAACGTCCACTGAGGACACTCGAAACCTTCACCCCATGCGTACAAGTTGCTCCTATATGTTCTCCACCATGGGCTGCCATCAAATGCTGCAACACTGACGTCAGTCGATCGTCTGGCCCCTGCACCGAAGCGTCAACAACGCAAGACTCGACTTCCCATTGGATTGGGTCGGTCTTCGAGCCCCCTCGGTGGGTAGGCGCACCGACCTGGAATCCAACCCCACGTTCAGAGGAGAAGAGGGGCTCTGGGCTGGTGGGGGAACATTGGGCTCCTGGACTCCGGTGGATATGGCGTTCGCCCACGATAAGTGGCAACACCACACCATGGGGAGGAAAGGTACACGATACAGTTTTCTCCCCACATATGTGCGCTCTATTAAATATGCGCGTTGTTTCCACACACGACTCTCAAGGAACTAAGAGTCTACGGCGTGACTGTCGACAGACCCCCCGGGATCTACCCACCCTGACCCACAGATCGGTGCTTCAAAATGCGGCCAATCACGCGGGGAGTGCGATGAGAGTGCGAGCGCATCCGCAGGTAACTGTCTGCGGACGGTACCTAACCCATTATCAGTCCCGGGGCGGGGTCATCCCCAGCAACACTTTGTGGCCGGGTTATGGAGCCGGGAGGATGTTCTTGGTCACCCGAATGCACCTCGAGTGAAAAGGCCGTAACCTGGCTCTAAGTAGGTGGATTGTATTTAGTGTTCCTGATTGTGATAGACTTTTCAAATTCCATCGTCTTAAGTCCAGACGCTGTCAGTTACGAACACGAATTTTCACGAGTTGTCAATGAGCTACAGATAGTACAAGTCCCCTACAAGTCCCCTATACATGGCATTTTTTCAAAAGGGTTGTGTGAATCACGTCGTACTCGTTAAGGGTTTCAGAAGTAAATGATACATAAGAAGTTCATACAAGCGATGAAAGGCGACGAAAACCTAACGCAGTGAAGGATAAGGAGTGCAAGAATAGGGAGGTCAAGTTTACACATGAGATTCCTTAGATTTCTGGTGCAGATCCATGAACCCATCACGACTACCAGCGCCGATGGTATTCAGAACAGCCTCGGCCCCATCGAGCTCGAGAAAAGTAAAGTAAAACAAGGTCCCAGAAACGATAGCAGTGATGGCGAAGGCACCAAAGAGCCAGGTAAACCTCTCCTCGACATTGACCGAGGTGAGAGCGAAGTTGAGAGCGGCAGCGATGGCGATCTGGAATTGAGAGAAGGCCACTACAAAAGACCTCATCTGCCTGGGAGCCTTGGTGAAAGCGTACTCCATCGACGTGATGGCGGCCAAGATCTCGGCGATACCAATGAGGATATGAGGTCCAATGATGACCCAAACATTGATCGGAGCCGGGTTGGGGAAGCCGTCGGCATCCTCACACGCGGATGGTTGGTTATCATGACACGGAGACTTCTCGTAGATGAACTTCTGGAGAATGGCGGAGTACAACATTGCAAGGCCAGCGACGAGGAAGCCGGCGTAGATGCGCTTGATAGGGGTGAAGTTGATTCCCATCTTCCTGAGAGCGGGGTAGATGACTTTGTCGAAGATAGGGATGAGAATGATGGTGGAGATGGGCCCTATGTTCTGAATCAAGTCGTTGGGGGTTCCGTTCAAGGTCATTCCGGCGGCGACGGTGCCCAGATTACCATTGATCTGGGAATAGCACAACCAGAAGAAAGGGAACCAGCAGAACACCTTGCAAGCCTTGACAGCGCGGGCGACTTCACCGACGAACTGGTCGTCCCAGGTGATGTTGAAAGGGGTTGAGCCCTTCTCATAGCTACTGGGCTTGGCAGGATCCCAGAAACCTGGCTTCTTGAAGTTTTTCCAGGTAGTAACGGGGTTGGTGGATATCCTGGGGGCAGCGGCGATCGTGAAGACGCGGATGCACTGTGGGGAAGAGGTGATAAGCAACTGGATATAGAGGGACGGATGGCAAAACCAAAACAAACCTCGAGGAGGACGGATCCACGGGGAGGAGTCTTTACGTAGTACTTATTGCCGAACATAATGACGAGGGGAACGATGGCGAAGATGATGGTGGGGATGAGAAAAGCAATCCAATAACCATGATCACGAGCGATGAAGGGAGCAGAGATGGCAGCGACAGCACCCAAATTGACAGAGGCTGCGAAGTACAGGTAGATCCTCTGGTGGGTCAAGGCTGGGCTGATGATCACGGTCTCTCCGGATTTCAAAACCTGTTTCCTGATCTTGCTGGTGTACTGCTCAGCCACCAAGGGGGATACGCTGGTCCTGACGGCACCACCGCCGAGACCCATGACGAGGATGGCAACGATCAGTCCACCGAGAGAAGCATTGGGGTGTTGGAGAGCGGAAGGAGCGGCGGAACCAGTAAGGATTGCGTGGCCGGCGCTGGGGATGATGTCAATGAATCGATACAACACAGCGAAGTAAATTGAATTTCAACGTACAGGTAAACCAAGGAGAAAACAAAAATGGTCTTGTAACGACCCCACCAACAGTCGGCAATGATGGCGCCGATGAAGGGCGTGGTGAAATCCCAGAAACTGTCGAAGGTACGGATAGCAAACGATTTTTCCTGACCCATACCGAGAGCACCGGCAACACCGCTGGCGCGGTGATCCCTTGGAACGGCACCGGTAGTCGAGCCAGGGGGCAGCTTGGCACGAATGTAGTTGTTGTAGATGTTGCCAGTTCCTGGTGAGGGGAAGGAGTCAGCCACAGCGTATGGGTGCGATCGAAGAACGGGAGCGGGACGAGACAGAGGAGAAAGCAATGATCAGGTGCGGAACCAACCATAGTGGGAGAAACGTTCAGCGAATTCCACAGCGACGATCAAGAAGGCAGGGAGAGGAACGGAGTCGGGGATGTGGCGGAGATTGTTGAACTCTGCGTGAGTGACACCCTCGGACCCTTCAACGAAAGTGTCGGCGAGGGACTCATGGGTCGATGAGTCATCGGCTCGGAGTTTCTCTTGAACTGGAGAGGCCTGAGCCACGGCGACCTCGTCGCTGTCGGTGGGGTAGGTGACCATTGTTGTGTGGGACTACCAGGGACAGATGGTCCGCGATGGGACCTGAAGAAGCAGGGTGCACAAAGATACGAGGGTATTATACTACTCTTCTCGACACACTGGAAAGAGTTTTTGCCGTGAATTAAAACGATAGAACATGCGGGGCTCGATGCACCATCCAATCGGTTTGCTGGCGGGAGTTCTCCAATGACCCGGAGAGTACGCGAGATAGGGAATACAATGCTCTCTTCAGTTCTTCATCCAAGTTCCGTGGCGGCTCAAGAGACGATCCACGGGTTCCTCACCCCGAGCTTCAGAGGAGAGAAGGACGGTCGGCAATGTATGATGCAGGGGTGCGGGGTGCGGGAACAGGAATGGCTTGCGAAGGTCCGGGTGACCGCAGCCGAGTTCCTTGATATAGCTACATAGAACGGCCCGGTGCCTGTGGGCTGATGAGGTGTTGGACCAGCTGATGATGTATGCTCCAATGGCACGTACCCTCGTAGGAGCAGACCGCAGCAGAGATACAAACGACTTCAGAAGCTCGTTAGGCAGTGGGGCGGTCGGTGTTGCGTCTTCAGTTTCGGCGCCGTCGGTCGGGAAAAAAGAATAAACGATCATAATCAAAGAGAAGGTTGGAGTAAGCCTGGGTTCCGAAATCGACGAAAGCAGAAACAGCCAGCGCAAGCTTACATAGTGGAATAGGCCCTTGCAATTGGAAGTTGGATCTCGTGATGGGGACGACTCCAGTCCTCTCTGCTTCTCCGGGTACGCCCTCACGAGATACCTTCGCACCATCGACTTGGCGGCCGCCTTCGTTGTCATCGGGATAACCCGCCGGGTTAAGGTTCTACATTTTCACCGTTTTCGCTCGCAGGTAACTGTCCTTCCCGGTCCCCTGCTTCATGTCTCTTGCTCGGAACGACGTATCTCTACCGGAGCATTAAGCTTCTCCCCGCTCAAACCCGAGCGACGCCGTTGATTGACTATTATAACAAAGGAAAGATGTTAGGTTTTTCCACAGGAAGGAGAAGATACAATTGCCTGTATTGGCCAGTGGGCATCTGGTAATTACGAGAACGAGACGCATTCGCAACTTGTAGGTCCTGGGTGCGCGTTGATGTGTAAATCAGGTCCGCCCCAACGGTAAGTGAGATCGAGGGAGTTGGTGACCCGGGCGGGATCACCCGCCAGGCACGACCTCCGTAATACTTACTGGCAAAA
>Ga0307513_10012140_pt1 | contig 10654 bp, 9 predicted proteins | sample 15_EM_MG_FD_202174 | JGI IMG/M metagenome (GOLD analysis project Ga0307513, IMG submission 202174) | Populus trichocarpa ectomycorrhiza microbial communities from riparian zone in the Pacific Northwest, United States - 15_EM | ecosystem: Host-associated > Plants > Roots > Unclassified | place...
TTCATCAGGTGTGCGCGTTTGGCGTATCCCAGCCGGGGGAGGTAGAGTTCGGCAAAGGTGAAAATTTTGCGTTGATCGACACCCCCGAATTGGAAATCGACGTCTAGGTATTGCTCGTCGAGGGCTTGTAGACCGGGGTATAACAGCCCGCTGAGGAGAGGGCTTTCGACTTGCTTCACTACCTCTGCGCCGGCCTTCTTTGCGTCGTGCTCGGAGACGGTTGCGCAGAGCTTGTAGTTATCGAGGTTGTATTCTTTCGTTAGTTGGTAAGAGGAGCCTTCCACGAAATCGAGGGTAGATGTTGGGATTCCGAGGGATGTGAAGACAGTTGTTAGTAGGAATTCGTAGTATTTTGTTCGGTGGGCTACGAGCTCGAGAGGAGCCTTCATGTTATCGAGGAATGCATGGACATCTGAAGGAGTAAGATTGAGATCGCGTTTATACGTTTAGGGACCAGGCTGACCTGCCAACAGGATTTTGACCTAGATAGATGTGAGTACCGCAGATTTCTCGATGTATCAGGTGCGACGTACATGGACACCCGCTCGCAAGAAATCAGCAATCTTCGTCAGTGGGACAAAATATCCGATATGAGCTGGGTAGAATTTATTTCAGAGTTTTGAAACTTTTCATAGAATCGAGTACGCGCACGTCTCCCGGTCGGGGCGGTTCCTGTATATCAAGATTTAGAAACGGGTCGAAGGGACGATGAAGTTGGATTGTACGCGCCCCAGTAAGCTTTAGGCTGTCGTCCTTCTGCAAGAATTGCCTTTATGGAATCGCCACCAAGGACTTCTTGTAGCCGTCGAGTAATCAAATCGTATTTCTCCTCCGGAGTGGTCATGGTGAATTTCAAGGAACCTTGGATATTATGTGGATGATCGCAAAGATCGAATTCACAAAAAAGTTATCAATGACTCGAGCCGGCACATGCCGATTGAGGTTATTAGCCTCTGAAACAAATATTCTTGCTCTGCTTTTCTGCTTTTCTCTTTTCTCTTTCAATTTGTCTTTCGGTTATACATAATCCTAACTTCGATCGGCCTAGTCTCCCTACTTTTCTTTCAATGACCCTCCCTGCCCGAACGCCGTAAAGTCCGGTCTACGAGGGCGTTTTCTGCCCTGGTTGGTGATGGCTGGTGTATTACACGAGCCCGACACAAAACTCTACGACAAATAAGTATTGTTGGCGGCGAAGGGGCCTGAGATGGTGAGTTCAACTTTGGCCTTGACAAGTGTGTGATGGATTGACTCGAATTCACCCAGGAGGAAAACGACGGTGATGATTGAAATTATAGGATCCTCTTTTCTTCCTAGTAAATTATCTACCCTCGCCTCACTCCAAAGCGTTGCTTGGCTGCATACTTCTGCCACTTCTGGACGTCCTCTCGCTGTAACAACAGCTCAACCGAATAGAAGTTCTGTGCGAGCTCCTCGTTCGTCGCGACGTGGTGAACAACAGTATGGCAAGGACTGATATCCCGCAAGATGTCAATTTTTCTCATTTACAATAAACTCGACGGGAAGCCAGGGCTTACCGACACAACCAAGCCACGGAATTAATCATGGCCTCAGGATGCCAACCCTTTTTGAGGGCCTTTGCATGTGTCGAACGTGGGATGAGATGGTGGTATGTGAGGGGGACATCCCGGAAGCAGATTTCACATTCGCTTGTTCGCGTCGAGCTCCATACTGGAGGTGGAGAGCAAGCTTGCTCAAGGTAGTCCTCTACGACTTTTCGAAGAAATTTCAACGCGTCATCCGCGTCTGGCACCATGCGATAGGAAAGCAAGCTGTCGATGAAGCCAGTGGAGGTCGATTCAAGGGGGATGTTATCTACGTCGGTGACGTTTTCCCTTGTCTCGTATGTCGCGTTTTTCACATTGTCTGGCAATGTCGGCCATGATTCGGTTGCTAAATATGATGCAAAGTCGTCCAAGGCTGAATCCTGCGAGTCTGATTCTAGATCGTTTCGGTGGAGCATCCTTTGGGCAATGCAATCTTTGAAGGTCGAAAACTGTACTGTTTCAAATTCGGCCATCGTTCTTGGAGTTACTTAAGAGGTTGTGGAGGTTGGAACGAATTTCTGGCAAAGCTGAGTTGAGTGTTGTGCCTGTGCCTTATACAAGGTTTGAATCAAGAGTGCACTCGGGTTAGATATACATAGCCTCTGAATCGATTTCGGCTCCGACAATGCTATGTAGCTGATTCAATTCGACAATGTGATCAATTCGATGATTGATCGACGATTGATGATCATTGGCGCGTGTGAGTCCACGTTCTACCAACCTCGTAAATAGGACGCGTTGGTTTACATCTACGAAGAACTCTATTTACACAAAAAATATCAGGATACCACTTGGACACGTCTTTCTTCTTGGAGTTCTTGCAAAGAACGCACACGACACCTTATCAGTTGCCCGTGATCATGAGAATGGAAACCTAACTCCAAACAGGCATACCTTCCCGCACTAGACTCTTGATACCAATCCATTGTCTATTCCAAGTCTGATCTTCGCTCCGACGCTTTCCTCCCTACCCTCCCCTCCCCTACACACCCTCCAGCTCAGATTGAGCAAGGGATGCCCACCTTCGCTTCTTTCTTTCGTAGGAGGCAAAAGCCGATCGTCACTATAATCGGCGACAGCGACCCACCCCGACCTATCCAGGCTGTACTTACTCCTGCCCCAGTATCGCCCTCGAGTCCAAGAATCCAAGTCGAGAGGGAAGAAGGAGCAAGCCCGAAGACTGAGAGTAGGAGACGCAAAATCTGGTATAAAGCCAAGGCCTCCTTCTCGAACTTGCAATTGGGTGGATCGCCGTCGCCGTCGCCATCGACAATCTCAGATGATTGGCAGGTTGAGGAAAATACTGATTTACGAAATTGTCACAAGATCCCTGGGTCTCCCAATACGCCCATATCACAAGTGCCCAATAGTTCATCCTCCTCGTGGACCCCAATAAAGGATGGGTGTCAAGGGGAGGACTCTGACGATCCCGAACAGTATAATGTTGACCTGTCGGGTGACCAAGACCGATTCCTGGCCGTGAGTTCCGCAACCTCAACTCCTTTGAAGAAATCCCAGGGAGGCAGGTGGAAAGGCGTTTCCGAAGCAGGCAAAGTTGCTGGAAGCGTCGCAAAATATGGTATTCAGGCCCTGAAAGAATCGTCCGATGTTCTTCCACCTCTGAAAAGCGTTGTTGGAGGGTTGAGCTTCTTCCTTTCTACGTACGAGGTACGTTTCATATATGTGATACTGGTGGTAATTCGGTCATGCTGATGACAAATGACTCTCAGCAATGGGTTTCTAACAAAGACGACGCGAAACGCCTTCTTCGACGCGTCGAACAGCTGCAGGCTAAATTTCAATTCGATGAGGGAGACCCCTGTGATTCTGGCGAACTTCAAAGACGGACGCATCTGACGACGTTTGTTATTGCTACCTCTTGATCATGAAATGCATTCTAATTCTAAAATCTCCTCCGACAGACAACTCCAGGAAATATCTCGAAAAATGGAGGGGATTCAGGAACAACAGGGAATGAGACGATTTGTGGAAGCTGGAAACGAGGCTAAGACGATATCTGGCTTTGTCGACGACATCCGGGATGCGATTTTGGAGTATCAGGTCTGTTACGATGGTCTAGGGTGTTCCAAGTTTTCTTACATGCAACTCAGGTGTCGTTACAAATGTTCCTGCACAAGCAAAACAACACGCAGATTGTGAGTTCGAAATCTGAGTCGTTATTTCGTCACCATCTCATTGGGCTGTTTTATACAGGCACAAGGTATCATTCAGAAATTTTTGACCGCTTGCCAACTTCTGACCCGTGTTTTCTGAAGACGCAATGAGGGACCTTCAAACCTTACCACGCGCCAGAAATGCTAGCCATCTTTCCGAACATCACAGATACTGCCTTAAAGGAACGCGGGTTGAGGTTCTCCAACTTATCGAAAATTGGACAGACGATGACGATGCTTTGCGCGTATATTGGCTCAATGGACATGCAGGTAGTGGCAAGAGTACGATTGCTCAAAGTTTTTCGAAACGGATGTTCGCGGACCTGAGGCTTGGGGCCAGCTTTTTCTGCTCCCGCGATTTTGCGGATCGTAGCGAACTACATTTCATCTTCCCTACTCTCTCTTTCCAACTTGCATGCCAGTTCCCCGCGTTTCGAGCACACGTCGTCAACACCCTCCGACTACGACCAGATATTGGTTCAGAATGGTTGACCAATCAGTTGATCGAACTCATCATTGAACCATTGGAAGCGACGAACTTGGCCACCCTGATCGTCATCGATGCGTTGGACGAATGCAAGGACGACCTGCCCGCCTCGGCGATCCTCTCACTTCTCGCACGCTATATTCATCGTATTCCCAGAATTAAGTGGTTTATCACTGGTCGACCCGAGGCGCCCATCAGAACGGGCTTCCGCCTGGCCTCACTTCAGCCGGTGACCCAGATATTCATTTTGCATGATGTAAAGCTCTCAGCAGTCGAGCACGATATCGAGCTTTATTTGAGGACACGGCTATCCGAGTATGTCAAATTTCGAAGCAACCTAGACCTCCCAATTCCCTGGCCGAGTGATGACGATATGCAAATTTTGGTCAAGAAAGCCAATGGCCTTTTTATCTTTGTCGTTACAGCCGTCACCTTCATCACTTCCCGGGGCCACATGCCAGATAAACAGCTTGCCCTGATTAGTGGCTCGCCAGAGGTGAACATCCACGAAGGACGATCAGGACTTGATATATTATATTCTACGATCCTTGAGAGAGGGTATGGATCTGTGAATGCCGACGACAAGTATTTCTCCGATTTGCGCGGGGTCTGGGGCTGCATTGTCACCGCCTTTAACCCTCTCTCCCGCAATGGGATTGCGACCCTACTCGAGAAGGCCCCAAACGAGATATCGACATCACTTCGCTTGCATCATGCCGTTCTTCGGGTGCCCAAGTCGCCAGCTGAACCTGTCCGGGTTTATCACAAGTCATTTCCCGACTACCTGACTGATCCAACTCGGTGCACTGACAGCCGGTTCTTCATTGACGCGGAGCAATGTCACCCTCAGATGACCATCAGTTGTCTCAAATTAATGTGCTCGACATTGAAGAAGAATATCTGTGGTCTCAAGGCGTTCGCGATGAACAAGGACACGCCACTTTCACAACGAAGAGAAAGAGTTGGGGAAAGTCTCGAGTACGCCTGTCGCTTTTGGGCCCAGCATTTGGCTGCAGCCTCCAAGTTGCCAGCGAATTCCGCAGTCCATAAAGAAATCGTCGCGCTTTTGCATAAATTCTTTGATGAGAAAGTCATATTTTGGGTAGAGATCCTGAGTCTTACTGAGAACCTTCATAGCTCGGTATATTCCCTCAGCGATGCTAAAACGTGGGCAATGTCTTGCGTGCGTTTTTTCTTTTACAATTGTTCCATAATCATTCTTGACTGAGCCTATTGGCAGTTCAAGTGGGACAAGGATGCCTTCACTCGCGCAATCCGGGAGAGCGAAAAATTCATTCTCCAGTTCTTTGATTGTATTCAAGAATCTGCGATGCATCTTTATCATTCTGCTCTTCCACAGTCGCCGAAAAACAGCGATATTTATAACAGCCTCTACCCCCTCCTTGGTGGCGTCCGCCGTACTATTGTACGGAAGGGACTTGAAGTGAACTGGAAGGCTAAAACCCGCACCATCGTCACGCGGCTGCACAAAGTCACATCTCTGAAATTCTCTACTGATGGATCCAAGGTTGCAGCGAGCGGAGATGGAGGTCTCCAGATATTCGACACCACAACGGGCGAATGCCTCGCAACCATGCCGGCACCTGAAAAATGCATATCCGTGGAGTTTTCTCATGATGCTTCCTTCCTTTTAACGACATATTCGCATCACGGAATCCGTCTTTGGGATGTTCAGACAGGTGGTCTTATTTGGACTTGTAAAGGCCACGAGTCTCGAATCTGGGACACCTCTTTTTCTCCGAGGGGTACACATTTCGCTTCGGTTGACGAACGTGGCCATATACTGGTTTGGAACGTCGAAAATGGAGACATTGACCATAAATTTCAAGCAGATTACAGCGCTACGCGTATATTTTGCAAATGGAGCTCGGAATCCACGCTCATCACTCATTCAAGCCCATCAGGCGGGACTTTTTGGCATGACATCCCCAGCGGGATAAGTGCGGTCCATCGATACCCCACGAAAACGGGTGTTTCTATTTTGAACAATACGCACAATGGCCTCTATATCGTAGAAAGAGATCGTGACCACCTCCGCATATTTGACGCAGTCACTCTTAAATTACTCAAATCCACACACGACATACCATTCCCGACGCAACCTACCACACAGTGCTTTCAGAACATGGACCTGCAGATAGCCTCTCTTTCGCTTGACGAGCACCATTTCGTCTTGTTGAAGCCATTGAACGAGCTGTGCTTATACCGCATATCCACAGATAACACGACAGCATTTGCGCTGCAAGCAGCCACCAGCATTTATCATTCTTCCCCTATCACCAGCGCTTTCTTTTCCCCGGATAGTTCGCAGATTGGTTTCGGTTCCGAGGATGGAACAATTATTCTGTCCTCCCTTGATACAAATTACGATGATTCCAAGCCGACCACCGCCATCACCTGTGTCTGCACTTCGCTCGATCGCCAACTGTGTGCTTATGCAAACAAAAGAGGTGTTATCGAAGTCTGCTCAATTTTGACCGGCGCCGTCACAAAGTCGATAACTGCCAGTAGAATATGGCGAGGTACAGAAATCGAAAACATGGCCTTTTCCCCTCGAAATGAATTCCTTGCGGTACATTACAAGAAAATCGTCATTATGGAAGGAAATCAACATGTCCGTCTGGGATTATTAATTTGGGATATTGTTTTCGACCGCAAGTACTCTCAACCTGAGCTCTTGATCCCCACTACTAGCATTTCACCACGCTGTGCGCTTCAGTATTTTGAGGGTTACGAAATGAAGGTGGCTGAACTCGCTGCGGCGTTCTCGGTTCCTACGTAAGTCAGCTCTCCTACTCACGTTTATCGCTGATGATTTCATGGCGAGCTAATACTTATCTACTGAAGGCGAAGTCACCTGGAACACACCTTCTTCCTTCGAGTGTTATACTTCAACAACAGCATTACTTTCCAGGTGTGGGGGATGAGTCCCTTGGATCTGCGATGGGAAAGCGGAATGTTATACACAGACCTGGCCCCAAAGTGGCCTCTATCTGTGCGCATCAACAAACCGGAAGTTGTTGTCCAGTATGGAGACGAGAATGGGTACCAAGTCTGGGAAATTACTTTCGATGAGAGGAACTCCGGGTTTAAGTTCGGTTGGCGGCGTCCGAGGGAGCCTGTACTGCTGCGAATGGCCTCCGACAATGTATTTGGCGACAGCTGGATCTTAAATGAGGTGGGAGATAGAATATTCTGGGTTCCCTATGAGATCGCGCTCCCCAACTCGGACTGGCATGAAAGGGCGCGCTGGGTTGGCCGAACACTCATTCTGGGCGGCCGGGAAGGGAGAACAATGATTGTTGACTTTAAGGAATTTGCCTCGTTGCCCTCGCCATACAGATAATTTCGGACGGGCGAGGGAAATTTGTTCATATACCCGCAGTAATATGTTTCGTCTCAGTATTCCACCAATATTCTGGATTTGATTTCTGCGAAACTCTCCGACCTTAATAGATTGCCGTCACAGATATTTCACCGAGTTCCTAACCGATTATATTACTGCGGCGCCCGCGTTCATCAGAGCTTTCGGGCTTGGAGATCAAATAAAAAGAAATAAAATCTATCAAAAGTGGCCACACACCAAGTAAAGCCGTAAACTTAGTCTGACTGCAAGGAAGTCTATCCCCCACAAGAGCTTCAAGTTGTGGGCGGGCGAAGTTGCGATAAGCGTAGCTCCTTGGATACCTACTACGACTAACACAGGAGGCGAGAAACTCTCAAATGAGGACATTCGTCCTGACGGGTGAGGTTACAACAATGTGGTCAATAAATACTCGTTGTGAGCCTGAGATTATTTTCAAATTTGGAGGGCACCTCGGGAAAGGTAGGATTCCCCATATAAATTTCTTCAGTTATAATACGATTGCACAATACGGTCGGTTTTATGTCAAGTAATCGAACAGCAGTTTGGGGGTTTCAGGGGGCCCCGAATTACATCTTCCGTTTTTGGTCAGGCACGTTAACAGTATCAACCGACCAAGTCCTGTCCAGTGCCCATATGGTCTGCCCTCGATAACGTTCCTCAGCATGGTCCAAGCGAGGCGACGTGTATCGTACATAATCCCGGCACCCGAAGACCCCGCACCCCGACTTCAACTTCCTCCTCATGGTGTCTCGCGATTGGGAGCGACTGGTCCGCTGTTGATACCATACCATGGGAGTGACGACGGACGTCAAGAAGGCTCATCGCGGCGGCAGAAGCATCCTAGACATCGCCTTGGTGTTGCATCTTTAGCTCTCGACGTTTCTACCCAACTAATCGGACGGAACGCACCGGAAGGTATCCTGTATTCGGGAGGAAGGGATGGATTGGTTATGTCGTGGGATCTTGGAATGCCCATGAAGAGAAGGAAGGTATCTGATGGTGATTCGCAACCGCGGCGAGGAAGATGGGAGGTTCTCACTGGCTGGGGAGAGGATTTCATTGAGGAAGAGGCAGAAGAAGGAGACGAGGGACCAGTTAGCGACGGAGATATCCTGGGCGATGTCGTTGACACGCTCAAAAAGCGAAGACAAGCCAGCGTGATAGGTGAAATACCTCACGAGCGCCAGTGGGAGACCAACTGGTCAGTATTCGAACCCGGAGTAGTGAGTGAACCTTCTTTAACCTTCATCTTGTCTTACTCAGGGCTTTCTAGCGAACTCAGTTCCGTCAGTGCGCTCAAGCCCATAGCGACTGGGTCAATGATATCCTTCTATGCAATCATAATCAAACAGGTGAGAATTTATTTAAATTATCTTGGTAATAAAAATCTGAACCCGTCAAGTTGTGTCTGCTTCGTCTGATGGAACCGTGAAAGCTTGGAATCCGCACAGTACAATTCCTACGGACCCATCAACAATCGGCTCCCACAATGACTATGCGCGGTGTTTGACCTATTGGTAAGCTGTTGATATTTTTGAATACGTGAACGCCTTTAATATATTCATAGTCGCGAACAGAATTGGGTCGCCTCTGGTTCATTCGACCGTACCATCAAGCTTTGGGACCTCAACCGATCTTCTACAACGTCGAATGATCCTCTTGTTACATTGAACCCTGCAGATGCAACCGCACCGAAGTCATCCGTTTATGCCCTTGCCGTAGATCCCTTCGGTCGGACGGTTGCCTCTGGTTCTCCAGAGAGGGTAATTCGTTTGTGGGATCCTCGTACGGGCAAACGCACAGGTCGGTATGCTAATATGCGATCCCTCGAAAAAGCCTGAGATTCCCTTTAGGCAAATTGGTTGGACACACAGACAACATTCGTGCGATATTAATTTCGGAGGATTCCAAATACGTGAGATCACCCTCATTCGTTATCGTCTAACTTTTAATGATATATCGCTCAGCTTTTGACAGGTTCCACCGATGGTATGTAATTGATCACCTTGCGTTATCAGGCCCTGCTTGATTGTTCCTAGCGTCTGTCAAGCTATGGTCTCTCTCCTCTCAGAGGTGTCTACACACGTTCACTCACCACACCGATTCTGTTTGGTCACTTTTCTCTGACCATCCATCCTTGGAGGTATTTTATTCTGGTGATCGCTCAGGTCTGGTTTGCAGAGTTGACGTCGAGAACTGTTCCGATATCTCTGAAGGTGAATGTATCGTGCTCTGCAACGACTCTGCAGACCCTACGAGACTTTCTTCCGAGGGAATTAACAAGATTGCGGTTATGGACGACAATTTGTTATGGACAGCGAGCGGGACATCGACGATTAGAAGATGGAATATCCCTCAGCGCCGAGTGGCAAGGGCAGCCACTTTGACACAAGCGATAGAGACCGGAAACAATCCCCCATCTTTATCACCCGCTGTCTTCAAAAAAAAAAAAAGTCTCCCTACTTTCGTCAATGATGCAGCTTCCGAAGCTAGCACTCGACCTTCGACTGGGCAAGGTCAATCTCGAAGAATGTCGTTAGCCCTTTCCGTTCATTCAGCCACGTCCGAGCAATACCGCGAGCGTGAAGCTGACGCAAAGCTAAACGGTCTCCCCTATGACAGCCTCATCAAAATGGTATCCTCCAATGATCCATTTGCATCGTACAGCTCAAGTCGCAATCGAGATGCAGACGTGGCCACGCTGTACTCTGCAGCCTCTATCATGTCCGTTCCCCAACACAACGCACGATCGCCAGTACAAAATGTCTTCCAACAATCTCCTCTCAACCCTCTCCAAAGTTCTCGCACTGAAGAAACGGTCGTGGTCACTAATACCGCCCGTGCCCTTTTTGAAGAGCGCGAGGTAGCCGCTGATGCCATTCCCCTGTGTACTGAACCAGACGATGTCATCGCTGGCGATTACGGTCTCGTCCGCTGCATCATTCTGAACGACCGTATCAACGCTCTCACTGTCGACACTGCGGGAGAAGTTGCTGTATGGGATATTGTCCGTGGGATATGTCTTGGTCGGTATCCA
>Ga0307513_10012141_pt1 | contig 10654 bp, 17 predicted proteins | sample 15_EM_MG_FD_202174 | JGI IMG/M metagenome (GOLD analysis project Ga0307513, IMG submission 202174) | Populus trichocarpa ectomycorrhiza microbial communities from riparian zone in the Pacific Northwest, United States - 15_EM | ecosystem: Host-associated > Plants > Roots > Unclassified | place...
CCCAGCCTGGTCAGCCTGGCCGGCGCCTACAACAACCTGCTGCGGATGTGGTCCGAGGTTTAGACGGCCGGAGCCGGGGCTTCCTCCGGCCGGCGCGCCATCGCCTTGCGGCGGCTGCGGCGGCGCAGCCACATGACCAGGCCGGTGAGGCTCAGCACCGCGGGCGCGACGCCGCCGGCGAAGATCACCGACTGCCAGACCAGGCCCATGTCGCCGCCGTCGTGGATGCGGCGCATCAGCGGCGACAGCGTGTCCTTCGCGCCCCCGCCGCCGGCGCGGTCGCGCTTCACCGCGCCGGTGGCGTCGAGGACCTGGACGACCGCGGGCGCCTTGACGCCGGGCCGGGCCACCTGGACGCGCCAGGCGGGGTCCTTGCCGCGGGTGGGCAGGCTGACGCTCACCAGGCGGGCGCCGGGATTGGCGGCCAGGGCGCTCGCGGCGGCCTGCTCGAGGGTCAGGGCCGTGCGGTCCAGCGGCGGGGCGAACCGCCCGCCGCGTGGCGGGGGCGGGCTCTCGATCCCGAACAGCGCCCGGCTGGTCTGCGGGAAGGCGATATAGACCCCGGTCAGCGACAGCACCGCCAGCGGCAGGCAGATCCAGAAGCCGATCACGTGGTGCAGGTTGAACAGGGTGGAGGCGCCCCGGCGCCAGCGGAGCGCCTTGAGGATCGCCCCGTTGCGCGGCCACCAGAGCCACAGCCCCGTGGCGCAGCTGACGAACATCGTCCAGCCCAGCCAGCCCACCACCTTGCGGCCGATGTCGGGGATCAGCAGGGTGCCGTGCAGCCGGTGCATGACCGCGGTGAAGCCCGCCTGCGGGTCGCCGGTGGCGAGCACCTTGCCGGTGGGCGGGTCGATCCAGGCGTTCAGGCTGCGCGGCCGGCCGCCCGGGCCGGGCGGGCCCTTCAGCCGGCCGACCGCGACCACGGGATCGCCCGGCTCCTGCGGCAGGCGCACCTGGGTGAGGGCGGCGCGGGGGCCGAAGGCCGCGCGGGCCGCCGCCTCATAGGTCGTCACGGGCAAGGTCGCGTCGACGCCGCTCACCGCGTAGCGTTCGGCATGCAGCGCCCGGTCCAGGCTGTCGTGCCACACCAGCAGCGAGCCGGAGACGCTGAGCGGGACCACCGCCACCAGCAGGCCGACGCCGATCCACAGGTGCACGTCCAGCCACAGCCTGCGCAACCGTCCGGCGATCGAAGTGGTCATGAAACGTCCCTGGAACCGCGCCCCGCCCTGGGGATCGGACCAGCTAACGCCAAGCTGGAGGCGCATCAAGCAAAATGCGAGCGCCTCGCAATCTCAGTTATGCCGCGCCGCGGGCCACGAACCAGCCGTTGCGGAATCCGTCCTGGGCCTTGCCATAGAGGAAGGGCTGGCCCTCGGGCGTCGCCAGCCGCCCGCCGGCGGCCAGCAGCACCGCGTGGCCGGCGGCGGTGTCCCATTCCATGGTCGGGCCGTGGCGGGGGTAGATGTCGGCGGCCCCCTCGGCGATCCGGCAGAACTTGATGGAAGAATCCATCGGCTCGCGCAGGTCGAAGCCGTAGCGGTCGGCGAGCGCCTGGGCGGTCTCGGCCTTCATGGTGTGGCTGACCAGGGCCAGCGCCGCGCCCTCTGGCCAGGGCCGCGCCTGCACGGGCGCCGCCGCCTGGCCCGCCAAGCGCTTCAAGGCCAGGCCGCCGGCGGTGAACCAGACCTCGCCCGTCGCCGGCGCCGCCACCGCGCCGGCCACCGGGACGCCGTCCTCGATCAGGCCGATATTGACGGTGAAGTTCGGGTCGCCGCGGACGAAGGCCTTGGTGCCGTCCAGCGGGTCGACCAGGAAAAAGCGGCGCCCCACGGCGTCGGGCGTGCCGAACTCGCTGGCGTCCTCCTCGGAGATCACGTGGGCGTCGGGATAGAGCGCGGCCAGGCGCTCCAGGATCAGCTTCTCGCCACGCTGGTCGGCCTCGGTCACCGGGCTCGCATCGGCCTTGTGGGTGACCGCCAGGCCGGTGCGCCACAGCGGCAGGATCAGCCGGGCGGCCTCCTCGCAGATGTCGGCCAGGGCCGGGCCGATGTCGCCCAGGGATGTCGTCTCGCTCATCGGGTCCGCCTCGGATCGTCGCCCACGAAGATCAGCGCCACCACGCCGGCGTCGATCACCTGCTTGCCGGCGTCTTCGAAATTGACCGTCACGCGTCGCCCCGCCACTGATTGCACCTGGCCCAGCCCCCATTCCGGCTCGGTCGGATGGCGGACCAGGGCGCCGGGCTCGAGGAAGGGATCCATGGGCCGCTTCTGTAGAGACGACCACCCGTTTTCCAAAGGCTCAAATCAGGCCAAGGTCGCGCGGCCATGACGGACGAACCGCAAACCGACGACGCCCCGCGCGCCCCGCCCAAGACCGCCGAGGTGGCCGCCTATCTGGCCGCGCGGATGTGCCACGACTTCATCAGCCCGGCGAGCGCCATCGTCTCGGGCCTGGACCTGCTGGAGGACCCCGGCGCGCAGGACATGCGCGAGGAAGCCATGGGCCTGATCACCGCCAGCGCCCGCAAGCTGGCCGAGGTGCTGGAATTCACCCGCGTGGCGTTCGGCGCCTCGGCCTCGGCCGAGACCTTCGACGTCCGCAAGCTCGAGTCCCTGGCCCAGGGGATCTTCGCCCACATGCGGGCCGAGCTGGACTGGGCGGTGGAGCTGCCGGCGGTCAACAAGCTGACGGCGCGCGCGCTGCTCAACCTGGCGCAGATGGCCGGCGCGGCCCTGCCCATGGGCGGGACGGCGCGGGTGCGGGCCGCGCAGGAAGGCGAGTTCACCGCCATCGCCGTGGAGGCTGTCGGGCCCCGCGCCCGCCTGCGCCCCGAGGTGCTGGGCGGCCTGCGGGGCGATCCGCCGGGCGACCCGCCGCACGGCCACTGGGTGCAGGCCTACTATGTCCACCTGTTCGTCACCGATGCGGGGGGACGGGTGTTCGTCGACGTGACCGAGGAGAAAGTCGTCTTCGCCGCCACGGCGCCGGCCTGACAGGCGCGCCGCGCCCGCCCCGCAGGCATCTGCGACCCTTTGGCCGCACTCCCGATTAGACGGGCGATTCACACCCCTCCTTAACCAACGCCGCGCGACAACCGCAGGGAGGGGAGGAGCGTCCGTTGAAGACTTGCCTTGTCGTCGACGACAGCCGCGTGATCCGCAAGGTCGCCCGTCGCATCCTGGAGGATATCGGCTTCGATATCGCCGAGGCCGGCGATGGGATGGAGGCCTTGGCCTGGTGCCGCGCGACCATGCCCGACGCGATCCTGCTCGACTGGAACATGCCCATCATGACCGGCATCGAATTTCTGCGGCAGCTGCGCCAGGAAGCGGGCGGCGACCGCCCGACCGTGGTGTTCTGCACGGTCGAGACCGACCTTGAGCGCATCCGCGAGGCCCTGGACGCCGGGGCCGACGAGTACATCATGAAGCCCTTCGACGGCGACATCATCGCCTCGAAGCTCGCCGCGGCGGGCCTGACGTGAGGATCGAGGATCGCGAACTGGTGGCGCAGGTCTGCGCCACGCGGGCCGGCCTGAAGGTCGACCCCGAGAAAGCCTATCTGCTGGAGAGCCGGCTGGGGCCCGTGGCCCGGCGCGAGGGGTTCGCGTCGATCGACGACCTGATCGACAGCCTGCGCACGCGCGCCGAGGAGCGGCTGGTCTGGGGCGTGGTCGAGGCGATGGCCTTCCGCGAGACCTCGTTCTTCCGCGACCGGGCCCCCTTCGAAGCCTTCCGCGACCACATCCTGCCCGCGCTGGCCCGCCAGCGCGAAGGCCAGCCGATCCGCATCTGGAGCGCGGCCTGCGGCTCGGGGCAGGAGGTCTATTCCCTGGCCATGATGGTGGACGAGCAGGAGGAGACGCCGCCCGGCGTGAAGGTCGAGCTCTTCGCCTCGGACATCTCGGAGCGGGCGCTGGAGAAGGCCCAGAGCGGGCTCTACACCCAGTTCGAGGTCCAGCGCGGCCTGCCGATCCGCCAGCTCGTCCGGCACTTCGACAAGGCCGAGGACATGTGGGTGATCTCGCCCCGCATCCGCCAGACCGTGCGCTGGCGGCGGGTGAACCTGCTCAGCGACCTGGGCGGCGTCGGGCCTTTCGACGCGATCTTCTGCCGACACGCGCTGCCGCTGATGGTGGAGGCGGTGCGCCCCAAGGTGCTCAAGGGCCTGGCCGGAGCCCTGGCGCCCGACGGTTTCCTGATGCTGGGCGAGGACGAGGCGCCGGAGGGGGCCGACGAGGCGCTGCAGCCGGTCGCCGGGCAACCGGGGGTCTATGCGCGCAACCCGGCGTTTCGCGTCGCGGCCTAGCGCCGATACGAAAAAGCCCTGTCACCGAGGCGACAGGGCTCTCGCAGGTCCGGGGAAGGACCTATTTCTTCGCGTCTTGGGCGGTGTCGCTCACGGCCGCACCGGCGGAACTCACATCTTTACCGGCGCCTTCGACCGTGTTGCAGGCGGCGGCGGTCAGGCTGGCGGCTATCACCGCCAATAGGACAATCTTGCGCATGTTCGTGTCTCCCGGGGAGGGTTGGTGTCTCGTGGGAAGAGCAACGCCTACGCTGCAGCCTGGTTCCCGGCCTGGCCGGGGGGCGGCTCGGCGGCGTCGAGCGCCGGGGTGGGGAAGATCAGCCGGGCGCTGATCCCGCCCTTGGCGTTGCGCACCAGCTCGGCCCGGCCGCGCAGCTGGCGGGCGAAAGCCACCATCAGGGTGCGGCCGACGCCGGAGGTGGCCAGAGCCTCGTCGGTGGCCGGGCCGTCGTCGCAGATCTCCAGTTCGGCCTCTTCGCCATTGACGTGGAAGTTGACGGTGAGCGTGCCGCCGCGCCCGGCGAAGGCGTGCTTCTGGGCGTTGGTGACCGCCTCCACCGCGAACAGGGCCAGGGGCGCCAGGCGGTCGGGATCGATGACCAGGGCGTCGACGTGCAGCTCGGTGCGCACCGCCGGGCTGTGCATCATCTCCCCGGCGATCAGCTGGGCGGTGAGTTCCTCCAGGAAGGCGCGCAGGTCGACGCGCTTGAGGTCGGGCCCTTGGTAGAGAGCGCGGTAGATCAGGGCGAGGGCGGTGATCCGCTGGCGGGTGTCGGACATGGCCGCCCGCGCGGCCGGGTCCGCCAGCGCCCGCTGCTGCATGTTCAGCAGGGAGGAGATGACCTGCAGGTTGTTCTTCACCCGGTGGTGGATTTCGCGCATCAGCGCGTCCTTCTGGGCCAGCGAGTCCCGCAGCGAGGCGTCGCGGCCGACGATGGCGTCGGCCATGTCCTCCAGGGTCTCCGCCAGGTCGCGGATCTCCGCGGGCATGCGCTCGGCCTGGATGGGCCGCACGCTGAGCCGGCCGCGTGCGTAGAGGGCGGCGATCCGCTGCAGATAGGCGATCCAGCGGACCACCACGCGCTCGGCCACGATCCACACCGCCAGGAACGCCAGAGCGAAGGTCAGGAGGGGGAAGGCCAGGCTGGTGAACGGATTGAGCCGGGCCCACGAGAAGGGCCCCGGCGAGTCCGCCGAGAGGATGACGTAGATGTCGTTCCCCACCAGGGGCGCCGCCGAATAGACCCGCCGCTGGCCCCGGACGTCGGCGGCGTACCAGACGAGCGAGCCCCTGGCCTGGGCCCGGGCGCGCCAGTCGGCCGGCAGGCTGGGGAAGGCCTTGGGATCGGTCTGGTCGAGGTAGCGGCCGTCGGCGCCGGCCAGGGCGACCTGGGTGTCGGCCGGCAGCGACCGGTCGATGGTGTGGGGCTGCAGGCTGGCCAGCGAGATCACCGCCCCCAGGGCGCCGTCGAAGGCGCCATTCGGCGCCTCGGCGCGGACGGCGGCCAGCACGGCCGGCTCACGGGCGTAGTCGACACCGGGGTTGCGGGTGACCACCAGGTCCTCGCCGGCCGCCAACTCCCGAAACCAGGGCCGCGCCGCGCGGCTGGCGTCGGCCGGCACGTCGCTCGCCGCGCAGGCGACGCGGCCGTTGGCGTCGAAGCGGATCAGGTTGGCGTAGCCGGGGATGCGGCGGCTCACCTCGGCCAGGCGCTGGGCGCACTGGAAGCCCACCGAACGGGGCGCCAGGGTCTGTAGCAGGATGTCGGCCGCCTCGATCCGCGCCCGGGCGCCGGCGGCGCTGCGTTCGGCGGCGAAGCCCAGGTTCTCGCGGAGCGCCGCGCCCTCGCGGTTGAAGGCGATGGCCGCCTGGATGGCGCCGAGGATCAGCACGGGGAGCAGGGCCGCGGCCAGGGCCGCCGTCAACCGGACCCGTATCGTGCTGACAGAACTCCAGGGCGGTGCGGTCATGGTCCCTTTTCAGCGGACCGTGCTGAGACGCTCCGCATCGGCGAGGATGGATCTCATCGCGTCGCCCGCCGCGCCGCCATCGCGCTCGTATGCGCCGTCGTCAAGGATCGAATGCAAAGCCTTGCGGGCCCGGCTGACCCGGCTCTTCACCGTTCCCACCGCGCATCCGCAGATTTCAGCGGCCTCCTCATAGGCGAAACCGCCGGCGCCCACCAGGATCAGCGCCTCGCGCTGCTCGGCCGGCAGCATGGCCAGGCCCTGGCGAAGCTCGTCCAGGGCCACAGGCGCCTCAGGGTCGTCCACGGCCACCAGGGTGCGTTCGGCGGCTTCCTGGTCGAGCTGGCTCTGCCGCCAGGACCGCCGCTTTTCCGAATAGAACTGGTTGCGCAGGATCATGAAGGTCCAGGCCTTCATGTTGGTTCCCATCTGGAAGCTGGCGCGCGCGTCCCAGGCCTTCATCATCGCGTCCTGCGCCAGGTCGTCGGCGGCGGCCGCGTCGCCACACAGCGTCCGGGCGAATGCGCGCAGGTGGGGGATCAACTGGACAAGCTCGCGCTTGAACGCCTCGTCCTCCGCAGGGGAGCGGGGCGGGCTGTTCTCCCGGGCGCCGGCCATCAGCCGTTCTCCGCGGTACGCTTGTCGGCCTGCCGCAGGATTTCCAGGAATTCGTCGGGAACGGACTCGTTCACCACCTCGTCGAACATCTGACGCAGGCGTACGCCGATCGCCTGCTGCCGCAGGCGGGCTTCATCGAGCGCAGCGGAGGTAGGCCTCCGATCCTCGGTTGATCTCTGTTCGATCATGTCGTCGGCGCTCCGCTCGCGCGGCGGCCGCCCCCTCGATTGCTCATCGTCGCCCGTCAACGTCTGACCCCAGCCCCGGTTCCCGCTCACACGATATAGGATGCAGAAAACGCCGGTTCGGGGGAACCGGTTCCCATACGGCACGTTTTCCACGCTAATGGGCTACGTCGGGGACGCCGCCCCGCTGTCGCTTGTCCTGTGAAATCCCATTCTAGGGAGGGGTATTTTGAGTCTGCTAGCCCGACTGGCGCCGCACCTGCCGTACGTGCGCCGATATGCGCGCGCTTTGACCGGCGACCAGACCACCGGCGACCACTATGTCCGGGTGGCGCTCGAGGCGCTGGCGGCGGGCGAGCGCGTGCTGGAGGCCAATCTCACGCCGCGGGTCGCGCTCTATCATGTGTTCCACGCGATCTGGTGCTCGTCGGGCGCCCAGCTGGAAGGCCCGCAGGACGACGACGGGGCCGACGACGCCAGCCGCCGCCTGATGCGTATCGCCCCGCGCTCGCGCCAGGCCTTCCTGCTGACCGCGCTCGAGGGCTTCACCCCCAGCGAAGCCGCCCAGATCCTCGCCGCCGACTTCTCGGAAGTCGAACGGCTGATCTCGGAGGCCCAGTCGGAGATCGATGCGGAACTGGCCACCGACGTGCTGATCATCGAGGACGAACCGGTGATCGCCGCCGACATCGAGGCCCTGGTCAAGGAACTCGGCCACACGGTGGTCGACATCGCCGCCACCCGGACCGAGGCGGTGGACGCGGTCGCCCGCAAGACCCCGGGCCTGGTGCTGGCCGACATCCAGCTGGCCGACGGGTCGTCCGGCATCGACGCGGTGAAGGACATCCTGGGCCGTTTCGACGTGCCGGTGATCTTCATCACCGCCTTTCCCGAGCGGCTGCTGACCGGCGAGCGTCCCGAGCCGACCTTCCTGATCACCAAGCCGTTCCAGCCCGAGACGGTGAAGGCCGCCATCGGCCAGGCGCTGTTCTTCCATCCCCGCCGCGCCAAGAAGGAAGCCGCCTGACCCGTCTGGGGCGGAACGGCCCGCTGGGCGCGGCGTTTCCGGGCTGAAGGCGCCCGCTCGGCGCGCCCGGCGATGGAGGCTGCATATGCTCGGTTGGACACTGGTGTTCGCGATCCTGGCGATCGTGGCGGGCTTTCTCGGCTTCATGAGCCTTGCCGGCCTCGCCGCGACCATCGCCAAGGTGCTGTTCGTGGTCTTCCTGGTGCTGCTGGTGGCGAGCTTCGTCATGCGCGCCCTGCGCGGACAGTCGGTCCTCTGAGCACGGACGCGAAACGGCCGCCCCGAGGGGCGGCCGTCTTCGTCTTCGTGGGGCCGCGCAGCTATTTCTGCGTGGGGCCCGGGGTCGGCGCGTTCTGCAGCGCTGCGGGCTCGGCCATGTCGAACGTGCGGGAGTCCACGGCCCGACTCTCGGGGGTCGGCTGGGTGCTGGCCAGGTCGTCGGCCCGCCAGAACCACGCGGCGAACATGCCGAGCGTCGCGAGCGCGGTCGAAATCACCAGCACCCAGAACACGTGGCGGCCGAAGCGTCCTTGCCGGGCGCGCGTCGCGCCCAGGGTGGGTCTCGATGAATAGCGCGATGACAGCGCCATGGGCGGCCTCCTTACTGTGGGTAGTAGCTGAATGCGCCGGACCCGTTGGGGCCGGCCTCCTGGTGGCCGGTGGTCAAAGCGCCTATGATCCATCCCGCCGCGGCCATGGCCGCCACGGCGCCGAGCGCCGTCCAGCGGCGTCGGGCGATGCGTTGCCGGCGCGAGGGGACCTGGAAGAGGACGATGCCGCCATGGGATGCTTCGTAGCCGCGGTTCATGACAACGCCTCTCATGCGCCTGCCGCGGAGCTTCGGCTCCGCTGTCCCATGAACGTCGCCCGCGCCCACCCGTTCCCGTGGCAAGCGGAACAACAGGGCCGCCCACCCAGAGGCGCCGCCGGAGATGCAGAATGAGGCGCACAGGGAAGATCCTGGCCGGATGCGTGCTGGCCGCCGCGCTCGCGACGGCCGCGCCGGGCGTGGCGCAGACCCCGGCGGCCGGCGACGCGGGCTATGTCGGGCGCACGGTGCAGGACGCCAAGGGCGCCGAACTGGGCCAGGTGGCGCAGGTGATCCGCGACGCCCAGGGACGTCCCGTGCAGGTGCTGGTGCAACCCCGGGGGCGGATGCTGCCGGTCGGCTTCAAGAGCCTGCCCATCGCCAGCCTGACGCCGCAGGGCGAGGCCCTGCGCGCGCCGATCCTGAAGGCGGAATTCGAGGCCATGCCGATGGTCCAGGCGCCGCGCAGCTGACGCCTGAAAAAAATTCGCTCAACCTGGGAACGCATTTCCTGGGCAGGGTGTTTATTCGTAGCGGAGGCGGCGACGCCCCCCCCGACTTAGACTGGCGATCATGCCGGTCTGCCGTCTCCGCACCCCTTTTCTCGATGATGCAGACTTCAGGCGGGCCTTCTGGTCCGCCTTTTCTTTGGCCGTCTTACCTTCGTAGACCGACGAGGGACCCGCGAGCCTATTTCGGCGCGGTCAGGTGGACGACGACGTCGGCCCGCCGGCGCACCGGCTGCGTCAGGCCCGCGGCGGTGGTGGCGCCGGCCTGGCCCGCGGCGGTGACGTCGAACTCGGCCGCCGGCAGGCCGGCCTCGGCCAGGGCGGCGGTCACCGACTGGGCGCGGCGTCTGGAGAGTTCCAGATTGGCTTGCGGCGCCCCGGCGGCGTCGGCCAGGCCCAGCACCTGCACGCGCGCGACCTTGCAACCCCGGGCGCCCGCCGCGGCCTGTCCGATCACCGCGCGCCCCTCGGCCGTCACCGTGTCGGAGTCGGGCTCGAAATAGATCTGCACCTTCTGGTCCTCGCAGCGCGGCGGCAGGGTCACCAGCCGCGCCCGGCCCCCGGCCAGGGTTTCGCAGCCCGCCAGGCCGAGGACCGCGCCCAGCGCCAGCCCGGCCACGCCCATCCGCTGAATCGTGTTCATGATCTCAAGCCCCATCCAACGAAAAGGGCGACCAGCATGGCCAGCCGCCCTTTCGAAATTCCTGCGCGGCCCCGATCAGTATCGCGGCGCGCCATTTTCCCAGAAATAGCGGCCGCTGGCCGAGTCGTAATAATAATAGCGGCCGGCGCGTTCGTCATAGTACTGGCGCCGGCTCGGCGAGGCCGCGCCGCAGCCGCCGTCCTGGCGGCAGCCCCTCACGGCGCCGGCCGTGCCGCCGATCGCCGCCCCGATCGCGGCGCCCGTCCCGGCGTCGCCCGAGCCCACATTGTTGCCGATCACCGCGCCGGCCAGCGCGCCCAGGGCGGCGCCGCCTGCGGCGTTGCGTTCCACATTGCCGGTGCTGGTGCAGGCCGCGGCCAGAAGACCCGCGCCCGCGATCGCAATCCAGGTTCTACGCATATCCAGGCTCTCCTTGAGCTTGTCACTGCGGACCGAACGCGACGCCGGCGCCCCGGTTCCGCGGAACCGCCGTGGCGCTGCCTCGTTTGCGGTGCGACTAATGCTTGTATGGAGGGCCTGCGATGTTGTGGAATCGACCGCCGCGCCGGCGCCTGGACG
>Ga0307513_10012142_pt1 | contig 10653 bp, 16 predicted proteins | sample 15_EM_MG_FD_202174 | JGI IMG/M metagenome (GOLD analysis project Ga0307513, IMG submission 202174) | Populus trichocarpa ectomycorrhiza microbial communities from riparian zone in the Pacific Northwest, United States - 15_EM | ecosystem: Host-associated > Plants > Roots > Unclassified | place...
ACCGTCGAATATGTCCCTAATGTAGTGAGCTTCCTTAGTATCTGGCGTCTCTTCTGGCCACCTCTCGGAACGACGCGCGAAATCCTCGTCGGAGATAGCGGTTTCCGCCTGCCCCTTGAGTCCATCTATCCACGAATACCCAACCCCATCAGAGAATTGCTCTTTCTGGCGCCAGAGGATCGATCTTGGTAGGTACGGCTACGCAGACAAAAACGTATTCATCCAATCCGTCAGTTTTCCTTGGCTTAAAATCTGGAGAGTGGGGATGCCGAGGGGGTTACCTTGCCATCTGGAGAGACGTCGAATGCTTTTCTCAGAATGTATTTCTCCATCTTTGGGCACCCGTCTTCGTCAGTTCCTTGGGAGGCGCCCTTGGAGAACTGCTTCTCCTTTGGATCGACGTTCATCGCCGCCTCGAGGAAGGCCTTGTCGAGGAATGGGACTCGGGCCTCGAGACCCCAAGCCATGGTTGACCTATAAACGTGGGATCCCATATGAGACGGGGATTGTAAGAGGGGACGGGAATGAGCTCGTACTTGTTGGCTCTGAGGCAGTCAGCGGTGTGTAGGTTCTTGACACGCTTAACGCATTCTTGGTGGAACGATTTCGGGTCCGGTGCTGCGTGGAAATAGAGATAACCTGATCGCTAACTCATCAGTCGTTTGTTCACATATCAGCAGGGGTAAGCAGACCCCCAAGGATTTCATCGCTCCCTTCCCCGCTCAAGACCATCTTGACACCCATGGCCTTGATCTTCCTGCTCAGCAGGTACATAGGTGTACTCGCTCGCACGGTTGTGACGTCGTAGGTCTCGAGATAATAAATGACATCAGGAACGGCATCTAAACCCTCTTGGACCGTGAAGACGTATTCGTGGTGAACGGTCTGGAGGTAATGCGCGGCTTTCCTAGCCGCGAGTAAATCTGGTGAATTCTCGAGCCCGATTGAGAATGAGTGGAGTTGCGGCCAAGTTGCGATCGTTTCTAAACACCAAAATGGCCCCGATCAGCGAACGAATCAAGCTGGACAAAAACCCCAGCGGTACCATATTCCGAGACCACACCTAGGGTGGGAGTTCCAGGGCCACTTGAAGCTTCGGCCAATTTCTTCTTCCTGGTCTCAGCTTGCGCTTGGGCAACTTTCTCGGTCTCTCTCGCCGCGATGGCCGCGATCAAACTGCTGTCCAAGCCTCCGCTAAGCAAAACACCATAGGGAACTTCGCTCATCAGCCGCTTCTTGACGGCGAGCTCCAAGGTTTTCCTCAGGTTCTCCAAGTTGGCAGGTGCGGTAGGGATCTTGTCGTCGTGGTCGGTGTCCCACCACGTAGGTTTGAAGTACCTCTCAATTGTGTCTGTTTGACTGTCATAAACGTGACCGGGTGGGAAGGAAATGATCTCGTCGCAGTTTGCGGGGAGGGCCTTGAGTTCTGAGGCGAACAGGACGGTACCTGGTTTTGAGGAAATTCGGCCTTGATAGAGAGTCGTGATACCGATCGGGTCTCGTGAGGCAATTATCCTGGTAGGGGTGACGGATTCGTCCAGAAGGACAAAAGAGAACATGCCGTCTAACATGCCGCAGAGTTCCTTCCCATATTTCTTGTACTGGAGATTTATCGCGTTAGATCTGATAGTGGACATTTAAGGGGACGATGACAACATACCAAGGGGATAATAACCTCACAGTCGGAGTGAGTCTTGAATTTGTACGGGGGAATATCAGCGCGAAGCTTTGCGTGATTGTATATCTCGCCATTGACGGCGAGGATGTATTTCCCATCGTCGCTGATGAGTGGCTGAGCACCGGTATCTAAGAGTACGAGTGTGGGGGGTCAGCCAACTATACATCAAATATAGGGAAGTGTGTACTCACCCACGCCGACAATAGCCAAACGTTCATGAAGGAGGATCGACCTCGAACCGACGAAGCAGCCTGACCAATCGGGTCCACGGTGCCTGATCTTTTTGGAGCAGGCGATGTATTTTTGACGTTCGGATGCAGGATTTTCAATACCGTGTACAGCTACGATTCCACACATGGTTTTCCAGGGTTTGGTCGCGCGATACAGAAGTGACTGGAGTGGGAAAGGGCAAAGAGAGTGCTTTGACTCGGTTTCAGCATCCGGGTGGACATGATCTGTCACGATCGATTCAAGGCAGATGCCGGTCGTGAATTTCATTTCATCCCAAAAACGCTCGCGAGAGAAAAAGCTACGGAAAATCACTCATTGTCTCTTGTACATTTACTGTTCGCCAGTAAGATAAAAGGGCGCGTCGATAGACACGGCAGGTACACATAGTCTAGCCGATCCGCAGACCGAGGAGTAAACCAGCTGCGAAAGTCGCCCGTGGCTGGAAATCTGCGGCCAAAAAGCTGACGAGCCAATTCCAAAGGGACCCGACCGTGGGAGGACGTCTAATACCATTCTCCGTCCGATAGAATAAATTCTCAAAGCGGGTTGCGGTACGGGACCAGTCGATGCGGACGAGGGAGAGAGATCCGAGGTACTGTGCAGAGGAAGGATCAGACTTTTGACGAAAGTGGCTCACAAGACTGATATCACCTGAAGGAGAACGAATGTTCCGCCGAGGATGAAGGCGACGAACTTAGCACCTTTCTTGATAAACACGCCTGCGCATATGCCGCACACGCTACCGAAGGTCAATTCGTATAGATTTAGGGTAGATGCTGGCGGTGATGGGAAGTCTGGATCCGTCGGGGCTGGCGGTGGGGTTACGACCGGTGGCGATGCTTGTTGCGAAGCCGACTCTGGGGAGATATGTCAACACGCGCTCGCATACAGCTAGAGTGTGTTATCCCCTTACTGTCGCAATAGATGTTGTTTAGATTGTATGCGTGTAGACCGACTCCAGCCCCGGCGAGTCCGGCATAGAGAAGGAGATTTGATCTTCTGACAGGCACCGTCGTCACGTAACTACGTCTAGCCAACTGGTGGCCAACACGTCTGGCTGCTGCGCCGCCTATAGACGTGGAGGCAAGGCGTAGGCCGACTCGAAGTGGGAGCATATCGTTTGGACGAGGTTGCTGTGATGATGTCACACGACTGGGGATGCGTGGGCTGCACGCACCACGTGATGCTCGATCGCGTGTGGTCGACTTGGCGTAGCCCGGAGACCATATGGGACAGTTGGATAAGAGCAGACGGCAGTCCAGAATCGAATCCCCCCTCATCCACAGCACCCATCATCCACCCTGGCGTCCCCAACCAACCCTCTCATCTTCTGCGTTCTCGCTGCAGTAGCCTTCTTGTTCCTCTGGAACCCACAACTATACTACTCCTCTCCAACGGCCGAAATGCAGTCCGCCGTCGCCGACTGGAGGGATCGGGCAGAGCGAATCCGAAACCCAGAGTCCTGGCAGCCCCAAAGGAAGGATCTGGTGTTTGCAGTCGTCCGCAACGCTCCAGTTGAACACCACGCTCTCACCCTTGCCCTGTTCGCTCCCAATATCGGGGTAGATGCGAGTGGAAACGTACTTTCTCTCAAGGAGGACGACTTTTTCACCTTGTCGTCTCTCGCCAGCCAAACCCTCGAGTTGCCGCAAACCGGTAACTTCAGGAATGCGTGGATCATCCGCCAACCCACCACGAGCCAGCCAATCGAACGCCTCCTCGTTTCCACCAGCGAATCCGAAGTCGCGGAAACGAGCGTGCAGGGTTACAACAACCAAGGAGAATTTGAACTCGAGCACCCTGTGGGAGACATCACTGTCCTCCCTCCACTGTTGCAGGATCTCTTTGGATTGATTCTAAAAGCGAGGACCGATTACGACCCGCGACGCCGCAACGAGGCTGTCCTCAACAAGGTTCTCGACGTTGTCGGAAATGAATGATCCAAAGGTATTTTCCCGTCTCCCCATGTGCTGAGATGCTGGATTTTGATTTTCGTCGTAGAAGCTGCGATATAATTGGCAACGGTGCTGGTCGTCGTGGAGATTACGCATATATACACGTTGTACGGCTTATCTGGACGGATTTATGTACAACTTTGTAAGATGAAAACCCGAGAACGACCCGGATGAACTTGATCTGGGGGAGGCTTTCTTCCCCACGAGGGGCCAACAGGCTCTTTAAAAGGACGACTGCGCCATCCCTCTGCACCCCACTCTCTTTCCTCCCTCCCCTTTTAGCTTCCGGTTGTGAGTCTACAAGCACCTGATTTCCGTAAATCCGTGATTTCCCGCTTTTTAATCCGCTCCCGAATGTCTACTAGGTCTAGAGTCCAACAAGTGGTAAACCACATAACCCCCACCAACGCTGTAAAGATGTCTGTTGGTGGGCATTCGTCTTTAGATCAACCATCGCGGTCGTATCGGGCTGACATCTGAGTGCACGGTTCCAGAAACTTGGGAAAACGTCCCTCTCGCTCCCCCTGACAGCATCTTCAAGCTCACCGCCGCGTATAAAACCGACACCTTCCCCCAGAAGGTCAACTTAGGAGTCGGTGCTTACAGAGACGATGATTCCAAACCGTGGGTGTTACCCGTGGTCAAAAAGGCGAGTGCCTGAGTCACTCGCATCGTGTCACGACTACTGATTCCGATATCATTCGACACTAGGCCACTGAGGTTCTGTTGAACGATCTAACCCTCGACCACGAATACCTTCCCATCACTGGTCTCCCAGAATTCACCTCCGCTGCTGCCCGTCTTATATTGGGTGCTGACTCGGCCGCGATCGGGGAGAAACGCGTTGTCAGCGTGCAAACCATTTCCGGCACCGGTGCCAACCACCTTGGGGCCTTGTTCCTCAGCAGGTTCTACGTTTTCAATGGAGCCAAGCAAATCTATCTCCCTGACCCCACGTGGGGTAAGTTAAAGTTTGCCTCGCGAAGCGTGAAATGTGTCTGACGCATTTCTTTCTATTTGCAGTAAACCATTTTGCTATCTTCAGGAACGTCGGAATCGATCCCCTCACCCACAAATACTACGATCCCAAGACTATTGGTCTTGCCTTCAATGAGTTGCTCGGCAATCTTTCCTCCGCTTCAGATCGTTCCGTCTTTCTTCTCCACGCCTGCGCTCATAATCCAACTGGTGTCGATCCTACCCGGGAACAATGGAGTCAGATCGCCGACGTGATGTTGCAAAAGGGTCACTACGCCTTCTTCGACTGCGCCTACCAAGGTTTCGCCAGCGGTGATTTGGACAGGGATGCCTGGGCTGTCAGGGAATTCATCAGACGCGGCGTCCCATCGTTGGTCTGCCAGAGTTTCGCCAAGAACGCCGGTCTGTACGGTGAACGCATCGGTGCCCTCCACATTGTCGCGTCTTCGACCGAAATCGCGGACAAGATCCGGAGTCAACTTTCCGTCCTCGCTCGAAGCGAGATCAGTAATCCTCCAGCTCATGGCGCGAGATTGGTTACTTTGATCTTGAAGAACCCAGAGTTGTTCGAGCAGTGGAAAGAGGACATTAAGACGATGGCCGGTCGTATCATCGAGATGAGGAAAGAGCTTTACAGATTATTGACCGAGGAGTTGAAGACTCCCGGCACTTGGCACCACATTGTTGATCAGATTGGCATGTTCAGGCAAGAAACCTTCCTATCTCACGTCTATAGCACCCCACTTATTTCTGCGCATCGGGCAGCTTCACTGGTCTCAATGCCGAACAAAGCCAAGCCTTGATCGACAAGGCTCACATCTACCTCACCACGAATGGTAGGATATCAATGGCCGGCTTGAATACCAAGAATATTAAATACTTTGCTGAAAACCTGGACAAGGTTGTCAGGGGACAACTCTAATGTACAGACAACGTGATAGAGTAGCAATTGAAATGTATGGAGAATGTGTATCGGTGATGTTTATCCAAGATCTGTGCCACGACTAGCGTTATAACGGCGTGCGACTGAAGGGGACACTACCATGATGTCTCTAAACCTCCCATGAACCGGGTATTCATCCTCGTTAGCACCAGCCTTCAAGGCGCAAAGGTCGTGGAAAGCGACTTCCAACGCGAACTTCTCTCCCAACGAGTAAGCAAACGACGCCTTTATCTCTTTCACCATTCTTGAACCACGTGGGATCGAGTAAAGGGCTGGTATCAGCTCCGGGGGAGGACCTGTCGTGAACTCCTTTCGGATGTTGGCGACGGTCAACGTCTGCTGCTGCCTGGCAGCCGCTCGAGCCTTGGCGTTTGGGCTGGCGGGAGACCGGGCGAAACTGCCCAACTTCTTCCAGTCGGTCCTGCATTTCTGGATGTGTTTTTTCAATATATTGAGCTGTTCCGAGTGAGGAGAGGTGGTGAAACCGGACATCGCCTCCTCATGGGGCCGAAGGAGATCGGGATCATTGGGTCCGGTGAATTTCTTCGACTTCAGCTTCTTATACTTCTCGTTGTGGTCCTCCCAGATCTTCTTCCCATGTTCCAAGAGAGCGTCCAGTACGAATTGTCCGAGTCGATGGGGTCGAATGGGACGGCGACCCTCCTGCGACCCGTCACCATCTTTCGACAAGGATTCCGGAAGCTTCTTGTTATACTTCCGCATGTCATCCCTAAAGACCTCTTCCCTGACACGCAGGCCGGTTTTCGGTGAGTCAAGGCAAGTGTTCGTCCTTGAGAAACATTGATGGCTTAGGTACGAGAAAGAGGTGGAATAATACGGTGGGCTTACATGTGGGCAAGTCTCAATGTTTCCGGGTGACCGTATCCTCTTTCGTACAGGGATCCGTTGTGGAAGTTTGAGTAGATCCCAGTTCGCGTCTCGTGCAGCAACCCGTCGACAAAAACTCGGTGTACTTCCCGCTCGGCTTCCGATTCCGCCATAGCAGATATCTTGGTAAAAAACGATTCTACATGCTCGATTTGCTTGTCGAAGTTTTCCAAGAGGAATCCCTGAGGTACGGGGTTCAACCTTGCTTGGCGGAAAGTGGAAACGATTTCTTGGTTCCATGTTAACCTGGCTGTGTCTGTGATCCTGTTGGTCAGCAAAGTCAGGATGGGTCGGAGAACCGCACGAACCTCCGTCATAGTCTTTTGTAAAAGGGCATATCAGAACCGATTCGTTGGGAAATGGAATACAAGGACGAACCTCCTCCGGCAAGTTTACTCGCTAAGGATTGCTCTCCCTTCACAGGGCACACGATCACGTTCCGGTAGTGCTGGTAAATATCATGGTACTTGTCCACCGCTGTAACAAGCTGCATATCAGAAGGCAGCATAGTCGGATCACGATTGATCTGTTGACAGGCCACTGGATCAGAGGTTTGGCAGGCTATGTGCGATCGCGACGTACAAGAACGGGACCCGTCACAGTATCAGAATTCACGCCACCCAAGCCTTCCACTATGTTTTGGTTTGCCCGGAAGTAAATCTCGTCGTGTTCAAGTATTCCGAAGGGGTCTGTAACTCGTCGTTAGGGGGCAACTTAAAATAGATGTGATATCAACGCACCAGGAACAATAAACGCCTCACAACTCTGGGGAATCGGGATCTTACATTCGTACACGTACGAACGAATCACGTTCAGAATGAACTGCTTGAGGGAATCGTACAACGATTCGGACCGAAGTGGATGGAACCCAGCGATAATCATGTCAAAGATCTTCTCTGAAAGTGCTAGAGGGGGACCGGAAGACGTGTCACTCTCCCAATCTCCTTCGACAAAGCCAAGTTCTGACGCCTGTGAGTTAGGAATATCTTCTATCTCGCGTCCACGAAGTCCCTGAATGCGGGCCATTGTTCCTGCCTTCCTTCCCGCTCGCATCCCAGAGACGCCTCCGAGCCTCGCGACATTGGATAGGAGGAATTCCATGGCATCTTCGCCTTCCCACGTAGTGAGGTCTTCGAAGTCTTTCTGCACCGCGGCCTCTAGCATCTCTGCAAACACAGCAGTGGGAACCCCATTGGACGAAAGATTGGTGATTGTTTGCTTGTTCAACCTGGAGGGGAAGACGAGACGTGCGGGGGCGACAAGATCCAGGATAAAGTAGGCCCTTGATCTGCCATCATTGGGTCCTGAGTAGTCATGGGTTATTTTCTTCTGGGAGTCGCGTATCCAGACTCTGGGTGGGCTGTCATCGGGGAGTTGGTGGTCCGGATGTAGCAACCAAACGCCCTTAGATCCTCCAAGCCGGCCTTGCACGGCGCAACGGAATTCGGACCAGCCGGCGCGTTGAGTGACAAGATCTAGCGCGGTTCGGTTCATGAAGCCACAGCCGTCCGCGATCAGCTCTCCACTTCGAGGTCGAATGTCTGTTCTCTCGGCCCCAAAAGGAACTGCACCACACCGGTAAGGAGGTGTTATAGAATGGGACGTAGGGACGTACATGTGTCGTGAACGAACTCGACATCCTTGGGGTCGAATTCGACAACGGGGACAGAGGGAGAAAGCCCTAAATCGAAACGGGTTATCCACTTGGAAGTGGGCTAGAGGGGTTGTCTCAGCTGGTTAAACGTCATAAAAATCGTGTTACGGACCTGTTTCCTATTCAATTCAATTGGGTTGTGCCACCGGACGAAATCTTGGAGGGTTAGTCGGCGGTGGTCGCCCTCGGATTTCTTCGGAGAACGATCGACGTTCTCGTTCACTTCGATAAGGTACACCTTCCAAGCCTTCCCACCCTTCGATTCCTTCGGTCGCAATGCCACGAATACTCTTCCACAGAGAACGAATTTCTGAGCCAAGAAACTGTGGAGACGGTCTTTGCGTACACCTGAAGGGATTGATAAACGGAACATCCTCCTGCTCCCCAGAAATCGGGCGAACCGCGAAGTGTTCTGGTGGTAGACCGGAGGATCCAAGACGATTTTGAACTGGCCGGAGTCTTCAACGACGCGTGCACATTGGGAGATCCTCCCACCGTACCAATCTTCTCCGGGACCCGCGTGCCAAGGTGCCCAATCTCCATAGATTCCCAAGCTTCGCCTCGAGTCATGACTTTCACAAATTGCCTCCTGCTCCCTGTCATACTCTGCCCTTTGTTATATGTTATTGACTGACCAAGGGAAATACGTAAATCACACGCACCATACAATATTATCCGCACCGGGTTCCGAGCGTTGAGTTCCGAGCATCAGCTTGACAACTTTTGGAGCTGCCTCAGAGTTGAGGCCAACGAGGCTTTCCAAGTCCGCGGGCGAGAGGTCGTCCCATTTCCAATGACCATGAGTCTCCCCTCTCGCGAGTTCATATTGCACCCCCCATGAGATTCCCAGACGATCTAACTCCCTTTGAATTCTTGGGGAATGCGATATGATATATTGACCGGCTGATGGTATCGACACACCGGCAGGCTGCCCTGACCCTAGAGATGCACAGATCAGACTATTACGTGACCATCTGACGCGAAATATGTATACCTTGGGACTGAGGGGGTTGCAACTGGCGAGGGGGTGTGGCAGTCATCGTGTTCACGAGCGAAGGGGTAACCGTCCTACCCCTTCCCCTGTCAGGAGGAGGGTTTGTACGTGGGGGGCCAGCCCCTGTAGACCGTCCGGAGTTGGGAGTGTGTGCTGCCTCCTTAACCTCCGCAATGGTTAACTCTTCGATAGCGCGGAGAGTTGCTGGATCCTCCCAGAAACCTGAATCATCATCCCAAGGCTGTCGAGAATGAGCACGAATTGCGGCTGGAGGTGAATAGCGGATGGTGGACCACTCACTTCGTCCGTCGACATGGTGTTTTGAAGTCAACAAGTGGCCGAGTGTGGCTGGGTTACGTGTGTAAAGCGCCGTGTATTCAAGTGAGCCTAAGCGACCGAGATTGACTCATTGGATCAACCAATAGCCATGCCCAAACGCAAGACTACAACGAAGGCCACCAACCCTGTCAACCCAGTATCAACGAAGGGGACAACAGGACACACCCCACCCACCGATGTGAAGTTCCCTGAGTTGTCATCAAAGAAAGGTCTCGAATGTCGCGTGTTATTGGAAGACCAGATCTTGTTGATAGACGTGCGTACGATGTTGTGGGGGGGACGCAGCACACGATCGCCTGAGCTGAAGCTTTAGGATCTGCTCTCTGTCGATGAGTGTAAACGGCTCGTCAAGTTCATTGACGAGTTGCCGTTGGAGCTCACGCCACCCAAGAAACGAGGGGAAGCGGAGCGGGCAAACCGTAAGTGGGGGAACCGAAACTCGTGTATCTCGCTCTTTCTGATACCAACTGCGCGCGCCCACAGATAGGATTTCCATTATCTCCTCGGATTTCGCAGCTCGCCTGTTCTATGTGATTGGTCCACACCTGCCCGACTTCCCGTATCCTGCGTCGGTGGCGACGAAATCGAGGGCCGCCGCCCGCGCTGGACATTCCCTCAACTCAAACATCCGCATGTACAAGTACACCCCGAACCAACACTTTGGGCCACACTACGACGATGCGGTCGTTGATCCGTCCGGGAATGGGTCGAGGTCGGAGTGGACGCTGCTCATCTACTTGACCGGCATCGAGGATGGTGTCAAAGGAGGGGAGACGGTCTTCTACTTGGACAGCAAGATGAAGAAACAGGTGAAGGCACCGTTGAATCGGGGAACTGCGCTCCTTCATCGGTACGAATACTTCCGGTCGAGTCAACCCTCCCGTCTTAGTACTAACCCATCTGATATGGAAACAGACACGGACACGAGTGTTTACTCCATGAGGGCTCACGGGTAGAGAGTGGTACGAAGTATATCCTACGCTCAGACGTTAT
>Ga0307513_10012143_pt1 | contig 10653 bp, 12 predicted proteins | sample 15_EM_MG_FD_202174 | JGI IMG/M metagenome (GOLD analysis project Ga0307513, IMG submission 202174) | Populus trichocarpa ectomycorrhiza microbial communities from riparian zone in the Pacific Northwest, United States - 15_EM | ecosystem: Host-associated > Plants > Roots > Unclassified | place...
ATGGAGCCGAGGATTACGATGCCTTCCGTGCATTGGGTCTCCTTTCACGAACTGCCAACACCTCCAGTAGCCTCCTTTGCCATGTTAATTCCAAGGGACAATTTACTCATGATGTGGCGGACGTCGTTGGCTCAGAGCATGGGAAACGACTTGCAGGAAAGGATGTTCTGGAAAATGGGAACAAGGAGATGGTCATGCTTTTGAAGGACATTGGGAAAATCGTGAAAATTGAGAAGATCAAACACCGATATCCATATGACTGGAAGACTGACAAACCCATTATCGTTACGTGAGTTCGAACGTTACTATGGTCAGCATGTTCTGACAGGAACATTTGATGACAGAGCCACTTCGCAATGGTTTGCGAATTTGGATTTTATCAAGGAAGACGCATTAAACTCTCTGAAGGATGTTTCATTTTTCCCAGAAGGATGTAAGCAAAACAAATTTGTTCATCTGACCCTAGGTCTGATATGAGGAAATACAGCTAGAAACCGCTTAGAATCCTTTGTCCGTTCCCGCTCTGAATGGTGTATTTCGCGTCAACGTGTATGGGGTGTCCCGATTCCTGCCTTGCACCACATCGAGTCCGGCCGTGTCGTGCTTGACTCACCGACTCTTGACTATATCATCAACGCCCTCGAAAAGAAAGACCTCGATTGGTGGGAATCACCCATCGAGGAATTCGTTCCCCCCGAACTCTTAGAACGCGGGAAATCGGCAGCAGAGACCTGGGAGAAGGGACGCGATACGATGGATGTGTGGTTTGACAGTGGCACGTCGTGGTCGATGCTAGAAGAGATGGGTGTTGGACGCGATCGTTCATCCGCTGGAGGTGGTGGAGGGAGGAAGTTCGACGCCGACTTGTGCCTGGAAGGCTCGGACCAACATCGAGGGTGGTTCCAGAGCCAGCTGTTGACGGCGATCGGGTCTCGTGCTCCTGGAGAAGAGGCAGTTAGCCCATACGCGTCGCTCATCACGCATGGCATGGTCCTCGATGAGAAGGGCAAGAAAATGAGCAAGTCTCTAGGCAATATCATCAGTCCAATGACAATCCTCCATGGCTCTTCTGTACGGTTCCTTCCTGCCTCCTATCTCCCTCTACGAATGCTCATCCCAAATTCGTAGGACAAAAAACAACCGGCATATGGACCTGACCTTCTCCGTCTGTGGGCCGCCACTGTCGATTTCTGGAAAGACATGTCGATAGGTCCAACAGTTATCGCCCAAGCCCACGAATCTCTGCGTAAACTACGCAACACAGCACGTTTTTGTCTCGGAAATATGGGCGATAGAGATAGAATGGCTGCGATGGAGCGAGTGCCACGTGCCGAGATGGGTTTGGTGAGTGCTGGTTGGTTCTTTTCATCGTTTGGAGGTTGACATAAGCCATATTAACAGCTTGAAAAATATGTCATGCACGAATTATACACCTTAGAGCAAACTGCGTTAGAAGGATATAAATCATATAATTTTCCAAAAGGTAGGAGAGTCTTTCATTACATGCAAAGAATTACTGATCATCTAACGCGTCCCCTGCGAAGTAATCCATGCCCTTAATAATTTCGTGAACATCACGCTGTCTTCTTTCTATTTCGACGTCACCAAAGATTGCCTCTATGCAAATCGCGTCGAAAGCCACGAGAGGAGGGTTGTGGTTACCGTCCTGGAGCAGGTATGCCAACCCACAACCTTTTTCACAACAAATTTACGATCATCGTTCTAGATTCTGGGCACCTTGACCAAAGTCGTCGCTCCCGTACTCCCGTACCTTGCAGAAGAAATTCACGCGACTTGGAAAGACGACGGAAAATCGATATTCACGACACCATGGACACCTTTGGTGCGAATTAACTGGCTTCCTTCAAACTACTGACTTATCATGATTGCGACTAGAGCGACGAATGGAAAGATCAGCAAGCACTCAATGAGATGACGACGCTTCTTGGACTTCGAACGAATGTGCTCTCCTTGCTGGAGAACGCACGTCGCGACCAGTGAGCATTTTTCTGTAGAGTGTACTGAGCATGTCATTTACGCAGAGCCTTTCAGACGGATCAAGAGTTCTTTGGAAGCTGGTATCGATCTCGTCCTGCCTAATGTTGACCATCCATTTGTTCAACTGTTGAGACGCGAAGGTGAGAAAACTGTAGTTTCTCGATTTTAGCAACCATCTCTTAACTGCGACCAGAAAATTTCTTGAAAACCTTGTGCATCGTCTCAGATGCTCATTTACATGAAAGGGAGACATGGCAAAAAACCTCTGCCCCTTGGTCTTATACTAACTCGCTCCCAATCCCGGGTGGGTCCTACACTGGATACCGTTTTCATCCAGATACACTGACCCTTTTAATACCCCAGGATCGGAAGTACCCCTACTGGTTCACGTTCAGCCAGCGCGTCAGTTGAAATGCCCAAGATGCTGGACATATACTCGACCACCTTGCGATATTATGTGTGGCAGATGCAAAGCGGTTGTGGATGCACTACATCGTGCACATTCATAATCCATCTTTTATACTTATTTAATGTTAGGATGGGGGTGATGTTGACTAGCAACATTCCACTGTACTTATTTGCAAAAAGTTCCACCTACATTGAGGATTCGGGTACGGGGAATCGAACCCCGAGCTGCCGCGGCACTCTGAAATGAGAGGCGGCAATGTTAGCCGTTACACCATACCCGATATATTATGCCATCTGAGAATTACAGTTATGTATGTAGTAAGTACAACGGTATATACATCTGCTTTTTGTAATTGAGTATCTATTCCGCCTTTTTCCACCCTGCTAGTAGCTACGAAATACCACCAAATATTGAATTCGTAAACGACCTGTCCTATACAAAATACGCCGTCAATCCATCATACACGACAAAAATAATGCCACTGCTTGGGACCGCCCTCGCCACCGTCATCCCACACCCAGCATACAACCCACGCACACCATGGCGCGCCCACATCTTTCGGAACGTGCCCACAAAGGAGCTCCCACCGGCATTTCTCCCCACACCGCGCGGCCTCAGCTCCTCCTCAGTCTGTATCGCACTCTTCACCGTATCCGCAGGGTAAAACATCAACGCACCGACCGCGCCTGCTATAGCACCTGACGCTGCCGACTCCCATGCCAGCAGCTCGGTCTTCGCGGTGTTCGTCGCACCGCTGGAGTATGATGGATCTCGCCGTACCCGCCGCTCGACCAATTTTCGAGCGACGTATTCTTTGGCGACGAACCATGCTGCGGTGCCGCCCGTTTCGCGTACGAGGGTGCCGGTGTGCCCTAGCCACAGCCCTCGCACGCCGTACGAGACGACTATGGACCGGATGAGAGCGATGGGCCCTGGTGGGCGGAGGGCGGTAGCAGCAGTGCCTTCAATGACGGCACTAGATTTGTACGCGAGGTCGTGTATGGACAGTCGTCCGGTTGTAATTAGCGTCGGAGTGGGGGTGTTAAGTTTAGATAAATGGGACACATGTGAAGAGGTATGGGTATGTGTATGTGCTTGCCGTGTTGAAGACGAAGGAGACGATGAAGAAGGAAGAATGGGGACAGCACGGCGTGGTATTCGCCCAGGCGCGGCTGGCGCTGGTTTTACAGGATGGAAATTCATCATTTGCACCTGCATCTTGCATTTAACCAGCTCTATTGGTGTCCTGGAGTCAAAAAGATATATCAGTCAACCAAAAACCAGCCCGAAAAAAGGAAAGGAAAAAGAGACGAACAAAACGAAACTTGTCAAGAACCCCGCTCCACCTGCAGCCAACCCAAGCTGCGGTATCGTAAGACGTTCCGTCGTTGAAGACGAAGTGAATGTCCGAATGACATTCTGGAACGCCGAATATGTAAGAAAAAGGGACGCCGTCTCTGCCATCGAACCAACGATTGGCGCTGGCAATCCCTAGTAGAATAATTCTTCAAACTGGACCAGCAACTAATGAGAGCAGAAGACGAACCCGATACAGCCCTTGCACACCCTCCTGCTTCCACGTCTGCATCAAACAATCCATAGGCCCATTGAACCGCACCACGCTCGAAGATGAGGGTGTTAACAGCTGCGCCTGCAACCGGACCTTGGCTAAATCGAACGGGTATTCGAAAACCTCCGCAACCATCCCTGCTAACTGCGAATATGCCACGGTTAACATTTGTATGTCCCAGAACGCAGAAAGAGGACAAACGCACACTGCCAAATATTATATCCTTCGCAGCTCCTCTCGCCGTAATAATTGAGTCCTCCGCCCCTATATGGTCTATCGAGGTCGACGCAGTGATCTCGCCAGCTGGTAGCGTCGCCATTCTAAAGTTCCGAGCTCTAAGCCTCTGTCCGTTGGAAACTCTCTAATAGGTCTATGTGTTGTCTGGAATTATGAAGACGTAGAGTTATGGGGGAAGATATTCATGTGCCGCGGAAAGCCATAGAAAGTGCAGGCTCCGTCACAAGTGAACGTTGCCGGGACACTTGCGTAGGCCGACAGAAATTTTGATCACGTCAGGTCAACAGCTCCCAAAATGGCAATTGAGGTCCACACGACGCATAGGGCTCTAGAAATTCGCTGAAAAATACAACGAAACGCGAATAATATGTACATCACCCTCCCAGAGGGCTTTCCTGTCTTCTCGCTTTATTCTCGACCAACTTATCTAGGGTTTGATGGCAATCTTGAGCGCAGTCCGGCTGTTCATCTTATCCAAAGCAGCTTGATAATCGTCGAGCTTGAAAACATCGGTCACCATGTCCTTGACATTGATCTTTCCACCGTCGAGGTAAGCCACGGCACGTGGGAAACAGAAGGTCTGCGAGAAAGAGCCAATGATCTGAATATGGGGATGATAAATGCGACCCAACCCAGTTCGGAGAAGAGTAAAAGTACCTTGATTTCGTCTCCGAAAATCTGTAATGTATATCCATGAGTATTGCAGACAAAAGTTAGAAACGAAACGTGCCTTGGATGGCGGCCAATGGACTAAGGCCTTATCTTCATACACACCGTAAATCATCAAAGTTCCTCCACGTCGCACATAGTTGATGCTTTCATTAGCCAACTTCTCGACTCCAGTGGCCTCAACGACCACATCGAATCCGTAAGGATTGTCGTCCTTGAGCTTTTGCCACTGCGCCTCAGGGGCCTTCCTGTCCAATTCGATATACTCATCGGCGGCGTTGAGCTTTTTCGCGATGTCCATCTTGATGCCCTTGTTAGCTGCGATAACGACGCGGGAAGCTCCGTTGAGCTTGAGCAACTGCGCGAGAATCAACCCCGTTGGTCCAGCCCCGAGGAGGAGAACCTCGATCCCAACTGGTGGGTTTAGCTTGTCGAGACCATGGATCGCGCAAGCAGCGGGTTCGAGAAGGGTCGACTCTTCGTCGGTGAGATTGTGAATCTTGTACAACTTCTTCTGTTGGCTGGGAACCTCGAGTTAAACAAACCAAACCATCGAAGCATGAGGATCCGGAAGGCACTTACTATTTGATAAACTCTGCAAATCCTCCATCCTGGGTAACTCCGCAAGCATGGAAATCCTCGCAAAGAAGAGATTGTCCGCGACGGCAGTAGAAACAAGTGTCACACTGTCGAAATGTGAATTGATGGCGTCGTCAATCGGGAGATCAGGGATGAGATGAAGCAGGTCAGTTCCTGTGTGGCGGTGCAACAGAAGGGACTGACCGTGATCCCAACATCTGCGACGCAGCGATCGCCAATGGAGAAACCCTTGACGCTCTTGCCCATCTCAACAACAGTGCCAATCGCTTCGTGCCCAGGAATCAGCTACAAGTTGGTGTCAGTACCTGTGTCCTCCAGTTTGAATAAAGCGACTTGCGGGAAACTTTGAGATAAATTCTCCCTGTGCGAACCGGGCATGAGTAGTGCTATGAGATAAAGAAGAGACGAAATACATACCTGATCAATGTGTCCGTCTGTTCCGCAGATACCTATACATTAAATTCAGGACGCTGATCGGATACGAAAGGACTCTCGTTACTCACCGCAACAGCTGACTAGAGGAGACGTCAGTGAGGTCGTCCGCGACGAATGAAAAGCGCATATATTCACCTTTCAACAAGACTTCATCATCGTTGATCTGTGGTATTGGCACCTGCTTGATCACAAAATCCCTGGGCTACACACTCGTCAATAAAACACGTCGACAACGGACATTAACGTGCATATACACACCGCATTGTACCAGAGCGCTTTCATCATTCCTTTTGGCATGGCGGCGGGCAGTGGGAGGGGTTAAGAGATATAGTAGAGGTTCAAAATACGTGGTCAATGGAAGTAAGGGGAGAAACACCGAATGCCAGGATTACGACGCTTAAATACTCGTTAGGCGCTCCACTTCACGTGCCCCGAAGGGGAAACGGCGCGCCTCGGGATTATCCAACGGCTACATGGTAACCAATGGGCCTTTGCACGGCGCATATGGAGTCAGAATTCTAGAAACGGTCTTGCACTTGAGCTATACTCCCCGCGCTCCTCTCTCACCATATGACATCACCCCAGGTTCTTGCCATATACCATATACATCTCACATAAACCATTTATTCTAGGATGTCATCCAACGAGGAAAGCGGAGACACACCACAGATATTTCCGATAATCAAAAGCCCTTGATAATTTGATTGTCCCGCTCCACAAAGCGACGTTCGCGACCTGGAGCGTTATGAATGACGTCGTTCCAACCAAATGCGGATCAACTTGAAGTCGAATATAACTGCTTTCCAAATCAAATTTGACCCCTCATCTCGAGTGCTGGGATGGCAAAAGAAGCGACGCGGAGACGAACCTGTACATTAGTAGTCGTTGCCTACTAATTATTACCTATTTGTCTAGTAAAAGATTGACAGGACGGCGATTACAATCACCTGCGAAATAGAACATACATAAATATTACAAGCACCGAGAGCATTGACAAAACATAACACCCAAGAAATTTGGAGAAATTAACAAAATCACACAAGGCCAGAGCCTCACCACCATATTTAGCGCTGAATCCAGCGGAACCATCGTTCATTCCTCAAGACACCTTTTGGCTCGCACGCTAGTCTGAAATTTCAATCACTTCCTCATCCTGAATTAACGCAAGTCCTTTCTTCGCCGGCGAAACACTGCTCTTAGACTTCTTGAGGTCGATCAACTTCATGGGAACATAATCGTCCTCGGATCCAGTAAGCTCAAAGACATCATCCTGCGCCTTTGTTTGTTGGTGAGGCAGAGGAGGGGAAGAATGTTTATGAGTATGCGGCATTTTTCTCTTCGCAGGAGATGAGAGGGATGTACGCGGGGCCCTTTGCTTCAGAGGGGACGAGAGCGGCGTGGGCGTACGGGGTGGCGGTTCGTCATCATCATCATCTATCCAGAAGAGCCTTTGCTGCTTGGACCTAGTAGGTGTCGACGGCCCGGGTTCACTCTCTCGTCGTCGTTTAACTGGGGATAAAGTCGGGGATTTTGCTACAAATTTATCCAAGGCAACGATCGCAGAACCAGAAGTTTGCGTATGCCTCGGGATTGATGGGCCTGCTATGTTGTCCTGTCCAGGCGTTGAGAGTCCGGGCTTAGCACGAAGCCGGACCAGGTTCCCATGCTTCCGAGGGGTAGATGGGATTTCTTCCGTCTGGGCTGCTGGGGCAGCTGCTGCCACAGACATTGTAATGGGAAGAGTCCGAGCTTCAGGTTTGGTCTTGCGAGTAGCGGAAGGATGTTTACGCGCTCTTCTTTTTGGCAACTCACCCCTCGCTTTTGGAATTTTCGTCGCCGAGCCCTCGCCCTAAACAAAAGTGTAAGACCCGACATGCAAAAGGAAGGAAGGGCGTCAATCAATCACTCACGGGAAGGTGACCTCTACGCATTTCCCTACTATTTAAGGAGTATGTAAACCATCGTATCAACTCTCTATAACTGAGGGGCTCACGCTTTTGCTGCAGCACTCAGGCCTGTGGGACCGCCGTACTTCTCCCAGGCTCGTCGTTCGACTTGTCTGTAAAGAAATTTCTTCGACATATATAGTCCCCTTTGCTCATAGCGGTAAACGAGATCTTCCAGATCCTTTTCCGTCAGCTGATCCTATTAGCTTAGACTGGTACCATTGGAGTGTGTTGGGTTCGACCCACCAGGAATTTCTCCTTCGCTTGTCCCTTCATAATTAACCTCTAATCAAGAAAGGTGAGACTATGTGTGCAAATGGCACGAATTTAAAACGAACCCTTGGTCGATTTTTCGAGGGGCTCAGAGGCCACAGAGCCTCATCCCACACTGATTCCGGGTATTCCTCTGTTTTGATGGGCGGGAATCCCTCCCCCGGCTGCAGATACTCCTCATCCCACCGGAGGTCCGAGTAGCCGAGTTGCTCAAACTCCTTCTTTGAGTCCTCCCTGAAGCGAAAGGCCATAGTGAGCAAGGAACAAGCGGGTGGTAGCTGGTAAGGAGTGTGTGAAGATCTGCGGCCGTTGTGCGCACACTTGTTCTTGTCCCCAAAAAAGGAATTGCGATCAAATGATCCCGGTGCAATTGCACTTGAGCGCTTGAGCACTATCTCCGGATCAAACCGATCTCTGAGAGCTACTTCAACAGACCTTACCACTCGAATAATTAGATCCTTCGTCTGCGCATAAGAAACCCAACATCACGCAATACTGGAAAAAGAAAAGAAGCCATGACAGCAACATGACAGTTTGCATTTGTAAAGATACCGACGAACTCGTGACTCGAAAAATACACCTTTAATCAAACATTTAATGCAACAACAAAATACACTTGAGTACGCACTGCTAAAATAATAGCAGTGTGTTGTCTAGTCAGAAATCCCAATTAATTTCCTCATTATTAGGAACCGATGCAGACTCTTTCTGCATCTTCCCACCAGTAATAAGCGCCCACAAATATGTTTATACGGCTGCTCATCACATTTGACCAAAAAGTATATAAAGGCATGCAAGTTGTATTTAAAATTGCGTAGGCTTGTGTTTTACATTAACAAGAAACTTGGTTTATCACACCCAAGAAATTAGCAAAAACACTTAATCTGAATTTTCATCATTATCATAGTAGGCTTCCACAGGCCTTGCCTTCGGCGATATGCTCTTAGATTTTTTGTTGACCACAAACTTTGTAGGGAAACGACCTTCCTCCTCCGAGCACGTAAGTTCAACTTGCGCCTTGGTTTTAGTCGACTCGGCGCGGGGGTATGCGACCTTTTTCCCTTCGAAGGAGATGCAAGACAGGTTACCACTTTCCGCTTCACAGGAGTGGGTGGCGGTGGTCCATCGTCGCTATCGCTTTCGTAATCGTTGTCGTCGTCCGAACTTTCCTTATAGTAAAGGTTTCGTATGGACCTAGCTGGGGTCAACAGCTCAGGTTCACTCTCGCGCCGTCGCTTTGGTGGAGATGAAGTGGGTCGCCCACCAGGAGGTGCAGGCGTTGATTTAGCTGCCTTCAAAGGAGACGAGAGATGCATTTTAGTATATGACATGTTTCGCTTCACTGGAAACGAACGCGTCGTTGTCGTCAGAGTCCTCCATCGTTCGTTGTGTCAACTTGACAGGGGTTGGCAGCCCAGGTTCGCTTTCACGCCGTCGTTTTCCAGGAGATGAGGATGATAACCTGCTGGCCTTTTTGGGTGGGGATGCAGGCTTTGGGAGTCCTGAATGCTTCAAAGGAGTCGATAGGACTAATTTGGGGGGCCGTAAAACGTTGGCCGTCACAAGAAAGTACACGGCCTCTTTCGCCTCTTCTAATTGTGTTGACCTAAAGATATTATCAAGCTCAAACAATCAACCCTGGTCAAAGCACTCACCGGATCAAGATCTAATCCACAACGCCAGAACCATATGTGTTAAACAGAAGATGAATGTTTGACAGTCGAATAGGCCATAAAACAACTTACCGGTGAAGCGCAGCTCCTAGTCCCGCAGCTTCTAATTCCACTGGACCTCCGTACTTCTCCCAGGGTCGCCATTTGACTTGTATGTAAAGATACTGTTTCGCATCGAAAGGCCCGACTTTTTAGGGATATAACCCAGGTTCTTTATGTCCCAATTCGTCAGCTATTCGAAGGCAAGAAAGTGGGATTGGAAGGTTAGACGGTGTTCGGGACACATGAGTTGAGTTGACCCACAAAGAACATCTCGACTTTCTTTATACAGCCGTCGCTGTTATCGAGAATTCAGGTGAGGCTGGACAACAAGGATAAGAGCATAAGCATACTTACGAACTTCTGGATCTTCCTTCGAAAGAGGCCAGAGAGCCGGATTCCACACCGATCCGGGATACGCTTCCTTTCTAACAGGCCTGAATCCCTGCAATGTCCCATACTCGAGTCCTTTCTAAAGCGAAAGGCCATAACAAAGAATTGAGGTCGAGGAATGCAGTTAAGTCACGGCGTTTGTTGGTTGTTTGGTGTAAGTTCAAGTTTAAAAAAGAAATAGATCACAATCAGAGTCCTTCTCGATATAAGCAAATCATTGCGAACAGAATTAATCGAAGAGAATGTAACGCTACACCCAATAAATTAGCAGGGTCGTCTAGTCAGAAATTTCAATCACGTCATCGCATAGCAGCGTAGGTCGCTTCCTTGGCGAAACACCCTTGGACTTCTTGGGGGTGATCAATTTCATAGCAACGTAATCCTCCTCCTCAGAGCCAGTAAGTTCGACGA
>Ga0307513_10012144_pt1 | contig 10653 bp, 10 predicted proteins | sample 15_EM_MG_FD_202174 | JGI IMG/M metagenome (GOLD analysis project Ga0307513, IMG submission 202174) | Populus trichocarpa ectomycorrhiza microbial communities from riparian zone in the Pacific Northwest, United States - 15_EM | ecosystem: Host-associated > Plants > Roots > Unclassified | place...
CTGTTCATCACCTTCCTTGCAGTGCGAGAATGAAACAAAAGAAAAACAGAGTGTTGCAACTGGTGATTTCATGTATTGGCTCCCTCACGTTTTCTTTTTGTTTTTCTTACATACTAACACACATCATTTCTGTTGCAGGGACTGAGAAGGGAAATGCACATACCTGGTTATGGAGAGGTGAAGACGGCGGCGGTGTTGTGTCCTCTGCTTCGGCGTGCAGACTCTCCTTCTCCCTTCCTTTTGCTCTTCTGTTTTTCTAGTTTCTTATGCTCTTCATCCCTCTGTTTTCTCTTCCTTATGCTCCCCTCTCCCTCTGCTTTTGTTCTCTTTTTTTCTTCCTTCTGTCGTTCCCGTCTTTCTCCTTTCCGTTCCCCTCCCCTTTTCTGTTTCTCTCTTCCCTATCCTCTGCTTCCTTACGCTCTTCCTCTGTCCATCTCTCTTTTCGTTCTTTTCAAAAGATTTCCCACCCTCTGTTTCTTTCTCCCTATGCTGCCCAGTTCTCCTTCCTTCTCGTTCTTTTTTTTTCTATGTTTCTCCCTCCCCGGGTCCCCCTCTCTGGCTGCTTTTATAGCCAGAGGATGCAGACGTTTTTTGGCAACATAGTAATGGCCTGCGTACATCATGGTAGCCGTGAAACATGCTCCCTTGATTGAAGCAAATCGCGCCTTCGCCGCTGCAAATTTTTCTCGGCCAGCTCCCGTAACGTCTTCTAAAGAAGACAGTAAATAGTGTTGAATAAAACGGCACCGTTTTGCAACTTTAAATGATATTTTTGATTTGGTCCTTGGATGTTAATGCAATTTTGTAATCAAGCCCCCGGAAAAGTTTTAATTAGATCCCTTGATTTTAGCACCGTTTCCAGTTTGGTCCTTAGTTTTGGATTGTTTCAATTACATCCCTAATTGGCCATCAAACTTCAATAATTATGCAATTAAGCACCTGATTTGACCAAATCAACTCTTCAAAATTATAATTGGACCCCAAAACTTTAATTTCTTCCAATAAAAGCCTAAATTGACTTAAAAATCAATTTTTCTTGCAATCAAACCCTCCATAAACTCAATTAAACCTTAGATAAAATTTAATTGAGTCCATAAACATCTGTTTTTGAATATGTTTTTTTCAAAATTGAATTTTCTTTGTCAATAGGACTCTCCTCAGTTAACAATAAGCTGTCAAATTTCAACCTTTTGCATTTTTGAACCTCCTCAACCAATTGTGGCCTTTTTTGGCATTCCAACATCCTTTTCTCACTCCTATTTTTTTTATTCCTTCCGAATATATTTTTTGATATGTATTTTTTTGTATTTTTTTTCATTTTTTATGGGGAACCCAAAAATAGGTAACAACAACTTTCAAAGATGTTGTTAAAGAAACAAAGTGACAAAAGACTATGAATGATAAAATTGATGCCTTCGAGAAAAACAACACTTGGAAGTTGATGAAGCTTCCAAAAAAACAAAAAGATCATTGGAGGTAAACTGGGTGTATAAAACAAAATTAAAGGAGAATGGTGATGTTGACAAATATAAAGCACAATTGGTAACTAAAAATTATAAACAAGTGTACGGTGTCAATTATAAAAAACTTTTCCATGGTTACAAGGCATGATACAATAAAATTGATTATTACTTTGGTAACTCAAAACTCAAAGCCTATCTTTCAGTTAGATATAACATCATTTTTTATGAATTGAGACTTTAAAAAACATGCCTCTTTTTTTTTTTTTTTATCAATCTTCTAGTTATGTGAAATTTGGTAATGAGTATAAGTTGAAAAAGGTTCTAATAAGCTGATGAAAGCTCCAATAGATTAGTACAATCATATAAATATTTAATTTTTTAAGGTAATATTTAAAGTTGTCTATATCAACATACACTTTTTATTAAAACAGAAGAATGAGAAAAAATGCATTGATGATTTGATTTACACTAGTAATGATAAGTTCATATTTGAATGATTGAGTTTGAAATATCTGATCTTGAAAAGTTACATTAATTAGTCGATTTTAAAAAGGTTCAGTCAAATATTACAATATTTATTTATAAAAAAAAATGTTAAATATTATACAAGCTTCAAATAAAGAATTGCAATTTGATGAGCATATCAATTGAGTTTGGTTTGAAACGAAATAAAAAAAAATAAAGGAAAGAAGGTTAATGTTACAAACAGATTGTAGGGAGTTTGATATATATGACAACAAGGCCAAATATAATGTGTTTGGTAAGTCTTGTCAATGGATACATAGAGAATCTAACAAAACATTACCCGAAAATTAAAGAATCTTGACAGAAAATTCTATCAGTATTTATGAAAAATTCCTTTGATATTATAAATCACCAATAGAATTGTTGACAGAATACCGTCTTTGAAAAGTTGCTCATCTGCGTTTTTATTCTGTCGGTATTATTAATCACCGATGAAATTGCCAGCAGAATATTTCATCAAAGATTTCAGTTTTTACCGCTCATTTTTTATCAGCAATTTCATTGGCAATTTGACACGTTTGAAATTGTTGATGGAAAATCCATCAGCATTTTTGTTTTTCTTTTAAAAAAAACTAAAGGCAAGCAAAGAGCTTAATTTCTTTGATCATGTATAAGAGAAACAAATGATTATGATACAAAATAACATATGATGCCTTTCGGGCCATGAGCCCAATGATATAATAACACTGGAAAAGGAAACAAGTAAAAGTTTCAAAAAGACAAATGTCATAGTTAAGAATGGTGTGTTATATTCCTTTATGTTGTACCATCTCAATCGTAATTACTAGATGCATCTTCCCTGCAACAACAAAGAGAACAAGTAATAAATGTTGAAGTCTGAATTCAGACCACTGAATATTACAAGGAAATACTCACGGATGATGTTATACACTAGTACCTTGAATTCTATGATATTGATGAAAAAATAAGAAAACCTAATAGAAATTTAAGTTTAACTCTAAGAAATGAACTCACTTTTTGTGGAGGGCCAGTATAATAACCACTGTTATTAAACCCGGCCCGGCCCGGCGGGTCGACCCGGGACTCGGGCGAACCCGGACGAGACCCGGTTTTTTTTTTTTTTTTTTCAAATGTGGGATTTGAAACCCATTAGTATATATACTATATGTTTCCAAGAAAAAAATCATGTTTTTTCAATGTGGGATAAAAAACATTTTGGTTTAAGTGGGATTTGAAACCCATTAGTATATATACTCTATGTTCCCAACAAAAAAATCATGTTTTTTCAATGTGGGATAAAAAACCTTTTGGTTTAAATACTTCAACTTAAAAGGATAACATATTATCTTTTCAATGTGGGATTTGAAACCCATTAGTATATATACTTAATGTTTCCAATGAAAAAGTTATGTTTTTTCAACGTGGGATAAAAAACTTTTTTAGTTTAAATACTTTAACTTAAAAGCTTAACATAATATCTTTTTAATGTGGGATAAATTTTTTTTAAAATATTCTTTTAAACTTCATAATATGTATAATCTATATTTACATGGATTTTTTCATATGAAATATTAAAACTTTAATTTTTTTTAATTTTTCCGGGTTAATCTGGATTGACCCGGGTTGACCCATGAAACCCGGGACCCGGCCCCTTGGCCGGGTCAACCCCCGGGCCGGATTTAATAACTTATGATAATAACAGTTATGGAGCTACATTCCATATCGATCATAGAATGACTGGACTTCTAAATCTCGACTCTTTGATAAATAAAATAAAAAAATCATAATAAGATTTATACTCCTCTAATAATAGTTCCAAAAGACTTTTGATTCGAATGAAAGGCAATAAAACTTTTTTGATCAATAACTGGACTTCATAATGATGAGCCTATAAATTTCAAGAGAGGATGAACTAGTTCAACTAGTGATATAAGGTAAGAGGGTGTCCATTTCAAGAGGATCGACAAGTAATATCATAAGACTTGGTTTTGAATAATAGCAGATATATAAAAAATTTACAAGGAGATTTAACAAATGATATTCAATCAGTGAATCTCAAAGCTAATATTGCAACATAGTCATGAATGAAACACATCTTTCTTAGGCCTTTACCACCACCAACCAAGACACCATTGCCATTGCAGGGTAATCAACAAGCTACAACTAGCAGCAATTGTTTGCTCTGTTACATGCAGTATGTAAACATGCTTCCTTGTATATATCACTTGAAAGACAAAATTTTAGTATCTTAGACATTAAAAGATGTTAAAAACAAAAATTATAGAATGCCTTAAGAAAGATAATTCAATGAGATCCACTTCAAAATAGGGCAGGAACATTTGCTGCTTAAGCAATCAAGGATGAGCCAATCTTATCCCACAACGCTACCATTTATGTAGTTGGGGGGCAAGATATACAATTCCTTTTGCACTCAGTGCATTTGAAAGCTTAGGGTTCTCGGACGCATGAACAAAACCAGGTTAAACGGCATCAACATATTCTATCGCTGCCATCTAGGAAGCACAAATCACAACTTTTCAAAAAAATTACAAGGGAAATGAAATCCATCTTTCCTTATAACTAATAAAAAAAAAGGTTCAAACATAGCATAATTAGGTAAAATGTGTTGTAACCCAATTTTCGCCCATTGGTTTTTAATTTAATTTTTACGGGGATTAAAATGTAAAATTCAAAAAAAGGGTGATTTGTCAGCTTGTACGGAAACTAGGGACTACAATGTGATTTTGTCATTCTATCCTTATCTTCAAGATAATGATAGTTGTCTGCTTTGGAATTCGATTCTAATTCAAACTTCAAAAAAGGAGAATGAGTTTGATTGAGACTTTACTTCTCGCAAGCGATGTGATTCTTACACTATAAATACTAATCTCAGTGTATGCAGAAAGGAGGAGGACGATTAGAGAGAAACCCTAAAAGAAGAGACCCCAAGAGAAGGTCATTACCAGAAACCCTAAAAGAGAGAAACATAAAAAAAAGGGGGTGGCAAACCCTATACTAGCCGCCGCCCCCCTCAACCTTTTTTTTTAGCCCAGTCTCCCTCGACTTCGCCTCAAGCAGCCGCACGCCTAGGTAAGTTTCCTTCCTTCCTTCCTTGCTAAAATAATTAACTGGTTATTGTTGCATGCATGCGTGAATTTTTCACGCATGGCTGGGCTAGATCCAGCCCAAAAAGAAAAAAAAAGAGTGGGCTGGGTCTGGGCTTTAGGCCTAGCCAACCCAAATTGTGTTTGCTAAGGGTGTGTTTGGCAAAACACACCCTTATGCCTTGGCCATAATTTTTATACCCATTCTAATTTGATATTTGACCAAACGAACACCTTTTCAATAACAGAAAAATCCAAAAATATTTGGGGCCTTCGTTGATTTATTTGTGGGCCTCTCGCACTTTGTTTTATTTTTTTTCTTTGTGTTTGTTTTTTTTTGTAGATGTGCTGAATCTGTGAACTATTACTGTTAAATGCAAATATGTCGTGCAATATTTTTTTTACTTTCATCTAAAAAGGGCAAATAATAATAAAGGATAAACAAGAAAAAAATGACATAGAAAATTTCTTCTTCAAATTTATTTTTTGCAAAAATATTCACTGACGCCAGAGTCAGGAGTATCGTATTTTTTGGATTTGTGCGATATTTACCAATGTCAAAGTTGGAAATATTCGTAGGAATTGTTCATTGATGCCAGAGTCAGGAACATGAAAGGAAGAATAAAAAAAAGGGAAAAAGAAGAACAAATTCTTAGCAATTTTAGACAAAACCAGCAATGCAGTCTGTCTTAGATAGGGCGTTTAAGGGGTGATAGCATCTTCCCTTTTGCGTAACCAGTTCCGTACTATAGAATCTCTGTTGACCAGTTAGGGTTTCTAGTGACCATAATACTAGGTGGCGACTCCTTGAACAAGACATTTTCCCTTAAAAAAACAAGATGTCAGATATCTGTTCCTTTTTCCAATCGAGATGATTTTTAATCGGTCGCCGTGATATCCAGGTGTGACAAAATAGATCGTAACAAAGTAAGACAATGTTTGAGACTATGACAAGAGTGTTTTTCAAAGTACTTTTTGCTTAAAAATATATTAGAATAATATTTATTTTATTTTTTTAATTTTATTTTTAATATAAACACTAAAAACACACTCTTACAATCTATATAAAAATCAACCTCGAGCTTCCCTATATTTTCCTGATTAAAACAAAACAAACACACCAAATAAACATCATAAAAGTATGAGAGCAAAATGAACGCTTATTGAATTTCATTTTTTTTTTTGGGAGGCGGCATAGACTTCGAAAGTGAAACCAACAAGAATAACAATGAGATTGATATTGAAAGAAAGTTGTTCCATCTCTTTATCTTTCTATTCTTGAACGACATTGAGATTGATATCAAAAGAAGATAGATAATCAAATCGATAAAGAATAAATATTCAAGAAATTAAATAAGAAAAAGAATAATGAATATAAAGAAATCACCAAAGCCTCTTATTCTTTCTCTTTTAAGTTTCACTTCTTTAAGAGATTTGACAAGAATGGAATGATTGAGATCATCCATTGTAAAAGTAAACAACATGTTATTGATAAATTCATTAAGGCTCTCAAATTAGAGTTGTTTGTGAAGCACACATCAAGTAAATGTTTGTGAAGCACAAACATTTACTTGATGTTTGCACTTAAGAATATCTTATTTAAAAGAGAATCCCTCATTTTTTAAGCTAAGTGTTTAAAAACATGAGTTTAAAAGGGAGATTGTGGAGATAAAAGAAGGATTCCTAATTGAGTTTGGAAAATGTTTCCTAGTCTAAAAGGATTTATGTTTAGAATTCTTATTAAACTAGTTTAAAAAGGATTTTTTAGGACATCATCATTGACATTGTCTTTGGAAAACTGATCAAAAAGCCGTTAGAGTTTTTTTTTCAAATCTTGTTTTTGACATTACCACGTCATTATATGGCATGTAACCAAGACACACATGGATCGGGACGTGATCTACCCGTTACTGCAGGCACTCTTGCCCAACTGAACCTTCCAGTAACTCATCAACCAGGTAAAAGTCCTTACTTAAGTCATGTTTGCAACCCAGGAGCAAAATCAGACCTTGCCACCTCAAAAAGTCTTAACACCTATAGTAGCACACTTGAGCTCAGCACCATCACCATTTGTCGCTCCTAACGCCCATAGACAATTGCATTACCCGGAGGAGTCTAGGAAAAATGACCTTCAAAAGAGTATTTTAGACTAACAGTGTAGTCTCGAACTGACATGACTCTCCAGTGGGACTCCTAAGCCTCACAAGAGATTTATCTCGGATCTCCCACCTCTTTAGTGTAATCTTGGACTGGTACGACTCTCCAGTAGGGATCTTGAGCCTCATGAAATCTCTAGGGATTGATCTCAGACCTCCCACCTCTCCAGTGCAGTTAAAACTAACATGACTCTTTAGTGAGACTTCCAGGCCTCATACAATTTCCAGGGATAATCTCGGATCTCCCACTATTAGGTACGATCACTCTCTAGTGGGGGTGAGGTTTCATGCCCCATACCATCGCCAGGGAGGCCACTCTCTAAAAATAATAATTCTCTAATAAGGAGCTCTCAAGTTGCTATTACAATGTTAGTGAGGTTATAAGCATTTCACACTCCATTGACCACTTTTTAGTGGGGGGCTCTCACACCCCCATTCCATTTATAAAGATGACACATACCCCCCCAACACTCTAATACAACCACTCTTTAGTAGGAGGTTTCCAAGCCCCACGTCATTGCCATAAAGGCCACAAGCCTCCCACTCTTAAGTGGTAAGCTCCTAAGCCACACCCTTGCCAAGAAAGTTATAGGCCTCCCACTATAGTGTGATCTCTTTTCAGTTGGGGATTCTAAGCCTCAAGCCATTAACTAAGAGGCCACAAACCTCCTTTTCTCCAGTAGGATCTCGAATCGGTACATGGCTTTCAGACCTCATACTATCATAGGGAATGACTTTCTAAGGGATATTCCCAACCTTTTAATTTTTTAGTATAGACTCATCCTTCATAGATTTCTTCAGCCTCTTAGAATTGTTTCTAAGTTTGTGCATGGAACCTTGGCCTTTTAGAATTTTCATTTAAGCATGGCTTCTCCTCCATGTGTTCCCCAAGCCTTTCAGAATTTTTTCTAAGTATAGGTGTGGAACCCTTACCCTTTTAGAATTTTTTTCTAAACATGGCTTCTCTTTTATGGGTTCTCCTCAACCCTTTAGAAATTTTTCTAAGCATGGATGTGAAATCCTCAACCATTTAGAATTTTTTTTTTCTACATATGGCTTCTCCTTGACATGATCCCCTTTTGCCTCATATAAGTTTTCTAAATATAAGTTCCTACTCTTTGGGTTCCCTTCCCTCAGCCTCCTAGAAAAATTTTCCAAGTATAAGCTCCTTCTGCATGGGTTCCTTCATGATTTCCCTCTACATACTTAGAAATCTTTTTTAATATGGTGCACGCCACTAAATACATGTTCTCCGGTAAATTATCCTGGGGTTTTCACCCCTCTTCTCATACAAGAAAAAGAATCAACAACTCGTTTAAGATATCAAGTGATTAAGTCTTCAGTATTTTATATGCAAAAACAAGATCAAGTGATTAACCGATTTATCTACCTAAATGAGCAAATTAGAATTTTTTTAATACATCATCACTTCTTCTTTTTTCCATTTCTCTACACGCCTTTTTCTCTCCTTTGTTGACCTGTAAACACAATCATGGAAGGAGATGAATTTTTTTTTTTTTTAGAAGCCAACATCAAAGGTTTCAAAGAAGGCAACTGAGCTTTTACATTTTAGATTTGGTTAATTAATTTAAAATAACAAATGTAGAATTGACTAATTGAAATCTTAGTGTATTTGATAATATGGTTACAATGCTTTTTCAAAACATTTTTACTACAATCTCGTTTGGAAGTAATATAGCAAAATATATTTAATTTAAAAAAAAATATTAGATTTATTTTTTAAAATATTTTTTCAATAATCTTAAAATACTGGTATTAAAAAAATATAAAAATACAATCATTTTAATAAATTTTCTTTTTAAAGTTTTTTTCAGGTATATTTTAAATTTCATAGTTGATTCTTGATTGTAAATTTTAATTAATCACGATGACTGTCCTCTGACGCATACCTCACGACCGTTGTTTTTTCAAAGGCCACGTTTTGCACAAAAGCATCCATGGACACTACCAGCTGCACTGCAAGTCCCGTGAGGCATTTCTTTGCAAAAGGGCCCTCCCTGTTTTAACCATATTTGGCTTCTAACGCTTCCTCTGATGGAATGAAAAAAATGAGAGTATGGGAATGAAAAAAGAAAAAAGAAAACAAGAGGAAAGTACATACGCCATGGATGGTGACCATGCGAGCTCCGAATTCAACACCGATGGTGAGATCATGAACGGGATGGAATCTTTTATCAGTGAATTTCAAGAGCAGGTATGATTTCCCTACACCTAAATTGAAAAGCACAATTCATTTTTCTAAAATAAAAGAAAAAGAAAAAATCGAAAAGCAAGAAGAGAAGGATGCCCGTTTGGCTACGCATTAGAAGTTGCGTTTTTTTTAAAAATTATTTACTATACATGGTCCCACAGTCAAATCGCGTGCGGAATACAGGAAGATGAAAAGCATAAAAATATTGCTTTCGGGAAATTCAACCATGATACACTGTTCACTGAACAGTATATCATGTCACCTCCACTGTTCACTGAATAGTGGAGGCATGTGTCCACTGTTCAGTGAGCAGGGGAGGCATACTCCATTGTTCACTGAACAGTGGAGTATGTGAACAGTGCAAGGATTGCACTGTTCACGTGAAATTCTTTTTTTTTTTTTTTTCAGTGTGTTAATTTTTTTAATATTTTTTTTAAAAAAACACTAGTATAAAGTAAATTAAATTCACTCGCACTGTAATATCAATTTTATACTTGATAATATTTTATCTACGCTCAAAAAATTATGAAAACTGTAGTTTTTATCGGATGAATTTTGTATGTAATGAAATTATAAATAGTTTAATGGAATAATAAAAAGTATTTTTTATAAAGTATTTTTTATTTCATGATGTAATAGGAGTAATTAATTCTACAATATTTAAATTTAAAACCATTAATATTAATATATATTTTTAAATTATTTTATAACCTCAATTTCAAAAGCATTCTTAACCAAACATATTAAACTAATTTTTCTTCAACCTCAATTTCAAACACAGTTTTAACCAAACACCTATTTTTTCAAACCAACCTCAACTAAAAATACCTTTTATAAAATAATTTTTTTCAAACTATAACTACAACATCTACCACAATATCAAACACACTCTAAATGCTCCACCCATAAATGCCTACTCCACACCACATTCGCTCACCTTTCATTAATGCACGTCCTTTCAATCTATGACTCTCCCCCCTGTTTACCATAGTTATTAAACCCGGCCCGGAGGTTGACCCGGCCAAGGGGCTGGGTCCCGGGTTTTAGGGGTCAACCCGGGTCAACTCGGGTCAACCCGGATTAACCCGGAAAAATTAAAAAAAAATAAAATTTTAATATTTCATATGAAAAAATCCATGTAAATATAGATTATACATATTATGAAGTTTAAAAGAATATTTTAAAAAGTTTTTTATCCCACATTAAAAAGATATTATGTTAAGCTTTTAAGT
>Ga0307513_10012145_pt1 | contig 10648 bp, 7 predicted proteins | sample 15_EM_MG_FD_202174 | JGI IMG/M metagenome (GOLD analysis project Ga0307513, IMG submission 202174) | Populus trichocarpa ectomycorrhiza microbial communities from riparian zone in the Pacific Northwest, United States - 15_EM | ecosystem: Host-associated > Plants > Roots > Unclassified | place...
ACTCACTCGTCGACCGGTGGGTCGGTCGACAGAAAGTCTAGAGATGAATTGAAGCGAAGGCTGCCGCTACGCTACTTAATGCGGGGAATGACATACAACCTAACGTGAACTCAGTACAGACCCGATTCATGTCCATCCCGTACTAACGCTCTTTGGTCCACCCGTTCACCTGTATATTACCCTCTATTGCTTGCAGACCGTTGGTAAAGAAAATTACCATTGCTTTATCCTCATTTATTTGAGTGGTCATTGAGGCAAAACCAGCCATCTAATGCTCAGAGTAGCGGCGTTAGACCTTTCCTTTTTGCTTAAGGTATCGGAAGCGCGTCTGACAGCCGTCAAGTGGTACCCAGCTTGCACCGACCCCACGTTGGACATGACGACTCAAGTTCCCAAGAAAGAGAACCTGTGAGTGCCCTCGACGCTTGATAGCGCCGCGTGCATGCTCGCTGATGGCGAGTCCAAGCCTGTATCTAGACGGTGCGGCGCTTCATTTCGATTTACGTCGAATACAGCTCATTTCGGCCAACATACAGAAATTATACTGCAAGGACTTCCGGATCGGGAGTACACGCTAAGGTTGTTTGTAGAAAATGTGGAGAGAGGTTTATGGAGGAAAGACAACCACACCAGGACACCAGGACAACGCCCGTATGTCCCTTGTTTCCCCAATGCGTACACTGAATAGTGGATGTGCCTGTGTAGAGATGTTTCTCCAACATCCCAGGTCCGCATTGAGGTCCGAATGAAGAGCAGCCATTCAGTTTGGGCAACGTACCGAGAGACGAGCGAAGTCATCGGCCTTCAAGAGCTTTTCAGTGATTACTGGGGCTCTAACAACCACGAGTTCACCGTACTGAGTCAGTCGTTATCACCAACCAATCCGCGCATATCTGACAGAGAAGCACAGAGGCTGTTATCATTGGAAAGTATAGTGGCTCCCTGGAATTACGATTCTCTGCAAATGCTACCGTTCGTAACTTTGCCACTGCCCACCCCCAGAAGCTAACTCTTCGCGTAGGCGGGGGCTCTACGCTCGTCGCTCCATGAACTCGAAGAATTGATAGATGAATACTCCCCACTAATGAGCGGATCGATAGAGAAGTCTGTTGACAAGGCGATTAGATACGGCGCTGTCTTCGCAGAGGCCAGTTCTCCCACACCCACATGGAAACGATCAAGACATTGACACCTCTTAGTTGAATCCAATTGCAAAGGCCGTATTTGGTGTTGCCAGCGTGACGTTTGAGGTTCGTGGCTCGCTTCTAACATATCGAAGGCAGAAGTAACGCTCGACGGTATAGCTCTTGAAGGAACAAAACAAGTATGACCAGATGCCATCGGGCCTTTGCGATCGGTTGCAGCGCATTTTGCCTTTGGTGAAGATCGTCGCAGATGAAATCGTCTCCGAAGAGACAGACATTTTAAAGGAGCTCATCCCGCGAATGTTTGAAGTAATGTACAGGGTCGCAAAATTATCGTGCGACTATGTCAAACGTGGTAGGTGGTCATCCCTTAATTTTGACAAGTGCTGACAATCGTAGTGAGAACGATCGGTGGCCCCGCGTACCCGGAGATGATCGAGGAGGTGGGCAGAGAGTTAACCAAGGTCATCGAAGATTTCGACCGCGCCGTGAATGTTGAGGCTCTCCGCCTAGCCAATGGGACCAGTAAGCTCGTTTTCTCAATCTGTCGATAGTTGATCCTCAGGGGCTTGGTGTAGAGCGAGTGGAACGAGAGCGACTAGAACAAGAGCGGGCAGAGCAAGAGCGAGCAGAGCAAGAGCAGGAGTTGTTGTGCAGACGCCTTAAGCCTGTCGAGACCGGCTATCACCTCAACCTCCGTTGTATGGACGGTACCCGCCAATCTCTCCTCAATCAAGTCATGGACTGGGTAGCCAATAAATCGGGGCAAGAGGATGCTCTCCGGCATAATACATACTGGTTCTACGGCTCACCCGGAATCGGCAAAACGTCCTTAGCCCATTCGATATGTGCAAACCTTCACGAGCTAAACCGCCTTGCTGGAGCCTTTTTCTGCCGGAGGGATGACCCGATTTTGGGCGAGCCCATAAATATTCTTCCGACTTTCATCCACAAACTCGCCGCAATATTCCCGCCTTTTCGAACCATTGTAGCAAAACACCTTCGTAAAGACCCAAACCTGACTCCGGAGTCGATGAACGGCGCTCTCTTCCTTAATTTCATCCGTTCCCTTCCTCGCCACCCCGAGCACACTCTTGTCTTTGTCATTGACGCCCTCGACGAATGTGGCAACACTCGAAGTCGCCCAGGTATCCTGAAGGTCCTGACCGATGCAGCCGCGCAAGCACCGTGGCTCAAGATTATCATCACCAGTAGAACTGAAGTCGATATCCAACATTTCTTTGATGCTCTCACCCAGTCCTCGTATTTACCATATAACTTGGCAACAGATCAAGATGCCAGTGCTGATTTGCGGACCTTTGCCCGAAGCCAGTTCGATTTGGTGGTCTCCGATTGGCATCTCCCCACCCCATGGCCCAAAGAATCAGACTTTAACAGGGCTCTATCTCGGGCGAACGGTCTTTTCATCTTTATTAAGACTCTCGTTCTTGCCCTTGAACAATGCGAGGACCCTCAAGAGTCTTTGAAGGCAGCTTTGCAAGATTCAGCCGGGACTGGCTTAGAATCTCTATACGCACTTTACTCCAGTATCTTAAAGGCACAAATAGTGCACAATAACGCCGAGTTCCAGCGGATGATTGGAGTCCTCCTTACAACGTCTCCGTACCGCGCACTTTGCGATGAGACGATTGCAGAGCTGGCGGGAGTGAAACCCTATCTCGTTAAGAGGTGGGTGGATGCTCTCAGCTCTTTACTATATCGAGACGAGGCGGCCAATAGAGGGATTCGTGCGAGGCATTTGTCGATTTACGATTTCTTTGTCGGCGGTCGCAGCGACTATCATGTGGACGTCCGAGACGCGCACGTGCAGTTGGGCATTACCTGCCTTAATACAATGATCACACAACTCCGTTTCAACATCTGCAAGCTCGAAGATTCCCAGCTCGCTAATACAGCTGTCAAAAATCTCCCATCCCGAGTTAAACAAAACATTTCCGACCCCTTGCAGTATAGTTCTCTCCATTGGTCGAACCATCTTTGCTTTCCTCCAGACAACGGCGATCAGCGCGTGTTGGTGTTGGGAAGCTTGAAGAGATTCTTTGAAGGATTGTACCCTTTATTTTGGGTTGAAGTGTTGAGCATTATGGGGATGGTCCCAATCGGTGCTCCAAGCCTTCGAAGGTTGATATCCTGGGTCAGGGTGAGTACATCTCCTGCTTGCTGTTGGTCTGAATTCCAAGATGATTCAAATCGGCTGTAGGACGCGGATTCAACCCTTCTTGAGAGAATTCAGGATATTTGTCATTTCATCATCACTTTCCACACACCCATCTCCATCAGCGCTCCACACATATATATTTCAACACGACCATTCCTGCCCTCACAGTCACTATTATCAAGGATCTTCAGCAGAGAATTTACTGGGGCCATTAAGATACGAGTAGGGAACGTGTTGTCATGGCCAGCGCCGCCATTAGAATGGACTGGACACGCTGATGCCGTCAACTGCGTGAGATATTCCCCGAACGGGTACCGCGTTGTCACTGGATCCAGCGACAGGACCATTCGGATCTGGGATGCTGAGTCTGGTGCTGTAGTTGGCGAGCCTCTAACGGGGCATAACGCGGGTGTGAAGTCCGTTGCATACTCTCCTGATGGCCGGCACATCATATCTGGATCTTTTGACAAAACCATTCGAATCTGGGATGCCGATACTGGTGCTACAGTCAACAAACCTCTCGAGGGGCATGCTGACTCGGTATTTTCCGTTGCCTACTCTCCCGATGGGCGGCACATCATATCTGGATCTCTTGACAAAACCATTCGAATTTGGGATGCCGAGACCGGTGCTGCGGTCGGCAAGCCTTTAGATGGGCATGCTGACTCGGTGCATTCCGTTGCCTACTCTCCTGATGGGCGACACATCATATCTGGATCCTACGACCGCACCGTTCGAATCTGGGATGCTGAGACAGGTGCTGCAGTCGGCAAGCCTCTCGAGGGGCACACTAAGAGTGTAGAGTCCGTTGCTTACTCTCCCGATGGGCGGTACATCACCTCCGGATCCTCCGATTGCACCATTCGAACCTGGGATACTGAGACTGGTGCTGCAATCGGCAATCCTCTCGAAGGACACACTAGCTGGGTGCAGTCCGTCGCTTACTCTCCCGATGGGCGGCACATCATCTCCGGATCTTTTGACAATACCATTCGGATCTGGGATGCAGAGACTGGTACTGCAGTTGGCAGTCCTCTTGAGTGGCACACGAACGAGGTGACGTCCGTTTCTCACTCTCCCGATGGGCGGCACATCATCTCCGGATCCGTCGACTGTACCCTTCGAATATGGGATGCCGAGACTGGTGCTGCAGTCGGTGGCCCTCTCGATGGGCATACTGGTCCAGTGGAGTCCGTTGCTTACTCTCCCGATGGGCGGCGTATTATCTCTGGATCCTCCGACTGTACCGTTCGAATCTGGGATGCCAAGACTGGTGCTGAAGTCAACAAGCCTCTCGAGGGGCACATTGACCGGGTTAACTCCGTTGCGTACGCTCCCGATGGCCGGCACATCATCTCCGGATCCGTTGACAGTACCATTCGAATTTGGGATGCAGAGACTAGTACTACAGCTAGCAAACTTCTCGAGGGGCATGCTGATTCGGTGTGGTCCATTGTTTACTCTCCCGATGGGCGGCACATCATCTCCGGGTCCTCTGACCACGCTATTCGAATATGGGATGCCGAGACTGGTGCTGCAACTGGCAACCCCCTCGAGGGGCACACTAACTGGGTGCGGTCCGTTGCTTACTCTCCCAATGGGCAGCACATCATCTCTGCATCCTTTGACAAGACCATCCGAATTTGGAATGCTGAGACTGGTGCTACAGTTGGCAAACCTCTTGAGGGGCACACTGACTGGGTCACGTCCGTTGCTCACTCTCCTGATGGGCGGCACATCATCTCCGGATCCGCCGACTGCACCATTCGAATCTGGGATGCCGACACTGGTGCTGCAATCGGTGATCCTCTCGAGGGGCACACTAGCTGGGTGGGGTGCGTTGCTTACTCTCCCGATGGGCGGCACATCATTTCCGGATCCTCCGACCGCACCATTCGAATATGGGATGCCAAAACCGGTACTGCAGTCGGCAAGCCTCTCCAGGGGCATACTTACCCGGTGCAGTCTATTTCATACTCTCCTGATGGGCAGCACATCGTTTCTGGGTCTTCTGATAAAACTATCCTTGTGCACCTAAATGTTTCCATCCAACCACCCTCTTGTAACCCAATGCATGCTGGTTTTTGTGCAGAGCCTGACCCGGACGGTTGGGTCAGAGACTCAGAGGGTGGCTTACTGTATTGGGTGCCCCAAGACTGTCGTACGGGCCTGCATTCGTCTGCTCGTCTGACAATCCCCCTGACATCTCGTAATCGATCCGTTATTCTTGATTTTGATAACTTTGTCTTTGGAACGTCTTGGGCCCAAATTTTCAAAAGTGCATCTTCCTAACCTTTTTGTTCACTGAACTATGCGCACGTTGTTTTGTATATAAGTTACTCTTTGGCTATTGCAGTTCACCCCATCATTATTGATAGAGGCGTGAGGTGGGTGAACCGCTTATCAGAGAAAGTGCTTCCAGAGACGCCAAATGAATGAGGGTCTGGAGTGGCTCATGTGGCTCAAATTGAGAGTAAATATGGACATCCATTTGCTAGTCGAAAAAGATACGCGAGGCATATGAATGGGGGGGAGTTGTTCTAGAGTCATATTAAATATAGTCAATGCACGGCTTGCTGGTATCGCGCTGGAAGGACGGTGACCTGCACCTACCAGGTGCTGCTTGGGAAATGTGACATGCAAGACACGCAAGTAGCCTGTGGGGTTTTCCAAGGAGAGACCAAGTAATTAAGACGGATGAGTGGCCCTGAATACAGCACACGATGAGGATACAGAGGAACTTGCCTATATGTATACATGCCTAAATGATACCCGCCTAAATGTATGTGAAAGCCGCCGAAACGGCCTCGATTCCATAGAAATAAATGCATACCCTTGTATTTAACTATTTTAAAGAAATTTTGTGAAATATACACATGACCCGACAAAGGAACAAAGCAAGGCAGGGACGAAGCAGGGCCGTCGGAACTTGAACTGCCCAAAATGGTGCGCCAAACAAAAATATCGTTCGATATTGCGCACTAACGCCCATTCAGCTGCACGAAAAGGATGAAATCGAAGAGGAGCCCACAAGTTTGAGTCCGCAAGAGCCGTCGTTGAAAGAGTCGCTCGGTGCCATCGAAACTCTGTACAACTTGGCTCCGTTCCGTTCTCACGAGCCAGAATTTTCCGACTTGTTTCGTACTCTTTCGAACGTCCGGTCACTCCTCAAGGCCGAACAACGCAACGCGTTCAAGAGTCGAAGATCACGGCTTACTTTCAAAACACGGAAACCCAAAAAAAAAAAAAGAGGCAGCAGATAGCGAGACCGATGGCGGAGAGGTGATTTTAGTCGACTGAGCGACATTTTGTGCACGTCCGTTGACCGTGCTCGTAATTTGCACTTATCTGCACTTTGTCGTAATCGTTTTGTTTTATAACATGTCTAAAGTCATCGTTTTATTTTATTTTACAAGCTCCTAAGACGCGATAAGGCCGTTACTTGCCTAGCGGTATACCTGCCTAAAGTTCCACGGCTCGGGTGACTCCCGACCGTATACATTTAGGCGAGTTCCTCTGTGGTTGGGCTTAACACATCACGTTATTTTTGTGGATGTAATCAGTAGTACTGCTAGTGGACTCTGGCCCATGTGAAAAACATTTACCTTATTTCACAATTTTACCTCCCGATTTATTTCCAATGTGTTTTCTAGCTCATTTCAGTCACCACCAACGTCCACAGTACATCTTGAATGTCCCTTGTGCTCTTCAAGAGAACGAAACAGACCTCGGTTGATTGGCTTCATCTTACATATTCCTGCGATATGGTATCTCAATAGATGGCATAGACCACTCGCTCCGGCGACTTGCATATCAGCGGATGGCCATTTGCCTGTTGCTCCCTGCGACTCTATATCTCAACGACGGTATGGTCACCGAATATGCAAGGGCTTTACCCACGCCGCTCATTTGGGTACTTTACACCTCGTTCGTGAGACCCACCGATCCTTATGGACCAGAATCGGGAGTTAAGTATATTACTTAGACCTCTTGTCCTCCTGGTTTCAAATATGTCTTTCAGTTGGCTGTTTTATCACACGCTCATTATGTGGTTCACACCGTTCGACACTGTCACATTGAAATCTGGGAGATACCACACATCGTTATACGGACGCAGACGCTTTGGACATTTAGCAGCAGGTGTTGTCTCGATACCAAAGTGACTCTTGAACCCCTGGTTTACTTTTACAAAGTTAGTCAATCTCCAGATAAGCCACGATTGTGAGATACTTACAGCCTTCTTAGTCGCTTCCAAGATGGCGTTGGAAGTAGCCGAGTCTGCTTTGACCTCGACGAAGGCGAATAGGATCGGTTGGCCGTGGACAGCCACCGTGAAATACGGGGTGTTTTCTAGCACTAGTGGGCCTTAACGCGGGACAAATTTGAGTTCTCCTCTCATCCAGAATGAGGTGTTAACGTACCTGTAATGGTGACTGGGACACCATCACCGGCCGTGTAATTGAAACCGTGTCCATTAAATTTATCCAGCCCACCACTGGGATTGTATGCGGTGAGGGAAGAGGTCGAGACAGTGAGAGGAGTCGGTGTTTCGGGAAGGATGGTCACATCGCCGAGGATAATGCCACCAGGGTATGCTCCATCGACCTGAATCCAATTGACAGGGTTGTTTTGGAAAGTGATGGTGCTGGCTGCGAAGGACATGGTGTTGTTGTTGAGACGAAAGCTAGTGCGACTGAAGCTGGTTGCAGGACAGCGAACAGGAGCACTCTTTTAAAGTCGAACGACGAGCGCTTCATGAAACAACTGATGAAGCGAACAGAAGTCACTGGGACAGTGTTGGTGCTGAGAAGGGAAAAAAGAAGACATATCCAAAATTAGGGTCACGATTCAAATGTTCAGGCTTTAGGGAATACCGGAACGCAGCGACTCACGTATGAACTCCGACTGCTGTGGCTTTGAACAAGAGGTGGCTTACTTCGTGGTCGAGCCGAGCCAGAGGTTAACATATCAGCCACAAGCGCACAAGTTTGTATGGGGTTCCTTCTGGAGTTATATTCTGAAATCATCACCGGGTGGAGCGCTCGTCCCAGTATACACTTGAGATTTGGGTTGGGTGTGTTCGTGGAAACTGGAACCTGCAGGGTAGGTACTAAGTGTGACTTTAATTAAGCCCAAAGGCGGCCTAGGTTGTGATTGCCTTCGAAGCGGAGCCCGACACGACATCCCGTTGTATTCGCTTCTTGCAAAGCACCAATTGGCGAGTGAAATGTCCAAGCAATCACTGGTCTGGCATTTATAAGGAGGTGCAAGCCACAATATATGAGCGAAAGTGAGGAGGTTCCCGCCACCAAAGCTCCAAAATGATTGCAAAGGGTGATAGCGTTCACTGGGGTGCCGGCCATTCAAAGGTGTTTCAATTCCCAGTGGCTGGTGGCGTCTGTCACGGATCTCCCATAAATCCGTGTTCATGTATTAAGGTCGAATTACTCGTTCTCGAACAGCAATGGCCTAGAATACACGTCACACCTCATGTACCATGTTTGGTCGTTGTGGTCGATCGGCGGGGGGAGACGGGACCTTGCGAGGCTGGCAGGTCCCCTTATGCAATTGCCTTCCTTCAAGTAGTCCGTCCATCGCCTTGAATAAACCCTATAGGGTTAAAGTTCTTTTTTTTACCGTTTCGACCGAGCGAGACGTTTGAGAATTATGAAGATATTGTGGGAAGAGCGCTGGTTTTTGGACTGCATAGTTATGTCGAGCAGCAGGTTAGAAGAGACTCTTAAAATCCATCAGTTTCAGAGCCTTGCGAAAGCTTAACAGATAGGCCGTGCAATAGTTCTCGCACGAGAGAACTCCATGCGACATCGCGTTCGAAAACCGACCTGAACAATCAAGAGGTGCGGGACGCGGGGTACTGAGCGGTGTTGGGCACCAGTCGCTTATCGTCGTTTCGTTTCTTCGTTCGTCTCTTAGGCCATTGGTGTTCCGCGGCTTCTTACATTGAGGCTGGCTGTCCTCATGTCCGAGTATGCGGATATGATATGCCGCATGAACCTGGCCGTGCATTGTATTGAACCGAGGTTTATGCCCACTTCCCTCCGAGGACAAAGCAGCTGGTTTGGCCTCGAGCCCTTGCCAGGATTAAGGCAACGGAACTAACAAGATGGACAGTGTCACGGATTCCTCTTGTTATTTGGAGTAAGAAGCAGCCAGCCTTGTAGCCGCAGCCGCGATCCCGAATGCTTCTGCGCCATTGTCGGTGAGAGGGAAAGAGCGTGGTTGGTTTAGAAAGGGTCGAGTGTTGGATATAGTCCAGGGGTGAAGACGATGCGCCAGGCTTCCAGTTTTCGACCTGACTCTTGTCAAAATTGAACGGCTTACCTTCACGTTATGAGATGCACCCGCAACAGGGCTTGCTGGATCCTCTGGGATCGATGTAAAGTCATTCTCGAGGCACGATATTCTTGGTCCTTGGTGAATGCTCGAAATTTTACCTTGCGATACTTTGTTCCAGTTTGAATGAAACCGGGGATCAAGAACATGGGCCGAATATCGTAGCGCGAGGGTCGGTGCTGGGGGGGCATGGTCTGGTAGCGCCGATATTTATGGCTGACATGCCAGCGGGACGCGGCGGAATGCACCAGAACCGGGATAGCCACACGCTGCAGCAGTCTAGCTAGGACCAAGTAGCGCTGGACGGTCGCGATCGACCTGAGTCGATTACGATGATGGGTGGACTGAGGGGCGTTTAGAATGTGGATAGGTGACGGAATCGTAGAGACCGGAGTCAAGGTTTCGCATTCGGCTGGTTTGGTTGCATGTTGGAACACTGTATGAATGGAGCGATATTTGAGTGCTAAGCTACAAGTTAGTATTACCATGAATGGCCAGTAGAGGATGGGGGCTATGCAACCAAACCGGTCTTGAGAGCGTCACATTGCGAAGTGCAAGGATGGATGGCTCTTCGACGGTGTCCTTTACACTCGCACCTTGTTTCTTTGTCACCTGCCCGGCACTAGTCTGTTTCATCGGTCATTCTTCCATACTCGGGAACACCCAATCCAATCCAAACGTTGAAGAACATCATTGGCTACAGCCCTCGCGAACTCAATAAACTAGCAAATCGTCTTGATCCAAAGCGCCCATTGTGGAGGATTTATCATTGGTTACTACGGTATTCCCTATTGCGTCTACGATCCTGAGCCCCTCATTGCCGTTCTTTCTCATTGCCGGGGACATTGGCTTCATCCTCAGTGTTCCAGGTTTTAAATAAGTATCACTCCATCTTAAATATACGACCACCAACTTACCTCCAAGGCCGACATTGCCCCTTCACTTGTCAAACTTCGTCTTCAACAGACTA
>Ga0307513_10012146_pt1 | contig 10647 bp, 12 predicted proteins | sample 15_EM_MG_FD_202174 | JGI IMG/M metagenome (GOLD analysis project Ga0307513, IMG submission 202174) | Populus trichocarpa ectomycorrhiza microbial communities from riparian zone in the Pacific Northwest, United States - 15_EM | ecosystem: Host-associated > Plants > Roots > Unclassified | place...
CCTCTTGGCGATAAAAAGCGAAGTCATAGCGCGATGTACGACGTAGCAGGGGGATGAACGTTGGATGGCAATAGGATGGTCTCAGGACGGTCTCAGGGAAAGTTTCAGCTCGCGGAGCACAAATACGCACAAAGAAAAAAGCACAGCTCTGCTCCGATTTGTGATCGTCTGCAAAGGTTGTGTCGCTAAGACCCCCCTACCTAAAGGTAGTGGGAATTTCCGCCTACTAGATTGAAAGGGGTAGGGGTCCACTTTCCTTGTACTATTGGTTGGTCCACGTTGCTCATGGCTGCAGAGTCCTCAGAACCAGAACTACGTCATCGTTTGTGGCTGTGACTCTGAAATTTGGCATTCCCTTTCCACGTTTTCCTCCACCCACTGATACCCAAAACTATGGAACCAGAATTCCAACCCCTGTACGACGAGATAAACCTCGTACGACTCTTACGACGAATAGAGAAGTCCGTGGACAATCCCCAAGACTGGAAGCCCAGCACCAGAACCACAATCACGACCACAAGCGATCCTCTGCTAGAAGTCTGGCTCAAAGCAAAGAAAGGGTTACAGGTGGGTGAGACTCAGCAGGGCCAGAAAGCAATGAAAGGAGTTTGCTAATGGACGTATGCTTGGTAGAACGTTAAATATGCGAGGACGCTGGTGAAGAACATCGAGTTGGACGACCTTGACCCGTCTCCGTATGTATCGTGTCTACCTTGTTTTTTTGCTTACTTTATTTCGTATACTGACATCGAAGAACTTGTCTAGAGAGCGCATAAAGCGGCTGAATGACTTTAAGATACGGCTGGATCGCGTCGGTTCATTTCTGAAGGACATAGAACAGGTACGCTCGCAAACCTCATACTAGAACTTCAACTTCACCTCTAATCTATCTCCCCCAAGACTTCAAAACCCAAACCTCAAATCGCTCCTCCACTCCTCCCAACCCTCCCCATACCCGTATCTTCCAATCTTCCTCTTCAAGAGACTATTGATCCCACACCACCCCCACAGTCATCTCCCTCTCCCAAACTTTCGACCCAGGGCTTATTCATCAACCCTCCGAACCCAGACAATATATCACCCACCCTCATCACATCCGCTTTGCCCTCGCTCTTACCCTTCAATCCTTCTGAAACGGCAATAGCCTCCTCTTATTCACGCACCTTCGGACCTACCCCTACGAATCGCAGACCCCACCAACAACTCGGGGGAACAGGAGCCCTCACAACAACCACAGCCACAACCACCGTGATCCAAGAAGAGCTCACATCCCAACTCGAATCAATGGCCAAGCAATTCAAACGCAACGCCATCCACTTATCCAATCTCCTAGAGAAAGATAAAGCCGTCGTCGAAGACGCTCAGCTCAAGTTAGAGGTCAACCATGACGCGATGCAAAAGGAAAGGGTGAGGTTACGAGATCATACATCCAAGAACCGGTGGACGACGTGTTTTACCCTGGGCGTTGTGATGGTGGTTTTGTTAGTATTTATGTTGATGGTTTCGGTTATTAGGTTTTCGTGATTTATTCTTATACATATACATATGTCTTTGAAGAGTATCTCCAAAGTCATACGTTGTGAGGCTTACCTTGGATCATTGGAAACCAGTACTCATTTCACGACCGCAAACCAAAGATCGAGTATTGCAGATGGACCGATGCAAAAAAAAACTCAACTTGCGCTATGTTTTTCATGATACCCAGACGGTCCACGATAGTCTATGATACAATATGAATATTCCCATGATTTTTTGAATCTATTTTTAGCATAAGGTCATCTACAGGCTAATGATACACCACCATCCAATGATACACTTTTGTAACATTAATAACTTAAAAAATGCAGATTATTTTATGAAACAACTTTTCCTCAATACTTGCATATATTCCCCACCCACAGTCAAAATTTGGCAAGGATTGGATAAATTACAAGTACAGTGTATCTCAATTAAAAGTGGGTGTTTTGCAGATTTAGTCAAAAAGTGTCCCACCACCCAATACACCCATGTTTTGGGAATTTCTCAATGGAATCTTATCCAAATCTTCTGAGATTTGAAAGGCAGAAAATATCTATATTATAAAGATTTACTATATAATTTTTGTACCCAAAAAACATGTTCTCGAATTTGAAACCAATTTCAAATATTTCAGTGTATCAATAGTGGATGACCGTACCTCTATCTCAAAACCAATCATTGGACCGAGGGGTATAACATCTCTTGACATTGGTAGTCCTGTGTCCTCGAAAATATGCATGATGCGAGAGCACATACTACACTGCAAAAGTAAACGGATGCGGATTTGAGGTTGTCAGCAGGTGTTTGTGATGGCAAGGCTTGTTGGTTGGTTGGAGAAAAGAATGACGTGGCGTCAATGTTAGCAGACAAATCAACTTGAGGTGAAATTGAGACGGAAACATTTTTTCAAGGTCACACTTTTCCGGCTTGTTTCAAGACGACTTCAGCACCTTGATGTGGGGCAAATCATCTGTCATAATTAATCATTTCGCAGAGGTCAATTTGGCATCTTGGGTTCCTTATCTTAGGGCGAGCAACGGGTGGAATATCAGTTGGTGCAACATGGGTATATGGTCATGGCACATCTCATTTTGCGGTACATAGTTCAATTAGAATTTATCAATTCAATGCATGGCAGTCGCTTTCTTGACCCAGATCAGGGCAATCATCAGGATCAGTGAACCGAAATGAAAGGGATAAAACAATGACTATTAGAACGAGTACTCGATGCGACAAAGCTGATTAAATATCTAATGATGACTGTGCTTCCGTTTCTTGTTGGCAACAACACCTTGCACCTTACACGAGTGGGCGTCCATCGTCTTCAACCATCCTGGAACATCTCGGGGTTGCGTGACATTGTGGCTTGTGGTCAAGGGGTCCCCATACTTGACTTTGTCCGCAATGTATACATTGTTAAAAGATCTAAAGGGATTGAGAGATCAGAGATGACATAGCAGCTCCGAGGAATAAAAATGGCGCACTCTGTAAGGTCCCTTTCCGATTTCGCCTCCTTGCGCCACTTGACAAGAGTCGTGTCAACCACACCCCACGTGTTGACCGCTTGCTTGTATGTGAAAACATGAAAGCGCTAAAATATTCATGAGTACAGAAGGAATCACGGTGGGTTTATGAAATAACTCACTAAGAAGGCAAGCCTAATGTATAGTTGGAGCGTTGCTGTGACCGATGTGTTTCTGATGAGATCGTGGGCAAGGTCAGCAATGTTGCGCAACTTGTTTCCATCTTGAATTGACAATGCAATCTGAGAAGCAAAGTGATGGGATGAGGGGAAGAGAGATGCTGGAGTGGGTGTAACATTACTCACCTTTGTCTTCATGGTGTTTCGGATGGTGGTGAGAGCACTTCCAATTGCGGAAAGGAGTTCCTTAACCCGCACAACCTCATTCTCTGCAGGAAGGCCACTGACGTTGAGGGACTGCATTGCCTTCTGTGATAGCCTCAGTGAATGCTGGGATATCGAGACAACGGCGCTTACCAAGACATGTTCTGAGGCATTCCCTTTGTATGCGCTAACCGTCGGCAAAAGTAAAAAGGCTTTCGTGTAGACCGAGATGCTTTTCTGTTGTCATAGCATTAGACTGGGGGAGCACGAGCTGTAATAAACTTGCCTTAAGATCGTCGGATATAACCCACTGTTCGGGTTTCGTCAATTCCTTTAACAACTCCCGGTTCTCCAGAGCGAGGACATAATGAAGAGCCAAATGCTCTTCAACATGCTCAGTCTGGAGGTATGGGAACAAAAATCATAAGAATGGTTATATAGAAGCGATGAAAAGGTGTACTCACCTCACAATAGATGTTGAAATCTGCGGTGGCCCTGTCCGACAACTTCTTCCTTTGCAAAATCATCTTCGAAAATGTGTTGAGATTGTGGGCCTTGGGTTCCTGCATATCTTCATCATCCTGAAAATCCTGGAAGGCAGGAGAGTGGGCTCGGAAATCGTCAGATGGACCTTCAGGTTCACTGGTGGGATCGTCATGACTTGACGCGGGCTGAGGAGGGTGGCGTGCAAAAAACTGCATAGAAGGATCTTCATCGAGGGCATGGAGCTGGGGGTCAATATCTTCATCATTGATTGGCGCCATGGGAGTTGTGAGTGGCAGAAGTTGAGTGGGGATTTTCTTGCTGAATGACTCACATTTTATAGGTCAGACTCCAAATTATAGCATTTCTGGTCAGGCCCAAGACAGAAGACAGAAAAGCGTGGTCCAATGCGCATTGGCAGAAAAGCGGAGGATTGGTCCAAAGCAGGTGGGTGAGTGAGATCAACAGAGCTTTGGTTCATTTTGGGATGGCGAAATGGCCCATAACAAGTCACGTGTTGTAATACCTGTTCAAGCACGCTGCTGCTGAGGCCCGCACGCATGACGACAAGGTATAATTGTCTCTCTTCTTTTGTTTATTACATGAAATATCATATACTTTGATTGTGTGTTTTCTGAGTCTCAAGACAACCGCCACCATTCATCTATCACTGTTTTCACTTCCTAAGCCAACTTCAAATTAAATCTCACCTCAATATGCCTTGCAAAAGAGCCCCTTTGCCTGAGGGTATGTTCCAAATATTACAGCGTCACATATTTGCCTAATCTTTGTACTGAATTTGAAGAGGATGACACCGGAAAATTTGTCCGATGTCTCATATGTTCAGAGACTGATCCACATGGAAAATTGGGTAGCTGGATCGCAAGGACATCAATGAAAAATCATGCCAAATCAGATGGACATGCAACTCAAGTTCTGCGCAAGGCCAAACGAGATGCTCAAAAGTCTACAGAGGAATCCCAGCGGCGACAACTTAATGAAGGACCATCAGCTCGGTTGACATCTATATTTTCACAACCCACATCATCTCAACGCACTGGAATGTTTGACAACTCGGACAGCCTTGGTCATAATTGGGATATTCCTGCATCCCATTCCTCAAACTCTCCTCCATGCGACCCGCAGCTACTTATACCAACAGGTGTAACACTACTCACAGATAACACAGCTGGAAAACAGCATGATTTGGAGCAACAATATCAGGAGCTCCTCCGGCAGGCTGAACATATTGATGAATTTGGCAAGGACGATGACGGTTTTGATTTTAATGGAGGCCGAGATGGTAAGGGGAACTCGTTTCTTGGTTCTTATAGCTCATTTGACTCGCTTTGTGGTTTAGGCTTGGTTGACGTCCCCGAACCTGAAGATATTGCAGAGTACTTTAGCAATCTTCCTATGGAGAAGGATTATTTCCCATATCCAAACAAATTGGTGAGCTGGTGCAACTACTATTTGAGCCAACGCTGAGATATAAACCCAGATGATGATGCTCGACATCGTTGACAACCTCCCAAGGCTTAGAATGTCCAGTAATTTATTCCGGATGGTACTTTGGGTCTTGAAAGAATCGGGCTTATCCAATGTGCCATCCTATGAAGCATTTCGCAAGATGCAAACTGATCTCCGGAAGCGGTGTGGAAGCGAGCCGACAGAATGCAAGTCCAGTTTAGGAAATATTTTTTACGTGAATGACATTCAAGAAACGGTTGCTCGGGTATGTTATCTTGATCTTCGGTGGCATTATTAAAACTCTTTCGCCTCTAGGATTTTGCGAACCCACAGATTACGCCGCATATGCATTTCTATCCTGAAGAGACTGTGGGACCGATTTCTGAAGTATGGCAGGCTGAGCATTGGAAGGAGTTTAAACCATCTGAATTGACGCCCATGTATTCACGTGGGCTATGGCAGTTCTTTATTGAGGAGGTTGCACAAGTGTCCTCCGGAGAATATGTTATTCCCCATGATTGGGTGATTCGAAACGGTGAATTGACTTCACGGTGCTCCACAGTATCAGTGACTCCTGTGGGTGATTTTTTAAAAGCTCGGAAAGCTGGAATTTAATCAATCGAAACACACAGCAAGGTTGGAAAATTAACCCGGAGTCGAAGATAGTTGCTGCATTATTATTTTCCAAGAATTACTATGACATTTTGGCACGAGTTGGGGATAGCATCTCGTGGACTCAAGGTGCGCAACATGAACACTTAATTTTCCTGTTACCTGAGATTGGCTATCACACACAGATAGGGATTGGCACGGGTAACCCTGGGGTTTTCCAGGGCTACCCGCACCCGTACCCCAGAAAACCCGTACCCGTACGCAGGGGTACAGGTTTCGACGGGTGCGGGTATGGGTTTCGCAAAAACCCGCGGGTACTCCAACCTGCACGTGGGTATGACTCCAAAACCTTGCAAGAAACCTTGCAAGAGCAGTGTGGGTGTCAATTGACACCGCCATGCAGCCTTGCAAGGATACGAAGGTCATGTCGTCATCATCGGGGCGGCCTCGCAGTCGAGATGGACGTCGATAGGGTGCGTGCTGTTTTTGGTGGTGCTTGACTCTGGCCACACGCGGCCCATCGTGGGCATTTGCGTGAAGTTGACGATGGCGATGAGGTGCAATGGGGTTAGGAATGAGGGTGGCAGCAGAGGAGAGGACATTAGTAGCAAGCAACATTTTGTTCGGGTTGTTCCACATACCTAGCAACTGATATCCCATTCCATTTCCCTCGCTTGTGCTTTTCGTCCACCCCCACACCTTCCGAAGTTCCTTCAACAAAGAAAAAAGAAGCCTACATCCCTCGTTCGAGGGGAGAGGCAATGTGGTGGTGTCAGCAAGGTATGTGCTGGCATCCTTGAGCAGGTGAAGGCGAAAAATTTGCTGTAAATATGTTAGTCGTTTGTAGGAAATAAGTAATTGGGTCCTTTGACTCACCTTTTTGTTGTGTTTTCGGGGCTCCGACATAACGCAATGGGTGGCGATGAAGGTAGGAAGCAACGACTGACGAGCTTGAAGGCGATTGATCAGATCTTCGAGCGGAGTTTGAATTCTCCGGGTAACCCGCCAACCCGTTGCGGCGGGTACGGGTTTGGTGAGGGTTGGATAAACCCAACCCGTACCCGCACCCCAGGTCAACCCATGGCACTTACCCGCGGGTTTATCAAACCCGTGACAATCCCTACACACAGATGGGATAGACCCTCCAGAAATGCCCAATCCCCTATGCAAATTAGCCAAGGGAGAGGATCTCTATGTTGTCATGCTACCATTATGGTGTGATGATGTTTCTGGCAACCGCTCAAAATAGTACAACAAGCACATCAACATGTACATGGCAAATTCAAGTATTCCTGGACGACTGCTTCAGCAAGAATATTTTGTTTGATATGTATCCACATCCCCACATGCAACTGCGCCAGAACAGTTCTCAGTTCTACGTGAACAAATAAAGTATACTATCATCTTTCATCTATTATAATTATCAATGCTGATTCTTTCACATCACAGCAAAACACATGTTGAACCCATCCGCTGTTTTAACGCTGACACAAAAAGAGGTTGTGGTGTAATTCTTCGTGTTCCTGGACTCCCAGTGGACAATCCTCAGCAGTTGGAAGAGTCATCACACATGGGTGGCAATGCAAATTGTAAATGTCGAAAGTGCAAGGCTGGAGGAAATCATGAACACACTGAATCGGATCAAGGTTATCATTCACTTCATTTTGTAAGTCATTTTTCATGGCCTTGATAATATTAATAAAATATATTCTCAGGCTGGAGCTGCACGTACAGCCGAAGAAGTTCAGAACTGCCTTGCGAGGCAAATTGACCTCGCTTGCTATGGGGTTGAAAAGCCTATTACCGATATACAGACTGCAACAGGTACGAAAGACAAAATCGCCCAGCATTGGATCAATATTCTTCTCAAGAAGTCGCGTGAGATGAAAAGTGATAATCCAAGTCGATTGAGTGAATCTATTGCAGAAGAACTCCGTGAATGGCTTAAATCACAACCTGGTGACAAAATGAACCCTCTTTTATCAATTTCAGGTATGTTCAGCCCATTGTCTGTTAGAATTTTAGACACTCGCAATTTCTTTACTAGGCCTGGATCCAACACAAGATACGCCCGTTGAAATTCTGCATACTATTCTACTCGGGATTGTCAAATATGTTTGGCACATTGTCAATACGCACTGGTCAGATGACGAGCGGGCAAAATTTGCCATTCGGTTACAGTCTACTGATCTTGATGGATTGACTGTCCCCCCCCTTCGAGCTGGTTACATGATTCAGTACCGAAACGGTCTGATTGGAAAGCACTTCAAGACACTTATGCAGACTATGGCATTTCACGTCCATGGACTTGTTACCGATGAGGAATTTGAACTGATCAAGGCGGTCAGAGATCTCAGGGCTTTGCTGTGGGTCCATGAAATTGATGATATGGATAAGTATCTGGTGAGTGGATAAATCAGACCCAAGATTGAATCGAGTCAATGCTCATCCAATTTTTATAGGCCGATCTGGAAATTTTAGTGGGAAATGTTCTCGATGCATTTGGAGATGTTGATCCCTCGAAAATTATCGCCAAAATGAAACTTCATCTTCTTGCTCACCTTGCTCAAGACATTCGCCGGTTTGGGCCCGCAATCTGAAATTCGACAGAGATCTTCGAATGCTTCAATGGGATCTTCCGACTGTGTTCAATTTATAGTAACCACCAAGCCCCCAGTCAAGATATTGCAACCAAATTTGCCTCAATGGATCGTTTGAAGCACATATTGGCTGGTGGTTTTTGGAAGGAGGGTGAGAGTTGGGTTCAGGCTGGTGATAATGTGCTGCAAGTTCTCTGGACTGAGACCATCGTTCAACGTCATCTTGGTTGGGTTCCTCCCCAACAGGTTTTGCTTGGTACATCTCCCACTCTGTCATTCCCATTGAGCTCCTCAAATCAAGCTTAAATATGCATATAGGCAGTATTCGCCTTGCTGGTAAGGTCAAGAACCCGCCCCAGCCATGGGCCAAGACACTCACTTCTACAGTCATCAACAATCCACCAGTGGCCGAAGTAAAGTGGCAAAACGGGGTGACAGTGATTGCACAGTCAGGCGATAAGTGTTCCTGCAACTCGTGGATATTTTTAAAAGAAGGAGTACATTGTTTATTCCAATGCCAGTGACAGATTTAACCTTGGACTGGTTGATTTGCAGAATGAGAATGCGGTTGGTCGCATCGCTGAGATCATTGCTCCAGAAGGAGTATCAACATGGGGATACATTACAATTGAAAGGTTCTCAATTGCGGAAGCCTTGCACCCACAGTTCAGGCTGCCAGTTATTCGACGGCAAGCTGAGAATGTCAAGTCCTATATTGTGGTTCAACCCTCTGTATGTTTTTTTCTTTGTCGGTACTATACAACAAAGCTGATATATGTCAATAGGAGATACTCTTCTGATTCTCAGTTCAACATGATTGCCATATGGCCAACTGTGAGGCATCTACTCTCCGGGAACAGGTTCAAGAGCGGCAAGTAACAACTCGAACAGAAAAATTTATCAAACACAAGGATGACAATCATTTCATAATCAACATGTATGCAATCCATAATGCAACATTACTTCGCAAATCCCTTCCTCGATACCTTACCGCACCCAAAGCCCTTCACCAAAATCGCCAAATTCACCACACAAAAGTAGCTGCAGGTTTGAGGGTCAACCAAACAGCAAAGCGAGCCTGAGCTTAAGAAAAACGTAAAGAGACGCAAGCCTGAAATGCAGAGAAGAAAAGGAAGCGACAGGAGGCCATGGACTCTGATGATGAAGAAGAGATTGGTGATGAAGAGGAAGGAGGAGATGATGATAGAGTTAGAGCACCACCAGCAAAACGACGTAGATAAAAACATCTAGAGCATTTTACGCTTTGCCCCAGAGGTCACAATCGATGGGTTTTGGAAAGTCTGCACATCCACGGAGTTGTGCGTGCCCTGAAATTTACGTTTGATTCCGTGGTTGGGATTATCGATTACTATTTCTTCTTCATCGCTGTCGGTTGCCTAAACAAAGAATATCAGAGTGGGTTTTTTTGCAAAGAATAACACAGAATTACCACAACTATTTCTTCACCGCAATGAAGAACCGATCTCGAACACACCAGAATGGGTGCAGCCTATGATCAAGTCTAAGAGATCATGACACAAATAAGTTAAGGCGGCGTACCGCGCAGTGGGCATGGGGTCTGAGTCTTGCACCATCTTCGGGTTCGCTTTCGGATTCTGTCTCAGACTTTGTAACCGAATCGTCCGCCATGTTGTTCACGGCCTGAACATGCGCTTTTTGATCTACTGTAGGTGCAGCACAAGTGGGATTGGGATTGGGTTCACTTTCGGGCTCTGTCTCTGACTCTGTTGCTGAATCATCGGCCGTGTTTGCCAGCTGCACAAGTGGAGCCGGTGGTTCAGTTTTCGCAATCTCATTTGGTCGGGCTTTCTGATCCACTCTGAGGTTGGCAGGTGCGGTGAGGGTCTGTCACGGAAAGATCAGCCTATATACGAAGAAGAATAAATGTTCACATGCCAAATTTATCGGACCCAAGTGTTTGGACACCAGTTCCAACAGGGTTGTTTCTTCAAGACGTCTGGGGTTTATGGCACTGCTGGGGATGGTCTCTGTATTCCAAGAAAACAGGGTTAGAATACATGTAAAGTTTATGTTTGCCCGGAAAACATGTAAACTGTTTCCCACGCAAACAAAGGGAAAACACATTATAATTATTCC
>Ga0307513_10012147_pt1 | contig 10647 bp, 9 predicted proteins | sample 15_EM_MG_FD_202174 | JGI IMG/M metagenome (GOLD analysis project Ga0307513, IMG submission 202174) | Populus trichocarpa ectomycorrhiza microbial communities from riparian zone in the Pacific Northwest, United States - 15_EM | ecosystem: Host-associated > Plants > Roots > Unclassified | place...
CACGGTGTCGCCGGCGGAAGCGGGAGGCGTAGTTATGTGCAAAGTACAGCGAATCATAATGGGAGGGTCGAAGAGACTCAAGTCATGAATGTGGGCGTCGCTGTTGTCGTGGATAAGAATGGGGGTGGCGCCTCGATAAAGGTAGAGGTCTGCGATAGAAAGAGGAGAAGAAAATGTGAGAACGATATCGAATAGAGAAAGACGCGGACGACGGCGTCAGATGGAGACGAAATGGATGTGGTACCCATCAGCTAATGTGGGAATTGTGAACCCTCGAGAACTCTGCCTCTATCCTCTACCTCTCCCCGCCCTCACGTCCTTTAAAATGGCATTTCTTTGTTCCTTCAACCTTGACATTCGAATGGCCGCCGACGGCCGTGTGAAGCACAGAATTATGAGAACGGTTGAAGAGGCGAATTTGCGGAACTCGGTCAATCACCTGGTTCTAGCTGGCTCATTGAAGGAACGCAAGGAGAACTAGAGGCGCAATATGGGGGACCAGCGTGGCAGTGCAAGAAGTTACACCCCGTACCAGTGACGTGAAACACTAGGAAGAGTTAGAAGAATTATTATGGAAGAGACGCAATGTTCACCTTTGCCAGTAAATGGCCCCCGCTTGACCCCGTTCGTATTGAACGACCCATTTACACGTCACGCAATTTGTGGAGAGGGATATTTCCATCTGTTTTGCGGGGTTATTTATCGCCAGTCTGTTGGCGGCATCGCTGAAAATCCTTCAAACCAAAAATGGCCGACATCGAAAATTCCAAATCCAAGATATTCTGGGAAAGCCGGGGCTCGAACAAAGGGCAAAGCGGCAGACAGCTGTCCAAAATATGTCATCCCGCCGTCATGTATTCTCGTCATTTGCTATCTTGTAGGGACGGCAATCGATAATGTGCGGTACCGGGTGCCATGGCGTAGAGATGAGACGGAAAGGAGTGCGGAGGGAGATTCTGGAAGACTGAGGGAAAAGCCAAGTTTGAGTACTATAGATCAGTGTTTGACGCAAGTTTGACAACGCATATGGTACAGCGGCAGCACCCGAAGATGAGCTAATCGGGGGCGGGCCGCCCACCTCTGGTGCCCCAACTTGAACGTCCTGTTCTAGCTTACCGCCCTCACCGATTAAATCCAGGCGCGGTTCTGCCGTAAATAGCCTGAGTCCGACATGGGATAGTTCGCCGTCGAATTCGATTCCGACCTCGCTGCACCCCTTCACAACCCCATCGGCTGTACTTGCATAGAACGACCCTAAATTATCTTCTATTCATGGTTCGATTTTCGCAATTGCCTCACGTCAGGTTGTCCACTCCAGAGTGATCACCCCTTATCCAAGGCATTTCCTGCATTTGAGTTCGGGTTCGGATTCCAGTACGATGAAGACGCCGCAGACCATATCCTTTATTGGACCATGTTACCAAGTTCTGTAGCCACCGCTATTCGAAACGATCAGGAAGATGTCTTTAAACGACTGGGCGAATTGTCGACTGCCTGCCGCAGACTTCCATCTCTTTGCCTACCCACAGCACCGAGTACTCTCTCAGAGGTTGGATACACGATAAGGTAAGATGAAGGTGGGCTCTCGGGCCGTGCGACAGGATATCCATTCGCGTCAGAATCCTCACGGCTGTTCCTTGATTACCGCCCACCATCAGCACACCCCATTATCGACGGACTGACGCTGCCATTTGGCGACGAATCGCAGAGATCGAACACAAACAACCATTGAGTTCCATGTTCGAATCATCCCACAACCTGATCACCGGGGGGACGTTCACCGTAGTGAACAACGACGCATGTCACCACCACCTTCGAGGTGTGTTTCTTTTGAAGTTCTTACCATATGAAAATCACGGATTAGCGAAATCGATAGAGAGCGCAAACAACCCCCATCGGGAAGGAGCTACCACTGCATTTCAAAATTGGCAAGAACGTTTCGACCCTTCCATATCTCATCATGCACGCATCCTGCCACCCCCATCGGACACAGTCGTTCGACAGGAGATGCCGTTGAAGCCCGAGATATTTCACGGACGAGGCGATTTCGTCAAAAACATTGCGCGATCACTCCTGCAGGAGGAAACCTCGCGCATCTGCATTCTCGGGCCGGGTGGCATGGGCAAGACGTCAGTTTCACTCGCCGTTGTCGAATTGCCTCTCATAAAGGAGCGGTTTCCGGGTGGAAACTGCGTTTGGGTGCCTTGTATTGAGGCGACGTCGGCAACTCTCTTCTTCGAGATCCTATACATCCAACTGCAGGTACTGGGAGATAATCAGGTCACGCTGGAAAAGATCATTTCGGAACTCGATAGCTCGAAAGAGCCCCGCCTTATCCTGCTCGACAACTTCGAGACGCCATGGACTGCGCCCAGCGGAACTCAGAGACAGGTCAGCGATATTCTTCGAAAGCTAGCCAAGCTGAGTCACGTTGCGATTCTCGTTACAATGCGCGGCACATACCCGCCATGCGACGCCATCAAATGGCAGTCGCACACAATCCAACCTACTGATAAAGCAGCCTGCCGTCGTATTTTCCACGACATCAATCCAAGTTCGAAGAATGACCCCGATGTCGATCGTTTACTGTCTGTGTTGGGCCACATGCCTTTCGCGGTCACACTCATGGCCAATCTCGGGAAGCGAGGGAAGTCGACGGCAAATGAGTTATTGGAGACGTGGTACACTTCCGGCACTGACATGCTCTCTGTCACCAACTCACCAGAAAATAGCATGAACCGAAGCATCAGCCTCTCGGTCGACAGTGAATTCGTCAAGCAGGACTCCAATGCTCTGCCTCTGCTCGCGATCCTCTCATTACTACCAGCGGGAACAACAAAACAGAACCTTCGTTGGTGGGCGACATCCGTCAAGATGATTCCCTCTGCCATCGCCACTTTATCGGATGCAGGATTACTGGTTGAGAATAAATGCGAAAATTCTTCCTCCCTGGTCCTCTTCGTGGTCCCCGTGGTCCAGTCGTGTATGCAGCAGCAAGACCGGATCACAGAGGAGATCCGGAAGCAGGTACAATCGTCGTGCTGTAAATATGTCCTAGCTCACGCTTGCCGCTTCGACGATCCAACATTCCCTAAGAATTCGAAAGCGCTTGCAGGCGAAGACACGAACATCCAATCCATCCTTTTCAGTTCGCCCACATTACAGCATATTGTTCCATCCGATATAACTATGGAGACTCTCATTGCCTTTACCTGGCACCGCTGCGACACAAAGCCCAATCTCGAGATCGCCAACCATACAGTGACGGTAGCTAAACTCTCTGGGGTTGAGAGATACATAGCTTCGGCAGTGTGGTGCTTGGGCCAGACCTATTCCGAACTTGGCAACTACCATTCCTCCTACGCCCACTTGCGAGAAGCTTATAGGCTTTTCAACGCCCTTCCTCCTGGTGAGGCCCAGTTGCAACGACTCGGCGTCCAATGCGGAATTGATCTTGTTGACACTGCGGGTACGGTATTACAGGATAAGGACGAAGTCGTTTCCTTGGCGCGGGATGTCGAAATGAAATGTGCGGGACTTTCGGATAACATCATACGTGCACGCGGTTTGGTGCTTCTAGGCGTCATTATTTTTCAACTAGCTCAACAACCGCAGGAGGCCCTGCACTACTTGGACCAAGGTCGGGCGATGCTGATGGCTGCGGGGAACACTTACAACCTTGCTGAAACCTATAACATCACTTCCTGGGTGCATTACTGTCAGGGTAGGTGCCCGGAGGCGTTGGACGCTATCGAGGAGGCATGGAAGCATGCCCAAATGACTGAAAATGTATCTATTCAAGCAACCACTTCGCTACTCTTCGGCGGGATCCTCTTCAACACCAACAGAGACGCCGAAGCATGGAAGTATATCGAAATATCACTAATGAAGGCCTCATATGTTGGGAATCGGATAAAAATTGCACGTGCATTGGGCTACATGGGTTATGGGTACCTCCGCAGAGGTGATTACCAAAATGCGTATAGTGCCTACAAGGCCGCAGCCGAAAAGTACATTGGTACTGTGGAGGCCCATGCTCTTAGGAAGTGCGAGGAGAACATGGCCAGGATCAAGAGGAAGGTGGAGAACACTGACAGGGTCACTGGCTTTTCCAGGCCTGCCATGGACCTTGACTCTGAAATCCTTTTCTACCCCCCTCTTCAAGCATCTGCGACTGAACTATCCATTTGCTATTAGTTAGATTCAGTTTCTTATTGCCAGAATATTTACATATCTATATACCTCCACAGTCGTGCAGTTCAATATATATCCTAGAAAGCACATCGGTGCTCATAGTTCTAAAACTATGCATACGGAGGAAGTCGGATCTTACTCTTGGTGTTCGTTGCGGCGTTGCCAATGTTCCTCGAAGCGTCCAATCATTTATCACCTGGACCATTCACGGCTAACACAAGACGACGTTCGTGGTCATGTACCACAAGGGGACGAGAATGGCAGATCAACCCCAACGCCACAAAGGAAGGTGAAGCGCATAATGTAAACGAAAACACTGGCGTTGGAAGGTTGAGCGGTATACTTCAGGCAAATAAGTTTGACTTTGCGCCACCCACGCCCACACTCTTCCGGCCGTCCTACTGAGCATTCTTGCTCTCGCTCTCGCCGCCACCAATCCTCATCCCTTCTTCCAAAATGACAAATACTTCGATGGGTCTGTCTCTCCAAGATACAGTAGAGTTTCGTTCGAAAGGGCTTCAGGTACCAAGCCATGAGCAAAGGAGGCTCTCGACGGTGGTGGTATGGTTCAAGACGGGCAAGGAAATTACAAAGGGTTGGGTGAGGAAGCAAGTGTGGGGCGGGCAACTTTAAAAGACGAATCCTGCCTGAGAATATGATCGACATTGAGACCCGAATGCGAAAGCATCCCAACAGAGGAGGGGTAAAACGAAAGAGAAACCGAGGTCGACTGAAGGGTGATAACACACCTCGTGAACAACAAACCTCATCCGCGTTCTCGTGTGTTACCGTTGTTTCTCCTGCTTCCCTCGCTGACACCACCATCCTCCAATTGAATTAGAATACTCTAAGATTGAAAGACAATGACACGGTGGAATTCGTCGTGGTGGGCAGACCATTTCGGGCGACGTCTTGAACGTTTGCCAATCCAAGACTGGATCGAGTGAGGAAGTCAGTTAGTTGCGAGGAGCGGAAAGGCGAACGAGAGGGAACATGAAAAAGCGAAGAAAAAAGGGACATACTGGTTGAACGAATGCTCGCGTCCTTCGTCATGAACGCAGCGATCCTCCAGTTCCAGCTTATGCTAACACGCCTTCCCTCCATGACATGTTTCTTGATCCTCATCCTCGTTGTTGTTCAGTCACTGCCAGTCTTCGAGTCCTGAATTTGCTGTTCGCGCCGTGTTAATTCAACAATGACTCGAGAGTTGCGATAGTCGAGGCTGGGCGACGAATCTGCATAAAACAAGGAAATTAGAACAAAGTTGGCATGGGCGACAAGGAGCTGAAGGAAGATTAAGGGCATGACGTGGCAGAGTATGGAAATACGCGATGGAGGGAAAAATCAGTGTAACAAAAAAAATACGAAGAAGACATACCGAGATAGTAATATGTAGGTGCACCGAATCATCGTTCTCACCCCTTCAGAACTTCCGCCGGTGCCGGGTGCTAACTCCAACCTCGCGCATTCTGGTTTCCCTGAATTGAGGGTAAAGGATGTTCAGCAAATTTGAGGGAAGAGCGATTGCACAATGCGGGGGAAAAAAAGATGTTGATAACTCACCCACGGTGTCGCCAGCGGAAGCAGGACGAAAGAGGCGTAGTTACGTGGAAAGTACAGCAATCATAATGGGCAGGGTTGAGGAGATTTGGGTCATGAATGCGGGCGTCGCTGTTGCCCTGGATAAAAATGAGGGTGGTGTTTTGGTTAAGGTGGAGGTCTGCAATGGAAAGAGGGGAGGAAAACATGAGAAACGATATCGAATAGAGAAAAAGAGGCAGGTGACGGCATTGGTTGGAGGTGAATTAGATGTGCTACCCACCAGCTAATGCGGGAATTCGAACGATGGACATTATGGAACCATCGATTGAGAGCTCTGCCTCTATCGTCCTCTCCTCTCCCTGACCTAGCATCCTTTGAATGTGTTCCTTCAACCTTGACGTTCGAATGACCGCCATGCGCAGCACAGGATTATGAGAACGGAAGCGGCCCAATTACGAGGGGAATTTGTAAAAATGGGTCAACTACCTGGTTCTAGCTGACTGGTTGAAGGAAGGCGAGGAGAATTAGAGGCGCGATATGGGGAACCAGCGTGCCAGTGCAAGAAGTTCCAACTTGTACGGGTGACGGGATTCTCCTTGAAACGCTAGGAAGAGTTAGAAGGATTATTGTGGAAAAGAGGCAACATTCACCTTTGTCGGAAAATGACATAGACTCCCGTTCTCGCCTGACCCCACCTGTTCATATTGAACCACGTCACACAATTTGTGGAGATGGACATGGTAGCCATGTTAGAGAAGGTTTCTAGTACACATGGGAGGCAAAAACACTGAGGATCACATGGATACGTACAGTGAGTTAAATAATTATATATTGAACATATGTTTGAAAGTGTCGTTTGTGGCGGGAAGAGGATTGAATGAGGCCGCGTGGGATCGCCGGCCCGTTGGGCGGAAATTCGAATCCGGAACTTCTGTCCCGCCTTTCTGTCATTCGCCTGCTTTCGTTCTAAAACGCATTCACCGACGGCTTCCTATCACCGTTGACCGATGGATTGCCCCAGGCCTGGGTTCGGAGCGCATGGTCTCCATTTCAACTGGTTGTCAATTGACTTGCGGATTTTATCAATATCTGCATACAACGCCAAGTTCCAACTCAATTCCAACTGTACCAAAACTGTACGGTGGCAATTTTTTCATCGCCTATTTATAACGCGAAAAATGGCGGCAAAGTCGTGCACTTCGTGCCCACGGAGGAGTCGGAACATAAGCAATTCCTTTTCTTGCAAGGTATCTCGACCATAACGAGTTTATAAATGCAACCTGTTGCTTCATTGGTATAACGTCGCTGCGCCTTGGTAGGGGGGCCTACACCTTGCTCTGTGCATTGATTACGAACTATGTCTGCTAGATGTTTCTCCTGGTCACTGGTGTCGTCTGCACATGCGGGGTGCCAAGAAGCAACGCACGAAGACGAAACCTCCCGAGGTGAGCACCAACTCATGTTGCGCAATCTCACGGACACATAACTGCATCCAGAAACTCCGCAAAATCCACCAGTAACGAAATCCGGTGAGGTGAAGTGGTCGATTCATGTGCTCCGCTCTGACGTCCATCTGAATTCAGAAGTTGTGTGAAAACTCACAGAAGGCCGTTCCAACAAAAACGGATTATACCATGACCACCGTGAAAGAGGTTCTAGCCCTGTCGTAATCTGCAGCTGGGCTCACGCCTGGGTCGATGGCAGGCATAGTGACGCTGACATGAGCAAATTAGGGCGGGGTTATCCTGCATGCAGCAGTAGTTGGGTATTGATGTTGTTTGGGGATCAACAAACTATACAATAGTGCAGAATAAAGAGGAAGAGGGAAGTACTCACCGAAATTGAAAGGTGGCACTGTTACCCCATGATATATATACCATGGTGGTGCGAATATAGTCGGGAATGAGCCATCTGGGACCTGGGTATTTATCGCCAGTCTGTTGGCAGCGTCACTACAAACCCTTCAAACCAAAAAACGGCCGACATCGGAAATTCCAAATTCACGATATTCTGGGAAAGCCGGGGCTCGAACAGAGGGCAAGGGGACAGACAGCTGTCCAAAACATGTCAGCCCGCCGTCGTGTATTCTCGTCATTTGCTATCTTATAGGGACGGCCATCGATAACGTGCGGTCCCAGTACCGGGTGCCATAGCGTAGAGATGAGATGGAAAGGAGTGCGGAGGAAGATCCTGGAAAACTGAGGGAAGAGCCAAGTTTGAACACGAATGGAAACAATAGATCAGTGCTTAACAACGCCTGGTGGACACAAAGAATCTGGTCGTGTGGACGGCAGCAATACCTAGTCCTGTTTTTACCGCGCCACCAAAACCGTGCTGAAAAATGTTTATGTAATCTGCGGACTTTGAATCCTCGTCGCGTCGACTCTACGCGACGACGCAAGTCCTCCGCCATTTCTGAGTGAGAAAGTTGTTTTTAATGACTCAAAGGGAGTTGGATAAAAAGAACTGGGCCCAGAGGACATGTGGTTGCAACCTGTTTCATTGGTAGAAAATGAGTTCAGAAGCGGGGCACGTGAGCTGGAGCTGGGACTCCAAATTCGCGAACGCTTCCACATCGCGTCGGAGAGTCCTAATTTTTTGTATACAGTACCTTTTAAGCTCAAATAAAAATACTCTCTCTAAAAATTCTGCAAAGAACCTCTAATTATCCTGTTGTGTGGAGGGGAGGGCAATTTCAAAGTCCGAAGATTATGTAAAGATTTTCTAGCGCGGTTTTGGGGGCGTGGTAAATCACAGACTTCATATATCGTGATCCGTAGGGCACATCACATATATCGCAGTCTGTCTAGGAGAGACTAGGCAATACCCGAAGATGGCCTGTACTCCAACTTCAACTTCCTGTTCTAGCTTACCACCCTCACCGATTAAATCCAGGCTCTGTTCTCCCGTAAAGAGCCTGTGGCCGACATGGGCTTGTCCGCCGTCGAATTCGATTCGAACCGCTCTCTGCACCCCTTCAAAACCCCATCGACTGTACTTGTGTAGAACGACCCTAAACTATCGTCTATTCACGGTTCAATTTTCCCAACTGCCCCACATCAGATTGTTTACTCCAGAACGATCATCCTTCATCCAGGGTATTTCCTGGATTCGGATTCGGATTGCAGTATGATGAAGGCGCCGCAGACCACATCCTTATCCCAGTTACCAAATTTTGTAGTCACTCCTATTCGAAACAATCAGGAGGATGTCTTTCAATGGCTCCGCCAATCTCTCCGAATTGCCGACTGCCTCCTGCAGACTTCCATCTCTTTTCCTACCCACAGTACGGAGTACTCTCTCGGAGGTTGGATACACGATAAGAGGCTAAGATGAAGGTAAGCTCTCGGGCCGTGCGACAGGATATCATCCATTCTCGTCGGAATCCTCACGGTTGTCTCTTGAATTACCGCCCACCATCAGCGCACCGCATGATCGACGAAGTGACACTTCCATTTGGCGACGAATTGCAGAGATCGAACACAGACAACCATTGAGTTCCATGTTCGAATCATCACACAACTTCAAGATCACTGGGGGGACATTCACCTTGGTGAACAACAACGCATGTCACCACCACCTGCGAGGTATGTTTCTCTGTTGAATTTCTTATGCGAAACTCACGGATTAACGAAATCGATAGAGAGTGCGGACTTCCTTCATCAGGAAAAGGCTACCACTACATTTCGAAATTGGAAAGATCGTTTCGATCAAGTACAAATAAAAAAAGACTACGAATTTTGTTAGTCTGACTACGGGAGACTAAACCATATGCACGCATCCCGCTGCATGCATCGGACACAGTCGTTCGGCAAGAAATGCCGCTCAAACCAGAGATATTTCACGGACGAGACGACTTCGTCGAAGACATTGCGCGATCGCTCCTGCAGGAGGAAACCTCTCGCATCTGCATTCTTGGCCCGGGTGGCATGGGCAAGACGTCAGTTTCACTCGCCATTGTCGAATTGCCTGTTATCAAGGAACGGTTTCCGGGTGGAAACTGCGTTTGGGTGCCTTGTATTGAAGCGACGTCGTCAACTCTCTTCCTCGAGATCATATACATCCAACTGCAGGTACCGGGAGATAATCAGGTCACGCTGGAAAAGGTCATTTTGGAACTTGATGCCTCTAAACAGCCCCGCCTTATCCTGCTCGACAACTTTGAGACACCGTGGAATGCGCCTGGCGGAACTCAGAAACAAGTCAGTGATATTCTTCGAAAGCTAGCCATGCTGAGTCACGTCGCGATTCTCGTTACAATGCGTGGCACATACCCGCCATGCGACACCATCGAATGGCAGTCCCACACAATCCAACCTACTGATAAACCAGCCTGCCGACGTATTTTCCACGACATCAATCCGAGTTCGAAGAATGACCCCGATGTCGATCGTTTACTGGCTGTGTTGGGCCACATGCCCTTCGCGATCACGCTCATGGCAAATCTGGGGAAGCGAGGGAAATCGACGGCAAATGAGTTGTTGGAGACGTGATCCACCTCCGGCACCGACATGCTCTCTGTCACGAATTCATCCGAAAAGAGCATGAACCGAAGCATCAGCCTCTCGGTCGACAGTGAATTCGTCAAGCAGGAGCCCGATGCTCTTCTTCTGCTCGCCATCCTCTCATTACTGCCGGCAGGAACAACAAATCAGAATCTTCGTTGGTGGGCAACATCCGTCAAAATGATTCCCTCTGCCATCGCCACTTTATCGGATGTAGGATTACTGGTCGAGAATAAATGGGAAATCTTTTCCTCCCCAGTCCTCTTCGTGATCCCCGTTGTCCAGTCGTTTATGCAGCAGCAAGGCCGGATCGCAGAGGAGGTCCGGAAGCAGGTAGAATTGTCGTGCTGTGAATATGTCCTAGCGCACGCTTGCCGCTTCGACGATCCAACATTCCCTAAGAATT
>Ga0307513_10012148_pt1 | contig 10646 bp, 10 predicted proteins | sample 15_EM_MG_FD_202174 | JGI IMG/M metagenome (GOLD analysis project Ga0307513, IMG submission 202174) | Populus trichocarpa ectomycorrhiza microbial communities from riparian zone in the Pacific Northwest, United States - 15_EM | ecosystem: Host-associated > Plants > Roots > Unclassified | place...
CCTTGAGAAAGCTGAAGAAAGAGGACTTCTTTTGCTTGTTGCCAACCATGATTTGATGAAGTGATGAGAAGGGGATTAAGGCTTAAGTAAGAAGTAGCTCTAGCTAGCTAGCTAGTGTGTTCACAAGTAGTAGTTGTTGGTTTTGAAATGAGGAATGCAAGGCCTCTGTATTGAATTTATAGGAGGAGGGGAGGGAGGGAGGGAGGGTTTGGTTAGCTAATTAAGGAAGGTATCTTTCGATATATATCTTAGTGGAGAATCTAGACTGGAGAATTCAAGGGTCACCGTGATTGATACATAGGAATGGCACGATGAAATATCATAGAGAGAGAGAGAGAGAGAGAGATCTTGACCCAGCTCGTAAGTACTCTCTAGCTACTGTTTTGGTAAAACTTAAGGGCAAAGCATAAAGAATGTGGTCCGCAACTTAAATGTTGGCCAATATCGACGACTCAAAGCAAACATCAATCGGTTGGCTGTCGATTAGTTTTCTTCTTCTTCTTCCTTGTGCTTTCTCCTCCTTTGAATTTGCCTTCGTTTCGTATACCTTTAACTTTGTTAGCTGTCGAATACCTAATTTTCTCGGGGAATCCTTCCTTCCTAGCATTTTTCATCTCCTTTCAGTTTTTTTCAGGGACACAAGCACATATTATCCTTTCAGTTTATAATTTCAAGCATTCATAATTCATTACCATTTTATTTGTTCACAACTCCAATCAACTTGCCAATTTGATCCCTTTTTTTCTCCTTCTTCTCATATTCATATGTACCAACTATATATCCTCCTTCTCCATAAAGTGGGAAAAAAAAAACATTTTCCATGACTACCTTTTCTTAATCATTGTAAAATAAGCTTTCTTTAATTTCTTTCTCTTGGCCGTATATTATATATATATTCGCTGTAAAGATAAGGAATATCACAACAAATATCTAGCAGAATATGTGTATAATTTATAGTATAATTTATTCATTTTAATACACTAGAATTTGGATTAGCGTACTCTTTAGAAAGTCTATACATAATTCACTAGATAACTTCCTCTGAATATGACATTAAGTTAATTAAGAGTAACTAAGACACGTTTTGTACTTTTTAATTCTTTTTATCGTGGTTTTAGACTTTGACTTAATTACTCAAGAAACAATTAAGCTAATTAAACAAGCAATTAGAGTTCGATCGTATTTCTAAACTCTAAATCCTACTCATATTATAAGCAATACCTTATTTATTAAAAAGAAAAGGGAGAAAGGTATTAAAAAAAAATGTAAAGCGTGCGTAAAAGAGGGTCAAAAAGATTGATACTTGAAGATTTCTTTTAATTTTGAACCATTTGGTTCATGCACTTCTTCCTAATTAAGGTTTTATACATTGAAAAGAATTTTGAACATGAATTCAACTTGGTCAAGGCCAGGGGCGGAGCAAGAAAAAAAAATTAAAGGGGCCATAGCATAAAAACTGAATGTTGATCTTTAAAGTAGCGCAAACAACACAAATTTTCTAATGTTAAACTAAGAGTTACAATATCTCAAACCACGTGTGAATCTTGAACTTCGCCATTAATCTCAAAATACCACATAGAATCTCAAGTAATACTCAAAACTCTTTCAATGGATAAAAATCATACAAAATTCTAAAATTTAATGTTGAGATGATTATAGTCGCAAGCTTTAGAAGCAGCAATCAGGCCTTATAAATAATAATAATATATATATTTAGTTTCTCTCTACAAAGTTAAGTCATTTGACTCATCTGGAGCATTTTTTTCTTAACGATACTCTCTATAATCACACTCACCTACAAGGAAGGGGCATTTCCTTGCAGGGGCCGGGGCCCCTGCTAACCCCCCTCCCTCCGCCACTGGTCAAGGCCATTAATCTTCCTTACATTGACCAAAATATTAAGCATGGAGTTTGGCAGATTTAGGTGAGGTGCGTATGTTTGAAGGAAGAAGTTTCTACGTTGATCTTGCTCAAGGATATATATTGTGTAATTAATTACATGGAACAATTTAATTTCTTAACTACCTCACTTTAATTTGAAGCTTGAGCAGCACATCTTTTCATGATCTTCTTGTTGAGTTTAATTCGTCTCATAATTAATGGAAGAGAGGTGATTAACATTTTCAAATATATTTATACATGATCGATAAAATAATTACCTTATCATTATGATCTCCCTCGTAAGAAAAAGTTTGTCTCCCTTCTCTGGAATAATTTTTTTCCTTGTTTTTCTTCATGCATTTAAAAAAAATATAATTTCACATGATTAATCTTATATATTTTTCAAGAAATAAATTCTTCACGCGTCACATAATTAATCTTATATATTTTTCAAGGAAATTCATTAATTAGGAAGGTATTTCCCTACAAAGTAAGAGTGAAGAAATCTTGGGATGTATATTTGAAAAAGAAAAGGTGGTGATGGAAATTGAATACATTTTCCTTCCCTAAAACTTTCCTCGATATCACTCTCTTTCTTAGCTAAAAATATAATGACTCATTTTAGTTTTTAATCATATCATAATTTAATTTCTTCATGATAAATGAATTATTTTAATTTAATCTTTTTATCATGAAAAATATGTTTAGCTCAATTTATATATTTATGAAAATTAAATCTCTTTATTTATTTTCTTCTTTTTGCCGAGCAAGCTCACAATTTTGGCCCAAACACAAATTAAATTGGGCTAAGCTTTAAAAAATAATTAGCCCGTGTTTTTGTTCCATGGGACACACTTGCGTTCTGAGTTTTGTCTGAAGACAAAACATAAAGGGGTTTGATTCATTGACCAGAAACCACAGAGACAGAAGATCAAAGGGCAAAGACTTTGTTGGTGTTTGGTTTCTCAGCTTCTATCCCATTAATTAATAATCAGGTAAATATAATTTACTTTTATCAAATTTAATCAGCTTCTTCTTTTTTTTCCCGACAATATTGAACCAAAATTTTGTTTTTTTTGCTTGCTATTCATGGTCTTTACTTCTAGCAGACTTTAAATTTAGGGCTTTTGAATCTTATTCACTTCATAAGATTTTGAGATGCAGATTATGTTTTCTGTGGGATTTGTGTTGGTGAGTTTAGTTTCGATTTCAAGGAGATCACTTTGATTTTTCATAATTAATAGAGTTTGTTAGGGCATGGCATGGATTTGGTTTTTTAGCGTTTGTTGCGAGAGACCCTTTTGAGGAATCAGCTTAAAACTTTGAGAAAACAGTGAAAAAAGCTAGCTTTGTTTGTTGTTGTTTTTTTCACTGTTGAGGAGATCCTGTGGATGTAGAGCACGTATGTAAAATGAATTTTCTTAATGTTTGCATAGTATTTATGGAGTTTAGGATTACAAAAAGGGATGTTCTTGTTTGAGTTTTAGACTTACTTTTTATTTTTTTCTGCATTTTATAGACTAAATCAGGTTCGAGCATAAAGATTGTGAATTCAAATTTTATGCTCATTGTTGCTGGCAACCAAAATCTGCATTTATTTGTATTATGCATCTTGATATTCATAACTGATAAGCTAATAGCTAGCATTTTCGGTCTTTGATATTTTTCATGGAGTGTGTGCTGTGACTATATTTTAGTGATATTTTTCACTTATTCTTAACTAGCATGTTTTTTTTTTTTTTTTTTTCACTTCTCCTCCGAAACGAACCTTTTTATTATTTTACTTCTTGATTTTTTCTTAGGTGGTAGAAAATGGATTGCAGATGGTTCATTGATAAACAGGAAACAAGCACCCGCAATGAACAGCAACTTGACAGAGAGCAGGTGATTCTAGGTTTCCAATCCTTTTTTTTTTTTCTTATCTGATGGATTGCATGGGAGATAGCTTATTCAGTACAGCTTGGAAAGGGTTAGAGAATATTTAAGTTCATGAACTGGGTCCATGTTATTGATAAATTGAAGATCGCTGTTTAAGTTTTGATTAATTGCTTTGGTATAAAAAGATTATATGTTTCTGTGTCAATGGAGTTTTCCTTTATGCCTGTGCTTACATGAATACTTGAGCATCATTTAATCTTGTGTAGTGATGTTTATCATCTGGATTTGTGGTATGTGCTTGACAGGACTCGCTTATTGAGGATTTCACAGAGGATTTTCGATTGCCGAAAAATCACAGACCCACTGAAAATGTTGATCTCGACAATGTTGAACAAGCATCACTGGACACAAAGTTGACAGCATCAAACGTTGGTTTTAGGCTTCTCCAGAAAATGGGATGGAAAGGAAAGGGTCTCGGAAAGGACGAGCAAGGTATGTCATTAGTTGAGCCTAATGGCTGTACTGGATTTGCATGCCACCCTCTAGTTATGACCTCATTGATGTAGGGGTTGTAAGAGGGAGAACATTAGTGGTATCCTTCTCCTTTTTTAAAAAAACATTTCATGTTTATTTGACTTGAACCTAAACTTTTGTTATTCAAGCACAAGCCTTTCACCATCGCAACACCCATAGCCTCTTGTGACTTTTAGTCTTTTAGTTGAGATGATTTGCAATATGACACGTGATCTTGAACTCATTGAAGTTGAATCATAATGCTTGTGTTTGGTACTCAAAGCCTCGATTTTCTATGAAACTAAACAGTTATCTCAAAAACCTTTCCTCAGCTACAGTGATCGATGAATCCATATTTCCTGCCTTTTGATGTTCTTAAACCTTCTATTGCCAATATAGTTTTGATTGTAAGATCACCAGCTACAACTCAGATATATAATGTCATAGGTTGCAAGTTGTTAAACGTGCAGATATATTTACTTGCTGTCGATTTTTTTTTTTATTGAACTGTATGCTAACTGGCCCATTTGTAACCTACAATTATTCTTGCTCAACTATCCTGCTAAGTAGAGCGAAGTGGTTAGAGTTTCTAATCTATCATTTGCCTTTAGTCTGAATGATATGAGAAACATCGATGAGATGGATTTCTGTGGGATGTTTGCTTCACCTATGATGTTGTAATTTTAACAGTAACTTCTGGGTTTTATGTTCAGGAATCATTGAGCCTATAAAGTCTGGAATTAGAGATCCAAAGTTAGGAATTGGAAAACAAGAAGAAGATGATTTTTTTACTGCAGAAGAAAATATTCAGCGAAGGAAACTTGACATCGAGGTTGAAGAAACTGAGGAAGACACAAAAAAGCGGGAGGTATGCTTATAAATTTGTAGGAGATCATTATTAATATTTGGACTGGTAGATAAAATTTTGAGGTTGATGCTTTTGTTTTTCTGAAACCCACATCTAATAACAGAAGGCAGCATATAGCATATATGCGTGTCTTTTGACGGGAATGGTATTATCATAGGGGAACATCAACTTTCGAAGCTCTTGAGAATTTCCTGCAGTTTTTATTACCTGGTGGCTTCTACTGCCTGCTTCGTGCAAATTATGAAAATTCAGGTATTAGCTGAACGGGAGCAGAAAATTCAAACTGAGGTGAAAGAGATAAGGAAGGTGTTCTTTTGTGATCTTTGCAACAAGCAATACAAATTGGCGATGGAATTTGAAGCTCATCTGAGTTCATACGATCATAATCATAGAAAGGTACACAAACTGTCGTAGCATTTGATGAGTTTCTTTTCAACCCCTGTGAATGCTATTACTTTCCATTTTTTTCTCCTATATCCTTAATACTCTTGGATGATTGTTTCAGCGATTTAAGGAAATGAGAGAGATGCATGGTACAAGCAGTCGTGATGATCGGCAAAAGCGGGAACTACAACGACAGGAGAGGGAGATGGCTAAGTTTGCACAGATGTAAGCATTCTTATTTTCCTTCACAAATGCATCTGATAATTCAAGCTTTTCCTTGTGTGTTTATTGTCTTTAAAATCTTTTCCTTGCCACATTTGTTTTTACATTGTTTTATGCAATATAGGGCAGATGCTCGTAAACAGGAGCAGCAGCTGCAGCAACAGGAAGAATCTGGATCTGCTCAGCAGAAAAGTGCAACTGCACTTGTGGATCAGGATCAGCGGAAGGCATTAAAATTTGGGTTTTCTTCTAAAGGGGGCTTTTCAAAGGTATGCAACTGAAGAATTAGAATTATATCATTATAAGTCTTGTATGTGTTCTTAGAAGCTGTTTTCATGGCTTATGTATGTGTAAATGAACTGCCATATGTTCCATGACAAGATAGATTGTTGTGATATGATAATAACATGGTAGATTATTCAAATGTCCTTATCTCCTTCTCCCTCTTATAACCTGGATAAATTGAGGTCTCTATGCATTGCAGCGAGCATGGATGAATTGTTGTCTCTCATTTATGCAGAAATTCTCACTTACCTAGGATTGTCTAACTTGCAAAAAACTCCCTATGATTAATTGAATTCATAAAATGCTTTGCCCTTCTGGATAAATGCTGCTTTTGTTAAGAACCTTTGAGAAATATATTATTTCTGCATGGAAATATTCTACTGTCGTGGATTTACAGTAACAAAAGTAACAATACTATGTTCCGTTCTTGTATGTGGCATTCTGTAAAGTAATGTTGAATGCGTCAAGATTGCATTCATTGTTTCTGGATTATGACACAAGTTGTGATTCTTTTCAACGTAGAATGGGAGTTACATGGCCTTTTCTTTCCTTGTAATTGGTATCCATTTGAATTGGTCACCTGCTTCTATAAGTAATACCACAATGTTGTAGTAATTTGAGTGAAAGAAATCATTACTTGATGACTGAATAATCTATATGCTCACCATTTAACTTGTGACGCTTTTTCATTCCTTCTACAGAACTCCTCTGCCAAAGCTGCAAAGAAGCCGAAATCAGCTGTAGCCTCTGTTTTCAGCAATGATAGCGATGAAGAACAGTGAAGTTCAGCTGTGCACTGTGCATCCGTAATTCAATACTGTGCCTTGGAATACTCAAGGTCTTTATATGTTATGCATTTCAAATGACATGCTCTTATGTTTTTAAACACTTGCCGCATATGTAACGAAGACGGTTTAAAAGGGGAGATTGGAAACTCTTATGAATTGACTATTGGCATGTAAACTCATGATTTTGCGAATAAAAATCTACTCTATTGAAGAAAGAGAAGAAAAAATAACATGAATTAGAACATGCTGTTTACGATGATGAATCCATTTTATGTAAAACAATCAGTTCCAATAATTATGGCACAATTGATTTGCAGCAGTATCCATTCACCACCATGAAGGTGGGTGGCCTTACTGATAACTTGGTATCTATGAATCAAAGTTTTGCGTGATTATCATCGCACATTACTTACTAATCAAAATTGTAATGTATTATTTGGAAAGCAACAATATTAATTATAGTTTTTTTAATCAATAAAGAGCAAATTTTTATATTATCGTTCCTCTGATATTGCTGTGTATAATGAACTGAACTTATTAAATATTTTTTTCGATATGTAGATGGTAGGGGAAACAGATTATCAAAGCATAGTCCTAATATGCCTAAAACAGCACGGACATTTACGAGCGATTTCGTTACTAAGTACTCTGCAACAGCAATTGTCATAGGAACATCTGATCAAAACATTTCAACAACATTGCTAAAGAATCACTAAGCAGCCTCTGCAAAACCAACTTCCAGGTTACCATAGTCGAAGATGGTATGATACGCTCCCATGAATACATCACCAAGAATCCTGCAATCATGCATTTTCAGCTTAAACTCAAACAAAAACAGCGGAAAAGAAAGGTATATATGTAAACTGAAGCTATAAAATGAGGGCTAAGATAGCATACCATAGAGGACCACGTGGAGGCGGCACATCCAAAGCCATGAACCCACTGATGCAAACTTGAGCAATGCCTTCTCCAGTTTTCAGAATATACTGAAAACAAATAAGTGACTTTAGAAATATAGAAATAAAGAATTGAAGGTAATAAAGATACTTCAAATTGTATGCTTCATAGACGACAAGACAATGGAAATCTAACCTGCTCTGGAGTGAGGCTAAAAGGTTTATCTCCAATGGTAAATGTGATGTTTGGCATGGTTGAAATGCTATTGCAATCAATTGATGACTGTCCCATTGGACTTGGTAGGCTTTCGCATAACTGTGAAGGATCAAAAACCAAAACTTAGCACACAGATTTGAGCTTCTGAAAAAGAGGCAGGGTTTTGATATAAACCTACCTTATCTAAATAGTTGATTGCTGTTTCTTTTGTTGCCTTTTCTCTTAGTTGATTCTGGACCCAAATAACAAGCATCTGACAAGCAGTGCATGGAAGATCATTACCAGCAGATGATTTCTCCTTGTTTTCCGTCTCAACCACTGACTCAATACCAGTTCTGTACAAGAAATCAGGTTTTAAAATCAATCAGAGTCACTGCTGAGGCAGTTTTTTAATCATCTTATAAGGACCTTAAAACTCCTTTGCAACAAGAAAAAAAGAGAAGGAACTGGTCAGCAGAATCACAGAATTTCCTCGCAGTGCGATAATCATGACTCATGCACTTGCACTTAGCCCCAGTATCCTATAATGTTCACTTTCAATACCACACACTGCTATCAAATACTCTACTTGAAATCTTGATGGAAATACTGTGATTAAAACAACTGAAGACATGAAAATTGCATTAGCTTCTACTTTTTGCCCAACCAAACAGAAAAAACAGTTTTGTTAGTTAAATAATTTTTGTTTTTTGCACTATTCTTATATATAATTGAGTTTCAAATCTTGATTTTATAAAACTAAAATAACCTGTTTTTTATTCATGGAGACCTGCTTTTTATTATCTTATATGCAAAAATTTATCTCATGATAATTTTAACCAAACATATGTTTTTAAATTTTTTTAAAAAAACCACACTAGAAGTTGTTTTCTTAAATCTATTTTTTTAAATAGACCGCAAAAGCTGTCAAAATACCAAACTCATTAGTAATCTTGTGCAAAGTTTCTGTGCCAAGCAAGTAGATCATGAACCAGCATGTAACATAATTCTCCTTACCTTGCAGACTTAGCCTCATTGAAAATGCATAAACCTAGTTGCGTACATACTTTGCTGGGTTGTACCTGAGGTCCACAGCATAAAATTCTGGTATATACAAAAGTAGAAAAGTTCTTGAAATAAGAAACTTGAAGACAAACGCACCCCTGATATTATGAGTTCCCATATTAAGTCTCCATAGTGAGAAACCACTTCCTTACATTCAGCGCTCACAAGCCCTTCTGCTCCAATGGCATGATTGATTTCCGTAATGATTGGCTGAAAATGATAGCTATTTAGTATATCTTTGAAACAAGTAGAACATAAGGAAGAAAGAAAAATTAAACTGTCAAGCAAGGGGTCTGCTTGGAAAGAAGCCAGTCACCAAGGAGGTGAAGAAACTTACTGTTGGACCAGCAAGCAATGAGGTTCCAGAGTCCACGATTGCAGCGCAACCCCCCTCGCAAAGACCTGAGAAATAAAGGGTTTATTGTGAGAGCTTTATTATCCCGGTTCTACAGATATGGAATTCCATTAGACTTCATGTGAGAATTTGCCATCCAGCTGAGTCACAAGCTCGGAAACACAGGAGCCGGGCCATGTAGAGAAATTAGATGTTAGGATGTGGCAATTTATAAGAGAAGTGACTACTGACTCATAATTTCATAATAGGATTCAAGCTGTTTGCAGTTCCCATTTTAGGGAGTATCCACTGCAGTTTTTACTCTGCTAATACAGAATTATATGGAGAAAAGGGCATAGATAACATAAATATAAAAATGCTTAAGTTGACTGAAGATCACCTGTTGAATGTTTTCCTATAAGAAAATCTCCCATATTGATCTGAAAATGGGAAAGAACAGTGTAACTGAGTTTTCCCTCTTCGAAATTAGCACATGATAATAAGGTTAGAAATTGGTCCAAAGATGAAATTCTTGTACCTGCCAGTAACCTTTTTGGGTAACTGGAACGTAGGTATGCTTTCCCTTGAAGTGTTTTGGATCAACCCCTCCAAAAACAAGCTCGCCGCCCTCTTTCGCCTCAGGATTTCTGTTGAGCCAGAATGAAAAGACCTCGTCGTCTACAAGATCTTGTTGAATCATATTGTACCTGCACTCTTTTCATGAATCATTCTATCCGAGGTACTAGAGGAAAGAACTGCAGACATGATGAATCTAAGTTCTTGCTTCCAAGAAGCATGGAGTCACTAACTAAGAACCACAGTACAAACATAAACATACCACAATGGGACAACATTCCCAACTGAAATTTCCTGAAAACCAAGCCCAAGTATTCCATCAAACTTCCCCAATATGAATGAAAGACTTCCTTCTTTTGTAGCCTCAACGAAAACCTGGATTACAAAAGTCACACACACAGTACTGCAAGAACAAGATAAATGATTCTCCAAATATACGTAAAATGGAACAGATAACTCACTTGATCTTTGACAACAAGGTCCCCGACTTGAACATTGTCTTGACTGAAGAAACCAGAAACTGATCCTGATCCATAATGTATTTCACAAAAGTTCCCTGAATCGCAATTTGAAAAGAAGAATTTGAGTTTCAACCTCGCAACATAGCAGTCAATGTTGTCTACAACATCTACTTCAAGTAATTAACTTCAAATAATTACCATTCTTGGTATATGTACTCGACCGGCTTGACTTGTACTTGGAATGGAAATAGCAGGCAATCTGCAGGTGATTGTGAGTCAGTATCTCATCTCATATTTAG
>Ga0307513_10012149_pt1 | contig 10646 bp, 10 predicted proteins | sample 15_EM_MG_FD_202174 | JGI IMG/M metagenome (GOLD analysis project Ga0307513, IMG submission 202174) | Populus trichocarpa ectomycorrhiza microbial communities from riparian zone in the Pacific Northwest, United States - 15_EM | ecosystem: Host-associated > Plants > Roots > Unclassified | place...
TCCTTCTCGCCGCCGTCGATGGCGTAGGCGTAGCGGGCTATCAGATTGCGGATCTGCAGCTCGTCGGCAGGCGCGACAAAGGCAAAGGTCATCCAGGTTCCTTCTCAAGGCTCGAACAGGGGGCTGTGGACGAAACGCGAGGTCTGCCGGGTCAGGACGAAGGTCGACAGGGCGGCTGCCACCAATCGCGAAACGGCGGGCATGCGACCACGCTCATTCACCCATGAACCTGATGATCTGCTCGGCGACGGCGCGGGGGGCTTCTTCGGCCACATAGTGCCCACAGCCGGCAAACACCGCACTTTGCACATCCGCTGCGACCAGGCGCATCGTGTCGGGCAGCGTGGCTCCGCCGCCGCTCTCCGCGCCGACCGCGAGCACGGGCATGGCGAGCTTGTGTTCGGCGCGCGCCCGGGTGTGCGCGATACCTTCAGGCCCGAGCATGTGCCGTTGGTAGGAAAGCGCCGCCCGCGTTGCGCCGGGGGCGGCGTTGACGCGAACATACTCATCGAGATCCGCCGGCGTGATCGTCCAGGGACGCGTGGATTTGTTCCTGAACAGCCAGGTCAGGAGCTCCCGCTCGCGTCCCTGCAGCAGGATCTCCGGCAGGTCATCAAGCCGGTTGAAGGCCAGGTGCCAAGTCTTCACATTCGCCTCCGCCGGGGGAATGCCGGCCGGAGGAGGCGGGGTGATGCCAGGCAGCGCCGCGTCGAACACGGCGAGCCGCTTCACGTCGTCCGGCCATTCGGCCGCAAAGGCATAGCCGATCCAGACGCCCATATCGTGACCGACGATGTCGACAGGCCCGTTCGCCGTCAGTTTCAGCGCCTCGACGAAACCATGAAGCTCGGCGGCCACGGTGCGCATCTCGTAGCCAGAGGCGGGCCGATCGGAGTCGCCCATCCCGCGCGGGTCGAGCGCGATCACGCGCCGGCCGGCCTTGGCGAGCAGCGGCATCACGTAACGCCATGCGTACCAGCTCTGCGGCCAGCCCGGCAGCAGCAGGATCGGCGGGCCGCTACCGCCTTCGACGAAATGCAGCCGCACCCCGTTGATGGCGGCGGTATCGTGGTGGAACTGCGTCCAGAACGTCGCCGGCTCGAAGGGCGGCAACGTGTCCGCGGCGGAGGTTTCAATGATGTCATACGTCATGGTGGACTCCGGGTCGGGTCTGGGTGATCAGCGGTCGCGTGCAATCGCCTGGCGGGACGGGTTTCGTGGGGTGGGGTGGAGTGGCCGGTTCCATATAGAAAGTGATCTCTTCCAAATTGGGCAAATGCTCAGTCGAGCAGCCTCAACGCGCTATCGACGAGACTCGCCATCTCCTCACGGGTGCGGCCGGTCTTGCCCAGGACGCGCATGCCCTGCACCACGCAGAGCAGCAGGCGGGCGGTGACGGCGGCATCGACCCGCAAGGAAGCGGAGCCATCTTCCTGTCCCTCTCGAATGAACGCGACGAGACGCCTTTCTTGACCCGCGAGCACGGCGGCGACGCGCTTTGCCATTTCGCGGTCGGAGCTTGCGAGATCGACAGCGCTGCCCACGACGAGGCAGCCGCGCCGGCCGGTCTTGCCGTGGCTGTATTCGGCATAGACGGCGAGTACGGCCCTCACCTTGTCGCGTCCGGTTCGTGCGCTTGCCAGCTCCTGCGCCAGCCGCTCGCTGCGCACCATGACGTAGCGCTCGAACGCGGCCAGGAAGAGCCCGCGCTTATCGCGGAAGGCCTTGTAGAGGCTGCCCTCCGCGATCTCCATCGCGGCCGTCAGCTTGCCGAGCGAAGTGGCACAATAGCCGTTCTCGCTGAACGCGCCGATCGCCTTGTCGAGCGCCTGATCGGGATCGAACTCCCGTGGGCGTCCGGGACTGCGAGGCCTCGGGGATGCTGTGACGGATCCGTCCATGGGCTGGAAATAGGAAGCGCTCACTTCCTAATCAAGCATGAAAACGGGCTTCCTCGACCTAGCGCTGGCCGCCGACCAGCGACCATCAACGGCCCGGCTGAAGACCAGCTGAGCGGACGTGCGGGTGGGCCGCACCAGCGTGCGGCGGGCCGTCCTGCGCGCAGGCGGCCCGCCCCAGGACGCTGCGTCAGGCCGCAGCTCTCGAGTTTCGGCGGATCGCCTGGGGTGGCTGTCCGAGAGTCCTCAGGAAGGCGCGCCGCATACGCTCCCGGTCGCCGAAGCCGGTCTCGTCAGCAATGACGTCCATCGAGTGGCGTCCCTGCTCCATCATCAGCCGGGCGGCCTCCACGCGAATGTTTTCGACGGCTTTCGCCGGGGACTGACCGGTCTCGTCCTTGAACGCTCGGCTGAATTGACGCGGGCTGAGCCGGGCGGCCACCGCGAGTTCTTCCACCGACAATTCACTCCTCAGGTTCCGGTTGGCATGATCGAGCGCCTGCTGGATCCGATCCGACTTCGGCGCCAGCTCGAGCAAGACCGAGAACTGCGACTGACCGCCCGCCCTGCGGTGATAGACGACCAGCTTGCGCGCGACCGAGCGGGCCAGCTCCGGCCCGTGATCCTTCTCGACCATGGCCAGCGCCAGATCGATGCCCGCGCTCATGCCGGCCGACGTCCACAGCGGGCCATCGACGACGAAGATGCGATCCTCCTCGACCTGCACGCCCGGAAAGCGGGACTGGAGTTCCCTGGCGAACAACCAATGGGTTGTCGCCTTGCGCCCCTCAAGCACGCCGGCCTTCGCGAGGACAAACGCCCCGGTGCAGGGCGCGGCAAGGCGGCGCGATGTTTCAAGCGACCGGCGCACAAAATCGAGCAGGCGCGCCGAGGTGGGCTCGATCGTATTGCTGGCGCCGATGATCACCGTGTCGAAGCGCGTCCGGGCGAACGGCTGGGTTTCGACGCAGAAGCCGGCGGACGAGGGCACCAAGCCCCCCGTCTCCGAGAGAAGCGTAACGGCGTAGGCGGGATTATCGAGAACTACATTGGCCATCTCGAAGACGGAGATCGCGGCGAAGCTCATCACCTGGAAGTTCGGGAAGACGACGAAGCCGACTTGCTGCACGGGCGCGTCCTTCATGGCCTAAATCGCTGTATATATGACATTTGAGACGCGCGCCAGACCCTACATGTTCAGGGCCTGCGCCACGCAGACTGCGGGCGCCTGTTTGAGGAGAACAACATGAGCGGCGCATCCAAAGGGACGGCCCTCGTCACCGGCGCATCTTCGGGGATCGGCGCGATCTACGCCGACCGCCTGGCGGCGCGCGGCTACGACCTGATCCTGGTGGCTCGCAACCACGAGCGGCTCACCGAGCTCGCCCAACGCCTTGCAGCCAAGTCCCAACGCAGGGTCGAGGTGATCGCGGCGGATCTCGCGGGCGACGGGCTGGCGAACGTCGAGGCGGTGCTTCGGCGAAACGCCAGCATCAGCCTTCTCGTCAACAACGCCGGCATCCTCGCCGCGGGACCTCTCCTGTCGTCCGACGTCGACAAGATGGACGAGATGATCGCGATCAACACGCGCGCGCCGATGCGTCTGACCTACGCGGCTGTGCCCGGCTTCGTCGAACGCGGCGCCGGTGCGATCATCAACATCGCCTCGATCGTCGGCGTCGCGCCGGAGATTCTGAACGGCGTCTACGGCGGCACGAAGGCCTTCATGCTGGCGTTCTCGCTGTCGCTTCACAAGGAGCTCGCAGAGCAGAACGTTCGGGTCCAGGCGGTCCTCCCCGGTGCGACGGCGACGGATCTGTGGGAACGCTCCGGCGTGCCGCTCGCCAACCTGCCGGCGGAAATCGTGATGGAGGCGGAGGACATGGTCGACGCGGCGCTCGCGGGATTCGACCAGAGCGAGCTCGTCACCATCCCGTCGCTTCCGGACGCCACCGATTGGGACGCCTACGAGACGGCGCGTCAGAAACTGATGCCCAATCTGTCGCGGAACACGCCGGCCGAGCGGTATCGGCAGACGGCGGCGGCCTAGCGATAGCCGTAGCTGGTTCCATCAGCCAAACCGTGAGCCGCTCGACCGTGTGGCGGCGCCCTCTCTGTGAGCCTTCGCCCTCTCTCAACCAGGATTTTCGCCAATGCGTGCACAAGATGTTCTTCCGGACGGTGTCGACCAGATCCAATTCAATGGCGTTAGCGTGCGCAAGGGCTCTGTTGCGGCCTTCCTGGCCAACGCCAAGGTGCTGGCCGATGCGTCCGCCACCGACGAGGCGCGCCTCGAGGCTGAGCGCGACATCACCGAGGCGATGCCGGCGCTATGCGCCGCCGGCTTGTTCGAAGTGCTGCAGCCGCGTGACGAGACAGTGCGCGCCTTCGTCGAGGCCCTCAAATCATCTCGCTCCGAGTGATGTTCTTGAGGCTTGCGCCCCTTCTCCGCGCCAGGAGACCCGGTGCGGTAGCCGGGGCATCCGCTTCGACCGCCGGCGGTCGGGCGCGGCCACGTCCCGCAATTGCAAGGGTGCGGTGTCGGCGGTCGGCGCACGAGCAATGTTCGCAGCGCCCACATGGGGTAATCCCAGTCTGCCGGTTCACGATGAGAGAGGGTGGTTGTTCCCCGATAGGATGGAAGAACGGGCTCACGACTGGAAGCCGGGCCCAAGCATCGAACGGAGAACAACCATGGACGAGTATATTGGTCTCGACGTGTCGTTGAAAGAGACGGCGATTTCGGTGCGGCGTGACGGCGAGCGGGTCTGGCGCGGCAAGTGCCCATCGGATTCTCCCCTGCTGGCCGAGGTGATCCGCAGGCGGGCGCCGTCGGCGAAGCGGGTGGTGTTCGAGACGGGCCCGCTGTCGGTGTGGTTTTACCATGCCCTGTCCGCCGAGGGACTTCCGGGATCTGCATCGACGCCCGGCACGCCAAGGCCGCGCTCGACATGGCGCCGAACAAGACCGACGCCAACGATGCGGACGGCCTCGCCCACTTGGCTGAAGTGGGCTTCTTCCGCGAGGTGCGGGTGAAGGGCTACGTCAGCATGCTGACGCGCACGCTAGTGGCGGCGCGGACCAAGCTGGTCCGGATCACGATCGAGCTCTCGAACCAGATGCGCGGGCTGATGAAGACCTTCGGCCTCGTGGTTCCGCCTTCCAAAGGCGGCAAGTTCGAAGCGAACGTCCGCCGGCTGCTGGCGGATCATGATGGGCTGGAGGCCATTATCCTGCCGGTCCTCGAGGCTTGGCGCAGCGTGCGGACCCGCGCTGCCGATCTGGGGCGCCAGCTCCTGGCCGGCGCGCGGCGCAGCCGGTCATGCCAGCTGCTGATGACCATCCCCGGCGTCGGCGCGGTCACCGCCACGGCCTTCACCACCGCGATCGAGGATCCGGCGAACTTCAAGACATCGCGCTCGGTGGGCGCCTGGCTGGGTCTGACCACGCGACGCTACCAGTCCGGCGAGGTCGACTATGACGGCCATATCTCACGGCGGGGCGACGCTCATCTAAGAGGGCTGCTCTACGAAGCCGCCACAGTGATCCTGACACGCACGCAGGCTGACAGCGGCTTGCGCGCCTGGGGCCTGAAGCTGAGGGAGAGGGTCGGCTTCAAGCGCGCGGCCGTCGCCGTCGCCCGAAAGCTCGCGGTCATCATGCACGCGATGCTGAAATCCGACGCCGCCTTCGACCGAACCGCAGGCGCCATGGCCTGAGCACGACACGCGGACATCCGCCTGCCCGAGGCGTCAGAGACGTCCCTGCCGGGACGTGGAGCGAACCATTCCGCTGAGCCTGTTGCACCGACCAGCCACACTGCCCGTCGCGTGCGTTTCACACATTGGAAGGTTCATCCGCGAAGCCCCATCATGCGGCGACCTCGTGTCGACCGCGAAGACGACCGTGCTCCCGGCAAAGGACAGTCCAGACCATCGAAAGGGCTTGCGTATTTCTCCGCGATTAGACGACAGGCTCGGTGGAAAGCGGACCTCGGGCTCCACGACTCGCTTGACGGTCACGGCGTCGGGGTCGGCCAAGGATTCCGGGACCCTTGCGCATACCTGTGGCGGGCGGTGGATCACGAGGGCGAGGTGCTGGAAGCCTATGTCACCAAGACCCGCGATAAGACCGCGGCGCTGAGCCTCATCAAGCGAGCCATGAAGCGCTACGGCAAACCTCGGGCCGTCATCACCGACGGCCTCCGATCCTATGGCGCGGCCATGAGGAGATCGGCAGTGTCGATCGACAGGAGACCGGGCGCTGGTTGAACAACCGCGCTGAAAACAGCCACCTACCCTTTCGACGACGAGAGCGGGCGATGGAGCGGTTCCGAAGAATGAAGACCCTCCAGAAATTCGCTGCCGTACACGGCATGGTCCACAACCACTTCAACCAGGAACGCCACCTCATCAGCCGAGACCTCTACCGAGAACGACGCTCAACCGCCTCCAGGCGACTTCATGATCGATGACGTCATGCGCCCCGACGATGGTCATGATGACGCTTACTGCCGCCTACTTCTTTGGATCGACCAGGGCCTGGTAAACGAGCGTTCGCGCCAAGAGGGGGATGTCGTCGACTCTGCCGAACCGCTGGATCATGCCCACGAAGACGACGTCATTGGTCGGATCGACCCAAAACCACGTTCCCGCCGCGCCTCCCCAACTCATCGTGCCATCGCCCTCCAGGGAGCCCGCCTGGCGGGCGTCGATCTCAACCTCGACGTCCAGGCCAAACCCCACATGGCGGTTCAATCGCTCGGCCAGTATGCCGGTGGCGCTGTCGCGCACTTCCGCCGGCACAACATTGACGCCCATCAGCGCGACGCTCGCGGGCGACAGGATGCGCGCGCCGTCCAGTTGGCCGCGGTTGGCGAGCATCTGCGCGAACCGCGCGTAGTCCCGAGTCGTCGAGACGAGACCACCACCGCCGGACTCCATGACCGGCGGCTTGGTGTAGTCCTGGACCGCGCGGTGATCGGCAGTCTCCCGCGCCTCGACCAGCTTATGGGTCTGAGGGTCCTCGTAGTAGACCGACGCGAGGCGGTCGGCCCGGTCACCTGAGACCAGGAACCCGGTATCGACCATCTTCAGGGGTGCGAAGATCTGATCGTGCATGAATTGGCCCAGCGTCTGGCCGGACAACCGCTCCACGATCGCGCCCTGGAGATCGACCGCGATGCTGTAGGACCAATTCTCGCCCGGCTGGTACAACAAGGGCGTGGCGGCGACCTTCGCGACAAGATCGTTCAATCCCGCCGACTCCAACACCCGCTTCTCCTGGAGCATCCTATCCACGGGGTCCTGGTCGGAGATTCCATAGCCGAAACCGGCCGAATGGCTCATGAGCTCGCGCATCGTTGGCGCCCGCTTCGCCGGCTCCAGGCGCGGCTGGCCCTTGTCGTCGAGGCCCTTGAAAACCTTCAGGCCCTTCAGTTCCGGCAAGTACTTGGTCACCGGGTCGTCGAGACGCCATTTGCCCTGCTCGAACAGGATCATCATCGCGACGCCCGTGACCGGCTTGCTCATGGAGTAGATGCGAAATATCGCATCGTCGGGCAGGACGCCGCCGCCTTCGCTGAGGTGGCCATAGCTATGATTTGAAACAACCAGACCATGCCGGGCCAGCACATACTGCAGGCCCATGACCTGGCCGCTGGTGACGGCCTTGCGCATTTCCGCATCGAGGCTCCCTAGGCGTGCGGAAGAGAATCCCATCGCTTCCGGACTGGAAGCGACCGGTAGCGGCGGGGCAGTTGCAGCGTCACTAAGGGAGGGCGGAAGCAGACAGGCGATCGAGACGGCAAAAAGGGCTCGGATGTTTTGAGGCACGGTGCGCTCCTGTGTGGACCGCACGAAGGCGGGTCAATGCTGAGAAATGATAGGGGCCAGCCCGGGCGACCGGCCGCCCGGGCGTTGTCACAGCGAACCTAGAATTTCGCCGTGAGTTCCAGGCCGACCTGGCGGGGCGGGCCCCACACCACGCTTCGGCGGCCGACCTGTTCGGACGTGGCCAAGAACACGAAGTAGGGCACATTAGTGACGTTGTTGCCGAAGAGCCGCGCGCTGTAGCGATCGCTCGGATCGGTCCAGATCAGGCTCATATTGACCAGGGTGAAGGCATCCTGGGCGTCGAGCGGCTGGTTGAACTCACGGAAGTAGGTCTTCGAACGGTAGGCGATGTCGATCCGACCGAGGAGATCGCCCCAATCGTACTTGTTGCTGCGGTAAGAGATCCCGACGTTTGATGAAAAGCGCGGCGCGTTGTTGAGCCTGCGTCCGGCGAGATCCTGGATACAGGAATCGGGTGTCGACAAGGCCGCCACGCAGCCGCCCAACGCGAACGCGCCTGGGTGATCGATGTTGTCACGATTGGTGTAGCTGTCGTACTTCGCATCCAGGAACGAGGCGCTGGCGTTGACCGCCCAATGCTCGTCAGGATTCCACCCCGCCTCGACTTCCACGCCCTTGATGGTCGCCGCCGAGGCGTTGGTCACCACACTGGCAAGGCCGACAACCTGCGAAAGCTGGAAATTGGTATAGTCGTAGTAGAAGGCTGACGCGGCGAGGCTGACGCGCCCGCCGAACAGCCTGGCCTTGTAACCGGCCTCGTAGGAAAGAATTTCCTCCGGCTGATAGGCGTTGCCGCTGCAAGTGCTGGCGTTGATCCCGCCGGACTTGTAGCCCTGACTGATCGTGCCGTAGACGTTCTGACGCTCGGCGACATCGTACTGGAAACCGCCGCGGCCGGTCACGGAATTAAAGCTCACCTGTGTCTCAAACAGCGGCGATGTGCCGGGTACGGCCGCCCCGGCCGGACAGGTGAACGCAAACGGCGCCAGCGCACCCGTGGCGTTGTATAGGCCCAGCTCGTTGTGGATCGCGACGGTGTCGTCATCCTTCGAGTACCGGATCCCGCCGATCAGTCGCAGACGCTCCGAGGCGTGCCAGGTGGCGTCGACATAGGCCGCGTAGGTCTTGGTTAGATACTTTGGGGTGGTGTTCTGGAGGTAGCTCATCGGCGGGAGGCCGACGATGCCGAGAGCGAAGTGATAGAGCGTGGTCGAAGCGTGGTCGTCGTGCATGTAGAACGCGCCGACGATCGTATCCAGCGAACCGATCTTGCTGTTGAGGTTGACCTCCTCGGTGAAGGTCTTCCGGTCGTTGGTGTTGACGGACGGGAAAAACGGCTGATTGGTCCCGTCGTCGTCCGAGCGCGACACTTCGCTGTAGTCCTGGTAAGCCGTCACCGACTTGAAGTCGCCGAGCGTCGAGGCCCAGGTCAGCGTGCCCGCGGCCATCCCGTATTTCTTGACGTCGGTGGACGGGTCGTTGCCGGCGAAGCGCCATGCTCCGGTATTGATCTGCGCGGTCGCCAGTCCCGGGATCGCCGCGCCGCTCAGCGGGCCGCGCAATCCAAAGTAGTAGTAGGGCCCGTCCTGGCGCATGCCCGTCAGATTCAGGCCGAACTTCAGCGAGTCACTGAGGTCGAAATCCACACGAAGACGGCCGCTAATCACCTCGCCCTTGTCGGCGTCGGCCTGCCCGGGAAGGTTATCTACGAAGCCTTTGCCCCGATTGTCATAGTTCAGCACAAGTCGTGAACGGACACCTGGACGGATCGGCATGTTGAGCACGCCCTGCGCGGTGTACTCGCTGTAGGTCGCCGCGCCGACCTGCACGTAGCCGCCAAACTGGTCGGTCGGAGCGTTGCTGATGAAATTGATCGCGCCGGCGTTGGCGTTTCGGCCGTAGAGGGTGCCCTGCGGGCCGCGCAGGACTTCGATCCGAGCGACGTCGACGGAGGCCAGTGATCCCAGGCTGACATTCGGTTCGTAGACGCCGTCGACATATTGGGCGACGCCTTGGCCGCCAGGGCCCAGCCCCACGCCGCGGATGGTGACGGCGTTGTCGCCCCGGAAAGTGCCCGCTTGCAGGCTGGGCACCGCGAACTGAAGCTGATCAACGTTGACGATCCCCCGCGCCTTCAACTGGTTTTCGCCCACGGCGGTGATCGAGGCCGGCACATCGAGAACGGTCTCGGACCGCTTCATCGCAGTGACCACGATCTCGTCCAGGGTTGAGCTGGCGGTTGCAGGCCCCGCGGCCTGGCCGGGCACAGTCGGCACCCCTTGCGCCATCGCGCCGCCCGCGGCGCATAGGCTGGCGACCGATGCGCCGCACCACAGCGCCAAGCGCCGCACAAGCGGCCGAGCCGCCGCGTTGATCCGTTTAGACATTTTCCGCCCCTTTTCCGAACTGCGCCGGCTAATTAACGTTGAGGTGCATACATACGCTGTTCCGTTACGATTTCGTCAAGTAACTTTCGAACAGGTGCGATTTGGCCCGCGTTCGAAACCTTGACGGCAAGGAAGCTTGACCGCCCGAACCATCACCCGTCGGCCGCGCGGCCAAGAGCACGCAATCGTGGATGTCGCCGCGCCACATCTCAATACGATGGGCGTGTCCGTAGAATGGTTTGGGGAAATTTCAGAATAACCCGGCATCAACCCGTCGTGCGCTGTACAAATACTTCTCGGTCTGGAAGACTTGCTGTTTCAGTGTTACTCGAAGTCCTGCGATAGACTTGATTTTCGACATTCAACGGCGATGGATTCATCTGCCGATGTCGTAGTGGTGCTTTCGAAATTCCTCGAAAACCGGGAAGCCGGCTACGCCGAAACGGCTGTTCTCAGCCAAGTCCTGGCCTTGCCGCCCGACAAGCGCAGCGTGATCTGGGCGCGAC
>Ga0307513_10012150_pt1 | contig 10645 bp, 8 predicted proteins | sample 15_EM_MG_FD_202174 | JGI IMG/M metagenome (GOLD analysis project Ga0307513, IMG submission 202174) | Populus trichocarpa ectomycorrhiza microbial communities from riparian zone in the Pacific Northwest, United States - 15_EM | ecosystem: Host-associated > Plants > Roots > Unclassified | place...
ATATTTAATTGTTAAAAATAGGCTAACGACTGGAAAACTTGTGTTTTTTTTTTTTTTCAATAAGAAGATGCTTGTAAATTTTGTATTGATTGAAACCTCATGTTTCCGGGCATAGGCAATTTACAAGATTTTTTAAATGTGTTGTATAGATCTTTCAAAAGAAAAGAAAAGAATGAGACACTTGTTTTTCTTCATGGGTCAGGCTTTCAAAGCCAACTTTTTAGCATGATGGTCTATTTCTTTTTTCTTGGATAATCACTGTGTTTCCTTAGCCTTGGTGTTTTTCTTTGTTTAAAGTCTGCATTAGTTTTGGGCTTGGCTAGGAAGCCCAGTCCATGTGACTGGGCTGAGCCTTTAAGGTCTAAAGTTGTGTTTGACAAGGTCTAATTTTGTCAAAGAAAAAAAATGCATTTTTTAGGGTTTTAAGGTTTGTTTTCCAAACAAAGCATTATTGTTGTTGTTGTTTCTAAGAACCATTTTGCAATTGTTTTTTAGTCCTTCATATTTTTCTACCCTCTTATATTTAATGTTTGGAATTATGACCTACACACAAGATTTTTTTTTGGTATTAGATAAACTAATTATTTTATTATTTAAACATGATAGAAAATAAAAAAAATCTTTCTTCCAAAAATACATTTAAATATTTTGATTTTGCATATGGCAAAGTATCTAAAAAATGAAAAAAAATCATATTTTCATAAATAATAATAGAACAAATACATGGCATTATATAGCATCTTTAAATACTAATATTCAAGAAAAATAGTTTTTTTGATATCTTTGCATGCATTTTTGGATTTAATAACTAGTTTATTAAAATCATGAGAACTTGGTCTATATTTCAAAAGAACCAAAAATTTATTTTGTTCTTTTAATATACGAGATTATAAACTTATATGTAAGATATATTTTTGATATTGAATAACAAGGCAATTTCTTTTATTTTATGATGTGACTCTAGAATAGCTAGGCTTGATCCCTAAAGCTATGGTCTACTCTATTGGGGTGAATTGACTTTAACCGTGAGATAGACCAATGGTTATAAAATATAACAGTACCTTAATTTGTATCAAACAAATAAACAATGCAGCTTAGGGGTGATACATCCTTTCTTCATACAACTAGTCTTTTTATCCAAGCTCTAAGACTAATTAAGGTTCTTAGTGACCAAATTATTAGATGGTGACTCTGTCTTTTTTTTACTGATACAGGACAAGAATTCCTTCTCGTTTCCACTCATCACCATAAAGATCCTAGTCTGAGAGATAATCATCGCGACATCGCACACATGCGATGTCTGAACTAGACTTTAAGGTAGGGCTTGCTTTAAAGTTTGTGGGAGTGGTCATGATTCTTTTCATATATGAGGGCTAGCCTGTTAGATGTGACATAGATGTACGAGATTGTTTAATAGAGTAGGCCCCCGTATTGTTATGCCATTTATTGTAGTTAATTTATATTAATGAAGAGGATATTTTTATAAAGGATTTCTTTCCTTTTCATTTTTTTAAGAAGGTAATAAATATGTTTATTTAAAGGAATAAGGTAGTTTGTGTGTGTGTATTGATGGTACAAAAAAAAAAAAAAAGGTTTTCCAACCAGCCAAGCTTAGGTTAGAAGGCCCTATTGACCTTAGAGGTTGGTAGATTGATCGAGAAAAAAGAATGGAGAAAAAAAAGAGGAGAAGAGAAAGGAGAGAAGTAGAAGGAAAGAAAAATAAGTGGGCTGAAAGCTAGCACAATTGAACCCTACTTGCCCAACTAAGGCTAGGTAGGGAGGAAAGGGAGAAGAAAAGAGAAAATAAGGTTAGCCTAACCTAACCCTCTTCTCATTGGCCTAACCTAACCCTTTCAATCCTGACCTAACCCCTTAATCTCTAACCGAACCCCCTTTAACCTTGACTCAACTGAACCCTCACCATCTTTAGTCAAGTCTAATTGAACCCTAATCATAACCTGTAATGGCCACATCTATCGCAAAAAAAATACCTCACTCGTGAACAAACCACAATGTGTTCTCTTCCACATTGAATTCATTGGCGTGTTCGGCCTGATTCATATGCCTCAATCTTCTTGTCTATATTGGCCACCCTATCTCACCAGTAACAACCTCTCTCAAATTGTTTCAAACCAATCTTTCCACCAATAGTTTTCTTAAAGCCTGAATTCGCACGAACTCTTATAGTCAGGTCACCTTTTTCACTAATGACTTACTTTCAAACACCAACCTATCTTTTAATGGAAAACGTGACATATATAACTTAATTTTTTAGGAAGTTAGATATCCCTATAATTTTTCTCTATCCACTAGATAAACTTATATAACCCCTGATATATATATAAATATCATATGTCACTAAGTAAGAAGACGAACTCAGATAAAGCTAACTCAATCTTACATCTACATTACTCTATCTGTTTCACACACACATTCCATTACTCTAATATTGTCTAAATTAAGTGTCGGAGAGTCCCCTGTATCAATAGGAAACTTGTTTTGTAGGAAAGCTCATGACTATTGATCCAATCATTTTTTTTAGCCCTAGATTGCAACCACGGAAAACCCAATAACGTCTGAGGTTTTTCATGACCCCATCACACACACACACACACACACACACACACACACACATAAGGAACTAAGTCATTTGATTTGTCCCAATAAGCTTTCTTCTTAAGTTATGATGAGCCTAAAATAAAAAAGAAAACCAGTCCATTTATATCAAGCTTGAACGACTAGAAAGCCTAACCAGGCCTGAATGACTAGGAACTAAGTCATTCACGCTAGGCCCAAACAAACAAAAAACCAAGCTTAGCCCGAACAACCTAAACAGGTTGAAAACCATGTTTAAATGGTCTGAATAGGTTGGAAACCATACAATTTTGACCAAATAGGCTAAAACTAGTCCATTTTGACCAAACAAGCCTAGAAACTAACTATACCATAGGCAATATATAACCACTAGAGCACAAAACAAGGTTGTGCTATATATTTTCCAAAAGGTTAGTGCTACACCATCTTATTGCTTGTTTTAAAAGTAATTACAGTATGTCAAATTTTCACATGAACAAGTTTTCTGATTACTCCACGTCTCGGTGAAAGAATATTAACCTAACCACCCATATGATCAAACAATTATTATTTGTTACATGCACGATCTCTGTTATTTTTATTGGTTAGGAAAATAGGTAAATAACGACGTCATAACTTCCACCATCACATCCTTTGCTCATCATTTGGAGAACTATTATTCCTTACCCCTTGTCATTGGGTGAGCCATCTATTGCTCTTCATTTTAGGTTTCCTGGTTCGTAATAGACAAATAAAGCCCAATCTTGAAAAAATCAAAGTCATCCCAGACATTACCCTTCCTTAATGTGTGAGGGTTGTCTGAAGGCTGATAGGAAAAATTATAGTTTCAACATGTTTAATTATTTCTCATTTAGGAGAACGTTACTTTTCTTTCTTCAAAACTCTAAAGAATATCTCTAATTTTAAATAGGCTCCGAAATGTCAATGTAATGCGAACCCTAGCGGAATTGAATGGAATTCGTGAACCCAAGATCTATCTAACCCAAGTTTGCTGACATTAGGATGATCTTATCACAATGGAAGACCTGCTCTAAGGCAACAAGACTATAAACCAACCCAATCACAACGCCTCCACTTGGAGACGAGCAAAAGGAGTACAAATTCAAGAACCAAGATTGACAACCAAAAGTCAGCAAAAATCAGAATATTATTAGCCAAAAGAAACTAATATGAAAATTATTCTTAAGAGTACTTTTACCCTGAGCCAAAAACCCTAGTTTCCCTAATGGGTCACATATAAACCCAATTTAAATAATAATCAACCCAAGCTACAACTAGCCCAAAATAATTAAAATAAATAAAATAAACAAGTCTGAAACCCAAACAAGTGTTTCCTCATAAAATAAAAAAAGTTTAATAGCCCATCTAATTTAATAAGATAAGTTCGGTTATTTTCGTATTCTGTCTGGCAACAGCAAAGCCCAACTTCAACTGGATGCTTCTCTCTCGTCTTAAAGAATTAGAAGGCGTGCCATATACCGTTAGAAAGTTATGGAAGTCTAGTTTCCATCCCAACTAGAATCAAATCGAAATTCTACCTGCAGCTCCAGTTATGAGACCGAATCTAGTTTTCTTCTCCCAATCCTTATATAATGGTCTTGGTTCCACCAACAAGCCCCTCTTGAACATGAATCAGATTAATCACGGCTTGATTCTTATTATTTAATATCTTCTTGAAGTCCACCTTAGCCCATGTATCTTGAAGAAGTCCATTGAAAGCTTCTTTGAACCTCTTAACTCTAATCCTTGTATTTAGACCAACCGGAACCTCCAATGGATCCTTTGGTGTTTGGATCGCATCACAATGAGCGTTTAAAGAACTTAAATCTTACTTATCCTCTTCAACTTAAATCTTACTTATCCTCTTCAATGATCCTATCTCAACCAAGAGAAGATGGAGAGCTTTTCATTTACTTAGAGGTTGCAAATTTTGCAGTTAATGTTGTGCTTATATGAGAAGAAAAGGGATCCAGAAACTAGTATATTATACTAGCAAGGTTCTATAAGATGTTAAAACTAGATACTTGAAAATTAAGAAGGTGGTTCTTGTGTTGATTAGTTCTATGAGAAAACTTGAAAATTAAGAAGGTGGTTCTTGTGTTGATTAGTTCTATGAGAAAACTAAATCCATACTTCCAATCATACCACATGATTATATGGACTATCAACCTCCAAGACAGATTCTCCACAAACCTCACTTATGAAGACATCTAGTTAAGTGGGCCATTAAATTGGGGAAATTTTGACTTCAATAAAAATGATCTCATCACGTGGTTGGTTAAACGAATATTCTTTCACCAAGACGTGGACCAATCATGAGACTTGTACATTTTAAAGTTTTAAAGGTTGCAATTACTTTTGCAACAAGCAATAAGGTAATACCACATGACCTCTTGAAAATTATGTAGCACAACCTTATTTTGTGTGCCAATGACTATAGACTACTTGTGATTTGGTTAATTTTTGGATTCATTTCGTCAAAATGGACTGGTTTCAACATGTTTAGGCATGATTTTTAGTTTGTTAGGGGCGTCGAGGTCTGGTCTAAATAGACCATTTTTTTCGAGGCCCATTAAACTAGTATTTACACTTTCATATTACAAAATTATAATGTTTTTCTACCGTAATTGTTGTTATTATTATTGTTATTATTATTATTATTATTACTATTCAGGTAGCATTCTTTAATTAAATAAAATTGCATAAATGAACAAAAATTTATTTCATATCAATAATAGTATTCTTATTATTTCCTCATGACATCTTTTTTTTTTAAGAGATTTTTTTTTAATTATATAAGACATGAATAGAAATTACATAAAAAATAATTGAATTCTAGAGAAAAAGAATTCACTATTTATCTTGTTCATAGAGGTTTTCTAATTAGAAATAAGGGATAACGGTAAAAAACAATTATATGTATGATTCTTTCCATAATTTCCTTTTATGTCACACCTATGAAACCTTTGTGTTAAGTGATTAAAAAGCTATTAGCAAAGTTTTTAAGACACTGTTAAGTAAAATCCCTTATTAAAACATAAAATCTTATAAATTTGATGTAATTATATTATTTTTTATTTTAATTTTAGTATTTTTGTTGGCTTGTTTTTAATTTTTTTTTTAGTTTTGGTAATCAAAATAAAGTCCTAATATGGTATTATACAGGTTAGTTCAATTGTGATTAATATTTTTTTTTATTAGAAGTTGAATTGAATTTGCATAGCAGTATCGTGATATTTTATAATAATGTTATTTTTGTACAAAGAGAATGATAGTCAATCAAGAGGTTTCAACTTTAAATAATCTGTGCAGAAGGGATTGATTCTTGACTTATATGTAAACTAGTTTGAGTATATCTTTTAATTTATATATATATATATATATATATATATATTGAGATTGCAGTTGCTCGTGGAGGAAAAACACAAGGGGCACAGGGACACGTTGGAACAATACCGATCGAAAGCCGAGTACTACATATGCTCATGCCTTGACAAGAATAACGGTGGCAACGTGAATCGTACTCCGGGTGGTCTATTGCACATCCGGCAATGGAACAACATGCAATATGTATCAACTGCAGCCTTCCTTCTCACTTTATACTCCGATATCCTTCGAAACTCGACTCAAAAGCTCAAGTGCCATGGAGGGTCTGTGGATTACCAAGAGATACTCCATTTTGCTAAATCTCAAGTTGATTACATCCTAGGTTCTAACCCAATGAACATGAGTTATTTAGTGGGTTATGGCCGTAAATACCCCACAAGAGTGCACCATAGAGGGGCCTCAATGGTGCCATACAGAGAGAGCATGGGGTTCATTGGGTGCACCCAAGGGTTCGACCTCTGGTATGGTCGGGAAGAGCCCAACCCTAATGTTGTAGTCGGGGCAGTGGTTGGAGGACCTGATTGTCAAGATAATTTCATGGACCAGAGAGGAAATTACATGCAGACTGAGGCCTGCACGTATAATACAGCACCACTAGTCGGAGTTTTTGCCAAGTTGTTGCAAATGGAAGACCAAAAGAGATAGCGATGATAATCATAATCAGCCTTCGGCAGCTTCTTCTTAGGAATAAAAACAGCATATCCTATCGGATTTTCTACAGACTGCTTTCTTGGTGGCTGGACTAAGGTGGTTCAAGCCTTATTAGTGCTTCTCCCTTTTGTTGTTTAAATTCCAGTGAGGAGAAGATAGAATCTGGTGCCGATTCATATTAGATATTTGTTTAGTTTAATCATAATAAGGAAATAAGCATGTACATACTATACACAAAATATCATCTTATCTCACATGTTTGAGCAAAATTACGTAAACAAAATGTAAGCAAATTTGTTAGAAAACATAGATGAACCATTTGTTCTTAAATATGCCAATTAATTATGGTTTTCAAACAATTTTTTAACACCTTTGGCAAAAACGAAAAGGGAAAGACTTCATTTTGGTATAGATATTTTTTTTAAAAACAAATTATAATACTAAAGTATAGAGCTTAATAATTTGGTTTTCAATAATGGAGCTTTTGAACGGGGTGAGAAAAATAACCGAGTAATCAAAATTAACACAAAAAAATGACATAAAATTAATTAAAAAAAATCCAAATGGAGATCAAACCACGATTAGAAAATTAAAAAAAAAAATTCACTTTAGTTTGATTTTATATTTTAAAAATCAAAAATAAAAAGTTGACCCGTTGCATCAAAATCTCTAAAAAACAATCCAATTGAAGGACTCATAGACTAATTTGGTTTGATAAATAGAAAACAAATAAAGCCAAACTAATTTTTTTAAAAAAATAAAAAAATAAAAAAAAAATCAGCTTATTACATCAAATTAACACCTCTAGTTTTAAAAATTAAATCAAAATTTGTTTAACTTATAGCTAGAACATGACTAAAGATATAATCAGACTCTACTTTTAGAAAGAGAGTGCCCAAATTGACTAGTTGATGCAAATTATCCATGCTTTTGCTCCCAACTCTTCAGTCTTTTTTCTGAGAAATCGCTATCCCTTGTCTTGAAGAATGGTGACAAGACCACATTCTTCGATGAGGCCGACACGCCATGTCTAATTCCGAGTTGGACTACTCCTGGACGGGCTTAGCCATTCATTTTTAGCCTGGCTTTTCTATCCTTCCTCTTTATTTGAGCCTCCTTCCTGGCATCATCAACTTGACTTGAATCAAAAGAAAAATCGAAAGGGAAAATATAAATAAGATAATTTTTTAAAAGGTGGAATTATCATTTGGAGCTTATTGAGGCTTATTTCGGCACAGAAGCTCTTAAAGTTCGTGTGCATATTATAATATAAATAGAGGGGTAACGTCATCTAATGTGATTTTAGGAAAATATAAATGTTTAGGACTCAATTGATAATAAAGAAATACGTTAGGGGCTAAACTTGGATTTACGCAAAAAAAAAAAAAAACCCTTCAAATACAAAGTTCTCCTTTTCTGAGAATCTGATAGTCATGGAAAACATGTAAAGTAAATTTATCAAACAGTACAGAGACTAAATTTATACATGGAACTCGTACATTTGGGACAAAACATCAACAAATTTAGGCCGATCCTCAATAATTGGATGTGTTTTTTTCCAAGGACTCGACAGGGTGGCCTGGCATGGCCATAAACAGACAATCAAGCCTTACAAATCACCGCAAAAGATCTGGAAAGTGTTATCTTCAACCACGAAAAAGCACAGAAAAGTAAAGTTGATGGAAAGGGAAGGCACATCAAAATTTTTGTTCACTTGTGTTGCCGACCAATAGTGGAGACACTGTTTAGGCATCAGTCTTCATACATGATCTGACAACTCTGTGGGCATGATGGGTGTGCCCTTCTGTGAGTAATTACTTAAAAGTTGGTTTGTATATGAACAGGTCGTGTGTGATCTTTCCCTATGCTCCTATACTATTCAAAGGTTCAATGTATCTTTAGTAATGAAAGCATAGAATGATTGAATGTTTATTTTGTGTTTAAATATGTTTTTTAAAATGTTTTTTATTTGAAAAAATATTAAATTGATTTTTTTATTGATGTTTTTTTATTATTATAATTTACTAATATTAAAAATAAAAAACATTCTAAAAAAACTTATTTTGATATATTTTAAATTGAAAAATATTTTACTCTCCATTACCAAATATATACAAATAGCTACCTCACATGTGAAATTTTCAAAGTTTAAAAAAGATACATTGGTTTTAAAGACAAATATAAAAAGGTATTGGTTATACTTATCAAAAACATCCTTTTTTTTAAAAAAAAAAAAGAGGTTTACTTTGTATATTTCTAATTCCTGAGTTCATTTCTTGTTACTTGCTTAATTATTTTCTAAACCTATTTCATATATTTATTTTAAATCACGTCTTGAATGTGAAGTTGAAATTAATGAAGAAATTAACTCATCACATTTTATTTGATTTTTGGCCTGTAACCTAAAATTAGCAAGGATATCAAAATTACACTTGAAAGCATGTTTCGTCCATTTTTGGGCCAAGTCACTTTGTTTGCATGCAGGTTCTAGAGTTACATGAACTAATTTTAAAAAAAATTGAATTAAGGGTTTTACTTTATATAAAGTTATCACTTCAAGTGAGAAATTCATCCTGATGTGGATTTATTATTGTTCAAACTAGTTATCCAATTTGCATCATAATATTCTTCCATCACAGCTGAAAAATCAAAATAAAATAAACTCAAATTGATCGTTCTTTTTAGATAACTAAAGACTCTTGCAATAGTCTTTCAATGATCTGTATTCGGCTTGCTTGTATTTCTTGATAATTTGCATATAGTAAAAGCTATATCTAGTCTTGTACAATGCATAGCATATAAAAGACTTCCAATGACATTAGCATATTCTAGTTGTACTACCGTTTTATCACATTAATCATTTAACTTCATACTAAAATCAAATAGGGTATTAGTCTCCTTTATATTGAGATATTTAAACTTATCAATCATTTTCTCAATATAATATGACTGATTAAATGCATAGCAACTACTATGTTTCTTAACTTTGATACCTAAAATTGTATCTACTTCACCAAGATCTTTCATTTTAAAGATAAAAGTGAAATATCTTTTGATTTCAACTATTCCAATCACATTGGTTCTAAATATTAATATGTCATTTACATAAAGACAGATAATCACACCAAAATCTTTTGTAAATTTGGAATACATACATTTATCAGCACCTTGTGATGAATACCTTTCAACAAAATTGCTTTGTTAAACTTTTCATGCCATTGTTTCGGAGCTTGCTTTAAATCATATAAACACTTTACCAATTTATAGATTTTTTTCTTCATTTCCAGAAAGTATAAAACCCTCAAGTTGCTCTATATACACTTCCTCTTTTAAATCTCTATTTAAGAAAGTCGTCTTTACATCCATTTGATGAACATACAATTTATAAATTGATGTTAATGCAAATAAAACTCTAATTGATTTAATTTTTTTCATTGGAGAATAATTATCAAAATAATCAACATCTTTTTTTTAGTAAAACCTATGGAAACTAATCTTGCCTTGAAGGTTTGTAAAGAGCCATCGATATTGTATTTTGTTCTAAACACCCACTTATATCCTATTAGTTTAGAACCTAGAGGTAAATCTATTAGGACCCACGTATTATTAGATAATATTGAATTTATTTCATCATTTACTGCTTCTTTTTAAAAGACAACATTCCTAAAAGATATAGCTTCACGGAATGTCTTTAGATCATCTTCCACATTTAGGATCATAGGTGTCCTCTTTAATACTATATTTTTATCACCTTCCACTAAAAATACAATTTGAATCAATAGAAATAAAATCTGTATCTAAATGTTTTTCCTTTCTAACTCTTTGACTTCTTCAAGGTTTACTTGAACCTATTACTTCTAGGTTTTTATGTTTTTCTCTTAACGTTGAGATAGAAGTCATTACTTTTAGATTTGGTTCTTACACATTTGAATCACTTATGAATTTATTTTTAATAAATTCAACATGTACAGATTCAACAATCATATTAGTTTCTAAATCTAAAAGCCTAAGC
>Ga0307513_10012151_pt1 | contig 10645 bp, 7 predicted proteins | sample 15_EM_MG_FD_202174 | JGI IMG/M metagenome (GOLD analysis project Ga0307513, IMG submission 202174) | Populus trichocarpa ectomycorrhiza microbial communities from riparian zone in the Pacific Northwest, United States - 15_EM | ecosystem: Host-associated > Plants > Roots > Unclassified | place...
CGCCGTCTTCTCGGCGGCGAGGGCCTCACCCAGCAGGCCCGCGCTCTCGTCCCGGTGGTCGGACGCGAAGCCGGTCGGCCCGATGCGGACCGAGGGCAGGTGAGCCACGTACACGGCGATCTCGCCCCACGGCGTACGCGCTCCCGCCCGCAACCCACGGTTCCAGCCCTCGCCGATCCCCTCCGGCCTGATGTCCAGCAGCCGTACGTCTGTCAGCGGGTACTTCGACCAGAGGCCGACCGTGCCTTCGACCGCGTGGTGGGGGTAGGCGGGGGCCAGGGCTCTCTCGTAGAGCGGCAGCGCGGACGGGGTCAGCTCCTCCAGCGCGATCAGCTCCGGGCCGGCCTCGATCAGCGTCTCCGCCGTGCCCACCGGATCGGCGTTCTCGTCGCTGACGTTGTGCTGGACCGCCGTGATGTCACCCCCCTCACCGTCCCGGGGAAAAACCATCCCGCCGAAGAGGTACGTCCAGACGGCCGCCGGGAGCAGCAGCGCCACCAGCGCCGTGGTCGAGCGGCGCAGCAGGGCCAGGAGCAGCAGCACGGGGACCGTCAGGCCCAGCCAGGGGAGGAATGCCTCCAGCAGGCTGCCCATGTTGCCGATGGCGTTGGGCACGGCCGAGGGGAAGGCCAGCAGGGCAGACGTCAGTACGGCCAGCGAAGCGAGCACCCGTCCGCGGGTCCAGGACGACCGGCCCTTGGCGTCCTTGCCCCACCGCAACCGCCTCAACCACTGCGATCGCCGTAACCACCGCACCGGCTCTACGCGAACACCACCGTCCGCCGACCGTTCAGCAGAATCCGGCGCTCCCCGTGCCACTTCACCGCCCGTGCCAGCGCCTGGCACTCCACATCGCGGCCGATGGCCACCAGCTGGTCGGGCGTGACGTCGTGGGCGACTCGCTCGACCTCCTGCTCGATGATCGGGCCCTCGTCCAGGTCGGCGGTGACGTAGTGGGCCGTGGCGCCGATCAGCTTCACGCCCCGGGCGTGCGCCTGGTGGTACGGCTTCGCGCCCTTGAAGCTCGGGAGGAAGGAGTGGTGGATGTTGATGATCCGGCCGCTCAGGGCCTTGCACAGGTCGTCCGACAGGACCTGCATGTAGCGGGCCAGGACCACCAGCTCCACGTCCTCCGCGCGGACCAGCTCCAGCAGCCGCGCCTCCGCCTCCGCCTTGGTGTCCTTCGTCACCGGGATGTGGACGAAGGGGACGTCGTACGAGGCGACCAGTTCGGCGAAGTCCGTGTGGTTGGAGACGACCGCCGCGATGTCCACCGGCAGCGCGCCGATCCGGGCGCGGAAGAGGAGGTCGTTCAGGCAGTGGCCGAACTTGCTGACCATCAGGACGACCCGCATACGGTCCTCGGCCCGGTGGATCTGCCACTCCATGTGGAAGGCGTCGCCGATCGCCGCGAAACTCGCCCGCAGCTTCTCCACCGTCACCGGCGCCTCCGCCGAGAAGTGGACGCGCATGAAGAACAGTCCCGTGTCGTGGTCGCCGAACTGCTGGCTGTCCTCGATGTTGCAGCCGGTCATGAAGAGATAGCTCGACACGGCGTGCACGATGCCCTGCTTGTCGGGGCAGGAGAGGGTGAGGACGTACTGCTCGGCGGGAGCCGTTGCCTGGCTGGACTGCTCGTTCATGCCGGACAGGGTCCCATATCCGCCCCGACCGGCCGACTCCCGTCCGCCACCCGGAACAGCCCGACGGAGCAGCTCGACGGAACCACCGACTCCTACGCCGAGCGCGTCAGTATCCGCAGTACCTCCAGCGTGCGCGGCGGGACGTCCGGTTCCTCGCCGTCGCTCGCCGCCAGGCGTACGTGGGCGTCCCGGGCCGCCCGGACCGCCTCCGGCCAGCCGGCGTGGTCGAGGTAGGCCGAGACCTGGGCGTCCGGGCCGACCTGGTGCATGATCCGCAGGACGCGGAGTACGGCGGTGTCGACGAGGGCGGCTTCCTGGGAGTCCCGGAAGATCGTGCCGACGTATTTCTCGGCGGACCAGCTGTCCAGCCAGGTGTCCTCGACCAGGCGGTACACGGCGTCGGTGACGTCCCCGTATCCGTCGACGCCGGCGAGCCAGACGTCTCGCTGGAACACCGGGTCGGAGAGCATGTGCAGCGCGGAGCGCACATTGCTGCGCCAGCGCCACCACGGCATGTCGTTGAGTGGCATGCCGCCCATGGTGGAGGAGCGACGGCCGCGACGGGAAGAGTCTTCCGAACCTTGCACGGTCATCGATCGTACGTTCCCTGTGAAAACGAGGACAACAGCCCCCGTAATTCACCTCCGCGTCACCGGATATTGACCGAGGGTCACACCCGGGTTGGCCGTGTGACGGAATCGTGCATGCCCATGACCGGCAGGCGACGCACCCGCAGCACCTTCCGTACCACCACCCTCCGCACCCCCTTCAGACTGAGCGCGCTGGCCGTGTGCGCCGCGCTCGCCGCCGGCTGCGGGGTCATCCCCGGCACCTCGGACGGGGCGGGGAGCGGCGACATCACCGTCATGACCTGGGCGCCGGAGGACACCAGCGCGACCAACAAGCCCGGCATGCCGGCCATGGCGCAGGCGTACGCCCGTTGGGTCAACTCCCAGGGCGGTCTGAACGGGCGCAAGCTCAAGGTCCTGACCTGCAACGACCACAACGACCGGGTGGCCGCCGCGAAGTGCGCCCGGCGGGCGGCCGACGAGGACGTCGTCGCGGTCGTCGGCTCCTACAGCCAGTTCGGCGACGACTTCCTGGGCCCGCTGGCCTCCGCCGGAATCCCGTACATAGGCGGCTACGGCGTCACCAACGACGAGTTCACCAACCCGATGTCCTACCCGGTCAACGGCGGCTCGCCCGCCCTCCTGGCCGGCCTCGGCAAGGAACTCGCCGCCGTCTGCGGCCCTGTCGCCCTGGTCCGCCCCGACACCATCGCCGGCGACCAGCTGCCGCAGCTCCTCGACTCCGGCCTGAAGGCCGGCGGGCACGCCCAGGCGCTGGACCAGCTGGCCGCCGAGGACGCCACCGAGTACGGGACGCAGACGAAGCGCGCCCTCGAACGGACGACGGACACAGACACAGACACAACAGGCACAGAGGACGAGGGTGACGGCGAGAAAGAGGGGTGTGTGGTGCCGGCGCTCGGGGACCGGACCAACACCTTCATGGACTCCTTCCGGCGCGACCGCGCGGACTACCCGGACGTCCGCACCGCCACCGTGCTCGGCAGCGTCGACCAGACCGTGATCAACGCGAACGGCGGCAGGTCGGGCCCGTACGAGGACTCGTACATCACCGGCTGGTACCCGGTGGCCAGTGACGCGCGCTGGGACGACATGAAGAAGGTCGTCAGCGAAGAGGCGTTCGACGACAACCGCATCGACCCGCAGGACGCGGGCGTGCAGACCACCTGGATCGCGTACACCGTCCTGAAGGCGGTCGTCGAGTCGCTGGAGGGCGAGGTCTCCTCGACCACCGTCCGGCGGGCCCTCGACGACGGCCTACAGGTCAGCACCGGCGGCCTCACCCCGACCCTGCGCTGGCGCTTCCAGGACCTGCTGTCGGTGGTCGGCTTCCCGCGCCTGGTCAACGCGCAGGTGACCCTCCAGGTCGTCCGCGACGGCCGGCTCGTCGCCGCCCGCAAGGGCTTCGTCAACACGACGAAGCTGCTGGAGAACGCGGCGGACGGCTGACCAGCGGACTCGCCGAGGGCGGTCAGAGCTGGGTGGACTGGCGTTCCGTCAGGCCGTACGACTTCGCGATCGAGTTCCACAGCTCGGCCGCCCTGGCCTTCTGCGTGGTGGCGATCCCGCTCTGCTTGTTGCCGTTCTGGGTCTGGCCCGTCGTACGGGCCTGGCCCTTCTTGCAGCCGTTCTTGGCGGCCACCTGGTCGGCCCAGGCCGCGTAGTGGTTGTCGGCCGACTGGGAGGCCTGCCACGCCTTGGTGAGGGCGGCGGTCAGCGCGGCGTGGTTCGGGAGCTTGTCGACGGGGAGCGCCGCGAGCCGGGTGACCAGCTCGCCGCGCTGCTGGGCCGCGCCGCGCAGGTCCGAGGCCGCCTGGCCGAGGTTGGTGCAGGACTTGACGTCCGCCACGGCCTTGATCACCGCGTCGCGGCTGTTGTTGCTGTCGGCGAGCAGCTTGTCCAGCTCGACGGCCTGCGCCTCGGCCGGGTCGGCGGCCGGTGACCCGGACTCCTCCGGTGCGGCCGAGGTCGCCGCGACGGTCTTGTTGCCCGCGTCCTCGTCACTGTCCCCGCCGCCGCTCAGCAGGGCACCGGCCCCGACCCCGAGCACGGCGATCCCGATCCCGAGGGCCGCGATGACGGGCACCCGCGAACGTCTGCCCCCACCGCCACCGCGCCCACCGTGCCGGTCGTCCAGGTCGTGGGGCGCGTGCGGCGCGGCGTTCGGGAAGCCGTACGAGGGCTGCTGGGCGGCGTACGGAGCCTGCTGGGCGTAAGGGGGGCCTGGCTGCTGGGGCTGGATGCGGGGCAGCTGCTGGGTGGCGCCGGCCGGTGCCGCATCGCCCTGGCCGCTGCGGAAGAGGTTGTCGAAGTCGGACGGCGGCTGACGGTCGTCGGGGGCGCCGTACGGCCCTGCGGGCACCGGCGGGATGTACTGCGTGGCCTGGGCGTCCGGATGCGCGGGGGCCTCCTGCGGCACCCGGCCCAGGAACGTGGTCGCCTCGGCGTTCGTCTCGGGCGGCAGCGCGCCGGGCCCCACGGGCGGGAGGAACTGCGTCGCCGCCTCGTTGACGTGCGCGGGGGCGGGAGTGGGTGCGGGGGTGTGCGCCGCGACCGGCGGGAGGTAGTGGGTGGCCTGGTCGACGACCGGGCCGGGGGTGCCGGGAACGGGCGGTATGTACTGCGTCGCGCCCTCGTCGGCGGGCGGCAGCGGAGCACCGGGCGCGGCGGCGTACGGGACGGCCGCACCGCCCTCGGGGGGCAGCGGGGCGGACGGGGCGCCACCGTACGGCCCGTACGCGCCGGGGTGCTGGCTCTGGCCGTACGGCTGCTGCTGATGCTGCTCGTGCTGCGGCATGGGGGCGCCCCCGGCCGCGGGCGGGAGCGGCGCGGCCCCGGCGCCCTGCGGGGCGTGCGGTACGGGGAGGGGGGCGCCCGGGGTCGGCTGGGCGCCGTAGCCGGGCTGCTGGGGCCAATCCCCGGACGCCCTCGGGTCGTTGTTCCACGCCGGTGCCGACGGCGCCTGCTGCTCGGGCTGTTGCTGCGGTTGGGGCTGGTGCTGGGGTTGCGGCTGGAGCTGGGGCTGGAACTGGTCCTGGGCGCCCCACTGTTGGTGCTGCTGGGCGTCGGGCGTCACCGGCCACCCCCCGGCCGCCGGAGACTGCCCCTGGCCCTGGGCCTGGGGCTGCCCTTGGTACGGGCCCTGAGGCTGCCCCTCGTACGGACCCTGGTTCTGACCCTGAGGCTGGCCCTCGTACGGACCCTGAGCTTGACCCTCGTACGGGCCCTGGGACTGCCCCTGGTGCTGGTTCAGGTCCGGGCCCCACGGCCGGCCCCAGGACTGACCGCCGGTCGGGGTCGGCGGGGGCGGGGGCGGTGCCTGCGCGGGGACCGGCCGGCCGGCGTTTCCTCCCGTCATGCCCGGGAGCAGCGGTTCGCCGCCGTCGGAGGGCAGCACGATGCCTTCGCGCGCCACGCGCGGCGAGGGCTCCTCGCCCTGTCCACTCTGCGTCACCGGGACTCCTACTGATGGGGGACCTTCGGAATCGTCGGTTAACGCTACCGGGTCCCCGGAATCCCCTTTCACGCAGCACAGGACCAGACCACTGCCCCACCAGCGACTCAGCCTCCGGCTGTGTCTCCCGTCACGCCGCCGCCCGCAGGTCCATCCGCGCCCCGAACTCCCGGACCACCGGCTCGTCGCGGTACGGCTCCAGGCGCAGCTGGAGGTCCTCCAGGTACTCGGCGCCCCGGTTGGAGCGCAGGGTGCCCAGGAGTTCCACCGCGCGCAGACCCGTGTGACAGGCCTCCTCCACCTCGCGCTGCTGGACCTGCGCCGAGGCCAGCAGCACAAGGCCGATGGCCCGGCGCCGCGCCCGGGTCTCGGGATGCCCGTCCAGCGACTCCTGCGCGCATCGCGCCGCCGCCTCGGCCTGGCCGAGGTCCCGGTGGCAGTGCGCCAACTCGTCGGCCAGGTAGGCCCCGTCGAAGTGCGCGATCCACGCCGGGTCGTCCCCGGACTCCGGATCGGCCGCGTCCAGGGCGTTCACCGCGCGCCCGGACGCCAGCTGGGCCGCCCGCGCGTCGCCCATCAACGCGTGCCCGCGGGCCTCCGCCGCGTAGAACATGGCCTCCGCGCGCGGGGTGACCCTCCCACGCGCCCCCTCCTGCGCCGCCCGCGCCAACTGCGCGATCTCCCGCGGGTTTCCGAGCTGCGCGGCGAGATGGCTCATGGACGCGGCGAGTACGTACCCTCCGTACCCTCTGTCCCCGGCCGCCTGGGCGAGCCGGAGCGCCTGGATGTAGTAGCGCTGGGCGAGGCCGGGCTGGCCGGTGTCGACGGCCATGTACCCGGCGAGTTCGGTCAACCGTGCGACGGCGGCGAAGAGGTCACGCCCCACCGCCTCCCGGTACGAGCCCGCAAGGAGCCCGGAGACGACGCTGTTGAGGTAGTGCACGACGACCGGACGCACATGCCCGCTGCCGTACTGGTGGTCGAGGTCCGTGAGCGCCTGGGTCATCGCGCGCACCGCCGCCACGTCCGACGGCCCCACGCGCGGGCCCGCCTGGCGGGCCACCTGGGAGTCCGGGGACGAGATCAGCCAGTCGCGGCTGGGCTCCACGAGCGCGGACGCGGCGACGGACGAACCGGAGAGGAAGTCCCGCCGGCCCACGTCACTGCGCCACAGCTCACACACCTGCTCGATGGCGCCGAGGACGGTCGGGGAGAACTGGAGCCCGACGCCCGAGGCGAGGTTCTTGCCGTTGGCCATGCCGATCTCGTCGATCGTGACCGTACGGCCGAGTTTGCGGCCGAGGGCCTCGGCGATGATGGCGGGCGCCCGGCCCCGGGGCTGCTGTCCGCGCAGCCAACGGGCCACGGACGTCTTGTCGTACCGCAGATCGTGGCCGTGCTCCGCGCCGCACATGTTGACCCGGCGGGCCAGCCCGGCGTTCGAGCAGCCCGCTTCCTGGATGAGCGCCTGCAACCGTTCGTTCGGCTGCCGCGCGACGAGAGGCCTTGCGGCCATGGCGTACCCCCTGTGGCTGCGGTGCCCTGCCCACGCACCGAGTTGACGTGTCTTCCGTGCCCGGAGTCCCTCCTGTACTCGTCCGCGTACGGCGTCCTCGTACGGCGAAAAGATCCGGCCTTGAAGATCAATGCCCCGCAGGCATGCCGAAAATGCGAGGCTTGTGAGGATTGCCGGGGTAAAGGCGGATGCCAGCCCCTCCCCTGCCTACCCAGTCCCGCCCCGGATCCTCCTGCGCGCCCCCACACATGCATCCATGCGCCCCAGATGCGGAATCGATGCTCCTCCCCCGCGCATGTGACAGGCGTAACTCATGATTCCCACTAGAGTTGTGTTCATCGTGGAAGAGACCATCGCGGGCCCTGATGCTGCCCAAATCCCGAAGCAACGCGGCGAATCCCTCTTGGAAACCGCCGTCCGTTACGCCGAAGAGCGCCACTGGGACGTGTTTCCCGGTACGTGGCTGGAAGCAGTCGACGGGGTGCAGCGCTGCTCCTGCGGCGACGCCGCGTGCGCGCTGCCCGGCGCACACCCGACACGGCCCGACTGGATCACCCAGGCCACGGGCAGTGCGACCGTCGCGCGCCGGCTGTGGACCGAGCAGCCGACGGCGTCGATCCTGCTGCCGACCGGCCACACGTTCGATGCGATCGACGTGCCCGAGACCGCGGGGTTCCTCGCGCTCGCGCGTATGGAGCGGATGGAACTGACGCTGGGGCCTGTGACGTTGACGCCGGATCGGCGGATGCGGTTCTTTGTTCTTCCGGGGGCGTCTGTGAAGGTGCCTGATCTGGTGCGCAAGTTGGGGTGGGCGCCGGCCTCTCTCGACCTGGTCGCGTTGGGGGAGGGGGCGTATGTGGCTGCGCCGCCTACTCGGTACGGGTCTCGGGGGGCTGTGCAGTGGGCCTGCCGGCCTACGCCTGCGAATCGGTGGCTGCCTGATGCGGAGGAGTTGATCTCGCCGCTCGCTTACGCGTGCGGGCGCGATCGGTAACTCGCCTCCTGGGGTGCCTGGTTTCGGTTGTATGGCGGCTGCGGGCCGATTGTGGCTGATCGCGCAGTTCCCCGCGCCCCTAAAAACCTTAGGGTGACCGCATGGTCGATGGTGCTGCCGTGCGCGTGCAGGGGCTCTGGAAGCGGTTTGGGCAGCAGGTTGCTGTTGCTGGGATCGATCTGGAGTTGCCTGCGGGGAAGTTCGTGGGGCTTGTCGGGCCCAATGGGGCCGGGAAGACCACGACTCTCTCCATGGTGACCGGGCTGCTGCGGCCCGATCAGGGCACCGTGGAGGTCGTGGGGCACGACGTGTGGCGGGACCCCGTCGAGGTGAAGGCGCGGATCGGGGTGCTGCCCGAAGGGCTTCGGCTCTTCGAGCGGCTGTCCGGGCGTGAACTCCTCGCCTACTCGGGGCGGTTGCGCGGTCTGCCCGGTGCCGAGGTCGACAAGCGGGCCGCCCAGCTGCTCGACGTCCTCGACCTGGCCGGCGCCCGGCACAAGCTCGTCGTCGACTACTCGACCGGCATGCGCAAGAAGATCGGCCTCGCCGCCGCACTCCTCCACAATCCCGAAGTCCTGTTCCTCGACGAGCCGTTCGAGGGCGTGGACCCGGTGTCGGCGCAGATCATCCGGGGTGTGCTGGAGCGGTACACGGCCTCCGGCGCCACCGTCGTCTTCTCCTCCCATGTGATGGAGCTGGTCGAGTCGCTGTGCGACTGGGTCGCGGTGATGGCGGCGGGGCGCATCCGGGCGCACGGTCCGCTCGCGGAGGTGCGGGGCGACGCCTCCTCGCTCCAGGAGGCGTTCCTCGAACTCGTCGGCGCGGGCGGGCGCGACCACGGGTCCCACCTCGACTGGCTGGGCGGCGGCGCCCGGTGAGTACGGCGGGGTCCATCACTCCTGTCGTCGTACGGCTGAAGCTGTCGCTGTTGCGCAACGGGCTGCGGCAGTCCGCGGGGCGGCGGGCCGCGTACATCTCCTCCGTCGTCTGCGTGCTGCTGCTCGCCGCGATCCAACTCCTCGGTCTGATCGCCCTGCGCGGCAACGCGCACGCCGCGTCCGTCACCGTCCTCCTGCTCGCGGTGATGGCGCTGGGCTGGGCCGTCATGCCGCTGTTCTTCCCCAGCGGGGACGAGACCCTCGACCCGACCCGGCTGGTGATGCTGCCGCTGCGCCCCCAGCCGCTGGTCCGGGCGCTGCTCGCGGCCTCGCTCGTCGGGATAGGGCCGCTGTTCACGCTGTCGCTGCTCGTCGGTTCGGTGATCGCCGTGGCGCGCGGCGGGGCGGCGTACGCCGTGTCGGTCGTCGCCGTTCCGGTCGCGCTGCTCGTCTGTGTGGCGCTCTCGCGGGCTGTCGCCGCCGCCAACATCCAGCTGCTGAGCAGTCGCAAGGGGCGCGATCTCGCCGTACTCAGCGGGCTGGTCGTCGCGATCGGCACACAGGTCGTCAGCTTCGGTGCGCAGCGGCTCGGTTCGGCCGGGCTGGGCCAGCTCGACCCGGCTGCGAACGTGCTGGCATGGGTGCCGCCCGGGTCGGCCATCGGGGCCGTGGACTCGGCGAGTGAGGGGTCGTACGGGGTCGCGTTCGTCCAACTCGCGCTCAGCGTCGGGGCGTTGGTGCTGCTGGTGGGGTCGTGGTCGCGGACGCTCACCCGGCTGATGACCTCTCCCGACGGATCCACTCTCCAGGCCGCCGAGCACTCCGGTGCGCGGGAGCGGGAATCCGGCGGGCTGGGACGGCTGTTGCCGGGCGGGCGTACCGGGACCGTGATGGAGCGGAGTCTGCGGTACGCGTGGCGCGACCCCAAGACCAAGGCCGCGTGGGTGACTTCGCTCGCGATCGGAGTGATCGTGCCGGTGTTCAGCGCGTTGCAGGGCACCGGTTCGGTCTACGTCGCCTGCTTCATGGCCGGGATGCTCGGCATCCAGATGTACAACCAGTTCGGGCAGGACACCTCCGCCTTCTGGATGGTCGCGATGACGATCTCGTCCACCCGGGACGCGTACGTCGAACTGCGCGGCCGGACACTGGCGTTGCTGCTGATCACCCTGCCGTACGCCGTCCTCGTGGTCGTTCTCACCACCGCGTTGCTCGACGACTGGGCCGCGCTGCCGGAGGCGCTCGGGCTGTCCCTCGCACTGCTCGGGGCGATGCTGGCGGCCGGGGCCTGGTCGTCGGCCAGGTTCCCGTACTCCATCCCGCAGGAGGGCTACAAGAACGTCGCCCCCGGGCAGTCCGGGCTCGCCACGGTCTCCATTTTCGGCGGCATGGTCGGCGCCACTCTGCTGTGCGCCCCCGTCATCACCCTCACGATCTGGCTGAACGTCGCCTCGGGCGGCGACCGGTGGACCTGGCTGCTGCTGCCGGTCGGCGCCGCCTACGGCGCCCTGCTCACCCTCCTCGGCCTGCGGCTCGCCGCCCCGCGCACGGCGGGCCGGCTGCCGGAAAT
>Ga0307513_10012152_pt1 | contig 10645 bp, 10 predicted proteins | sample 15_EM_MG_FD_202174 | JGI IMG/M metagenome (GOLD analysis project Ga0307513, IMG submission 202174) | Populus trichocarpa ectomycorrhiza microbial communities from riparian zone in the Pacific Northwest, United States - 15_EM | ecosystem: Host-associated > Plants > Roots > Unclassified | place...
AGAGAAGATCAAGACCTTGAGCTATGGGCTGCTCGAAGCCATCCGGCACTTTGCCTGTTTTGAACCGCTCCCACGTCGCCTTGACGATGTTGACGGGCGAGTAAATTTCCGCGTCCATGATCTTCTGCGACTCCTTATCACCGGCCAGTGAACCAATGGAAGTAGAGACGCTACGTTGTAGACCGGCCACGCCGGTCGAGAGCGCACCGATGGGGCGCAGCGCCATACCCACGCCCGCAACAGCTTTCTCCCCGGCGGTCGTAGTGGGATCAGTGAAGAAGTCGGCGACGCGCGCCCCGGTCGAACGGTGTGCCTCATAATCGCGCGCCATCTCGCCCACGCGCTCCAATTCAAGCCGCGCCGTCTGGCGGTCGGAATCATAAGCGGAAGTCCCGATCAGGTCGGTAGGCACAGCCGCCTGAGCGGTCGGAGTGTCACGGCGGACGAGCCGCAGCACTTCGGGATGTTCCTTGAGCCAGTTTTCCGCGAACTCAGGCGAGACGTTGCGCGCGCGTGCAGCTTCGAGGTAGGCGTCGCGCATGAAGTCGGAGGCGTCCGTGTAATCGGCGAGCGGGCGGGGAGGCTTGAACGTCAAAGCGACGACCCGCGACGCGGCGGCAGCATCGCGCCGGGTACGATCTTCCTGCGAGTAAGGATTCATTGACGCGGGCGGCCTGCGCACGTTCAAACCGGATGGCCGCGCGCCCGCGCGACTCGCCGGGATGGAGATGTTGACGCGCTCGACTGGCTCGTCCGCGTCGTCAGGCAAGCCCGCGAGGAGCGCGTCGAGTTCGTCGCCCTGCTGCGGCGGCTGCGTCCCGTCGGCGGCTGGCATCTCTGCGAGCAAGGCGTCGAGCGCGTCGTCGTCCTCAAGTTCAAAGTGGCCGGGGTCTGCCTGTTTGCCGTTCCGCACGACGCCCCACCGGACGCGAACGGGTGAGGCGACGGCGCGCTCCTGATAGACCTCGCCGAGCGTGGCATAAGCAGGATGCGCGCCGTCCGTGAGATAGTTCCCTTTCCCGTCGAAGGCGAGCACATCGCGCCCGCGTCCGTGCAGGTGGCGCGAGTTGTACGTCCACGAAACGCCGCCCGCAACTTTCTCCGCTTGCTGTGCCGGAGTCCGAACTCCTTCACCGAGCCGATACGTGTAACCGGAGCGGCGCGAGGCTTCGCCGATCACGTCGTTGACGAAGGAGTCGAGACGCGGATCGACGCCAACAGACGAAGTGGTCGAGGCCGATGTTGTCGAAGGTCGTCTCACGCGCAAACCGTCCGAGGATGTGGCAGACATGGCGGCAGGTGCAGCGGCAGGAGAGACAACGCGTGCGGGCGAGGCCGACGACGAACGACGCACGCGCAAACCCGTGGAAGATGCGGCGGGCGTCTCTTCGAGCAGCACGTCGAGTTCGTCGCGCTCACGCCGCACAGGTGCAGCAGCAGGAGCGCGCGGCGGCGCAGGCGGGACACCTCGCAACAGTTCGTCGAGTTCGTCGGGCGCGGTGGACATTTCGCTACTCCCTGATCAAGCCGCGTGCGCGGGCGTTTTGGACGGCGGCGTCTTCATTCTTTCCAGCCGCCCGCGCACGCGCACGTACATCGTCTTCGGTGTAGATGGCAGCACCGGCAGCAGGAGACGACGGGCGACGAACACTCAGCCCGCCCGACGCGCGGAGAGCCTTCGCACGCGCACCTTCAATCTGCGTGCCGATGCCCGTCGCCTCGTCGCGCAGCGCGTTGATGCGCTCGTCGGCTTCACCCTTACGGATCAGGTTTTCGGCCTTGCGCCGTTCGAGGTCTGCGATCTGTCTTTCAATCGCACGCACGCGCTCGAACTGGCCGCGCGCTTCAATGCCAAAGGTGCGAGCCGCGTCCGCGCTCAGGCCGCGTCGCATCGTTTCCTCAAATCGCTGTACACCGAGGCCGAAAGTTTTCTCGAAGCGCGCGTTAGCATCGGCGCGGGCTTGCGTCCGTTCATCGTGCGTTAGCTCTTGATGCGTCGTCAGTTCGGTGTCTTTGTGGATCGGCGTCACGTAGCCAGCCCGCCCGACGACGTTTTGCTCACCCGTCACTGTGTTATGAAGGACGACGTTAGTGCGCGTCGGATCAGCATCATCGACAACCGTGAGTTTGACCACGTTCGACTTCGAGCTATTCCACTCGTCCGGGTCAATCGTGACGCCCGCCGCCTCCGCACGCTTCAAAAACGCCGTGTGTTGCGGGTTCGATGGATCGAGTTTTTGCCCCTTCATCACGCGCAGGTTGGCGAGGACAAAATTGCGCTCCTGCGCCGCCGCCTTCGCTGCTTGCTCCTTCGGTTTTCTCACGCGCAGATCATCAATCTGTGCTCTCTTGTAATCACGACCGAGGCTGTCATCTTCCAGATCGGCAAGCGTCTTGTGACGACGAACAGCAAGGCCGACTTCACCGTCTACGCGCGCACGCTCGTCTTGCAACGCGTCGCGCTCGTCAACGGCGAGTTCGGGACGGATAGCATTAGCTACGGCAGGCGCGGCAGCACCAGCGAGGCGACCGAAGAACTCGCCTGCACCCGCATCATCACCAATCCCCTGCATCGCAGGAGCGAGGCGACGGGCGACAACGCCGAGATTCGCCATGATGCCGCCGCCCTTGTTCGAGCCGCGATCCGCGTAGAGGCGTCGTTGCTGGCCGAGCAGTTCGCGCAACTGCGACTCGTCGAGCGATGCGCCCGAGGCCGCGCCGTCGTTCGCGTTCGGACCGGCAGCGACCGCAGCGGGCGCAGGCGCAACGCCCGCAGGTCCCGCAGCAGGTGGCGCGGCAGCTTGGGCGCGATCAGCGCGGCGCTGCGTGTTGAACTCGCCTGCGTTCGAGTTGAGCATCTCCAGTTGTGCGATCGCGGAGTTGTCTACGACTCCCGGCGCAGGCGGGCGCGCTTCGAGGTCTTCGCGCATTCGGTCGAGCGCGCCCGTCGGCGGGTGAAGTCTTGCCGCTTCGCCTCCCGTTCCCGGTACGCTAGGCGCGTTCATCACGTCGCCGCCCTCCCCGCTCGGACGACGCACGCGCAGGCCGCCACCAGCGGCAGGAGGTTGCCCCGCTCCCGGCATTGGCACAGGTCGCCCCGGCATCGTGTCGGGCGAATTCTCGAAAAGCTGCGACGGAGCGGGCATCTCCACAGGGGCGGACGCGCCGCCGCGACGGACGCGCCAGTCAATGTCAGCATTGGGGTGGTTGAGGAATTGCGACGGGTCAACTTCTTGCTCTTGACCTTGCGCCCCGGCGAGCGCGCGGATGATCTGTTCGGCTGTGCGGCGGATATTTAAGCCCATTTGAAAACCTCTTTCATGTTGGCCGATGAACGGCGACGGACGGCGACTATTGAGCGGGCGCGCTGGACAACGCAGGGGCGCGCGGTTGTTCCGTGCAGCCCTCTGGCCTTGCTATCTCGGCCACATCATAGGCCACGTCTACCAATGCCTCGCCTTCGTTCGTGTGGGTAACGTAAGCCTGCATGATGTTCTGTAACTCCCTGCGGAGGGTGTCTTGTGTGGCGGTGTCATTGGCGTTGAAGTTATCAAAGCTTGTGGTGCTGAGTGACATGTTTTCTCCTTAACTTTCTTGAGTGTAACGGTGAGAGTTGTTAGATGGTTACGGGCAAACACGGATTTCGATGGGGTGAGCAAAAAGAATGTCGTCAACGTTTGCGGGGCTGTTGTCGGTAGTGAATACAAAAACACGGTCAATAGCCCCCCATGTCATTATTATTTCGTAATTGGCTGCAACGCTAGATTGATTGCGAGGCGTAATAAAGGTTTTATTCTCCGTGAACACGTTCTCAAGCTTGCCTCTATATTCACCTATACTCTCCCTCGTCCACACCACCGTCCCACCTAAAGTGTTCTGCAAAACAGTAGCGACGGGCGCGTCCGTGCCTGACTGTGTGAGCAGGGCGGTATAGACAAGGCAAGACGCCCCACCGCTCGGAGTCGTCCAACTCGTCGCCCCGTTCCCGTCAGTCTTCAACACCTGATTGGCGTCCCCGTCGTTTGCGGGGAGGGTGAACGTCCACGTTCCGGCGATGGCTGCCGTGCCGACCGTCACCGTGCCGGAGGTCGAGCCGCGCAGTTTGAGGTTGCGCTTGAGAGAGAGATCGCGCGGGTCTGCCGAGCCGTTTCCAATATCACACCCGCCGTCCGTCGTGCAGTTAAACGCGCCGGACGAGTTGATCGTCCACCGCTCCGTGCCGTTCGTCGAGAAGCCTATTGAATTAGCCGCCGATCTGAACAGCCCCGTCCCCGTGCCGTCGGCGTCCGACGAGAAGGCGAGCGAGGGTGCCGCGGCTGTGCCGTCCGGCAGGAGCAGCGGCGAGGTCAGCGTGCCGCCGAAGAACGTCCCTGCGAGCAGCGTGAAAGTGTTCGTAGCCGAGCAGCGATAGACGCCCGCCGAGCCGCCCGACCGGATGATCCAGAGGGCGCTTTGCGTGGGATCACAAGGGACGCCCGCGAGCGACGTGCCGTAGTTGTAGATGCGCGGGGCGTTCTGCGCCTGCGCCGTGCCGAAGACTCCCGCGAAGAGGGCGAACAAGAGAAGTTTTGAAGCGAGTTGATGAAGCGCGGCGCGCGCGCCGAGGCGTGTTTGCGGCATGGGGGTGTACTCCTTTTCGGTTAGTTAAAACTCGAAAAATAGTAGCCCCCCGACCACTGTTTATCGTGGCTACATTTTAGCTTAATACTTGATTTTAGGATAGAGATATTTTAACGAATCGAAGGCGAAACACCGCGTAAATTGCCCCGGCGAAGTGAGGCTCCGCAGGCCGACGACACACACGTCAAAATGTCGATTGTTGCCCCGGTCGCCCGTTCGAGAAATCGGCATTTTGCGAGCGAGCAGAAGGGACTCCAACGCGAAGCCCCCGGCCACAAGATGCCACGCCCACCTCGACGACGCACACCAGCCGCCGCACGCGCCCCGCGGCCCGCAGGCGCGCAGGCGGGCAGGACTTCGACCGAGCCGAGTGGCGAGCACTTCGAGCGGCGCGTCATTGCGCTTTTGAATGGCGTGGGCTATACCCCCACGCCGCCGGAGGAACGCCCGGCGGCGTTTTCATTTCTTCCTGACCAATGCTTGTTTTGGGCGATCCCGTAAGTCTTTTAGATTCCGACCGGAAGGAATTTTCCGGTCGGCGTTCTAAAGGACTTATAGCCACGCGCGGCGGCACAAAAGAGAAGCAGCAAGGGTATGAGCACATGCGGTTGCCCGCAAAAGTTTGGGGAATGGCGCGCGTGCAGCCTCCCAAAAACCGGGAATCAGGGCGAAGACGAAGGGGCAAAAGGGCAAACTCTGGAAAAGAGGGGCAAAGGTTACATGCTTTGACAACCCGCAGGAGCGGCGACGCGAGCGCGTAACTTTTAGCAGGGGCTGTTATTTAGACCGTGCGGCAGGGCTTCAAATCTCACTTCGCGCAGGTTGCTAAGGGTGACGCACAAGGTACGCAGGCTACATGCCGAAACGTGTCACCTTTTCGCCCGTTCAAGATTATGGATTTTCGCGAGCGACCTTACCGGGACTCCGGCGCATAGCCCCGGCTTCATTAGGCCACCCCGGCCTACGCGATGGGCGAGGCAGGCCGGCGCGGTGCAGCAGTCGGGCGCGCGCACGGTCATGCGGCAGGCGAGGGCGACGGCATCACACGCAGTAGCCGACGACCCGCGCCTCGCCCGACTCGCGCCTCGCCCGACTCGCGCATGTGTTCGAGGAAGGCACGGAGTTCGACGGTCGCGGCGAGGTCTACTGACCAAGCCTTTGCCGACGACGACCAGCGGAACAGGTGCGAGGGTAAGAACTCGCGCAGGGCGAAGACCACGAAGTCGAAGTCGGAGCGGTCGCGCGCCGTCCAAGAAACAAAGTAAAACCCGCGTAGCTTTTCAACCTCGATGACAGTCATGCAGCCTCCTTATGCCGGGACGGGCTTCGAGAGTGGCGAGCGTCCCGGCAGTTCCCTTGCCTGCTTCGATCAGGCAGGATGCCGGGGACGCATACGAATAGGTGACTCTCTCCTGAGTCGCCTTTGTTCGACCTCCGCACGGGCGATGCGCTCGCGCGCGCGGTAGGCGGCGACCTCGGCGGCCATCTCTTCCTGAGTTCGTTGAGGTTCAGCAGATTGCGACGGCGAAGAAGACGAGGCGTCGCGGTTAGCGTGCCACTGGCGGCAGTAGAGCAAGAAGTCGCCGTCCCAATCGTCGGACGAGGCGCGGCGGCGCTTGATGCGAAACTGGATGAGGGCTTCGGGTACGTGGCAGAGGGGCGCGAGGGTCTTCAATTCTTCGCGGGCTTGGGCGGATGGCTGCCAATCAGTAGGAAGGGGCGTTTTCGGAGAGCGTCCGGTTGTCTGCCTGCTTCCCCTCTCTGGTTGTAAACCACCTTCACGCCCACGCTTTTCCGACGCGCTATTTGCGGCGGTTTGTTTCCTTTTTTTCATATATAAGGACACATCGCCCGACTGTTGTTCAAGAGCAACCTTACTGTTGCTCTTGAACAACAGTCGCCCCCCCGGCGCGTCGTCCGACTGTTGCTCTTGAACAACAGTCCCACGCACAGTGGACTTAACTTTAACTTTGTCGAAGCTCTCAAATCCTCGAATGTCCAACACGTCAACCGGCGCGCTTGGGTCAGAAGGGTGAAGGCCATAGGCATACGAGGGCTTTCCCCTGTAATCATTATCTAACCGAACGCGCCGGATATATCCCCGCCGTCTTCCAGCCGCAAGGCCGCGTTGCACATCCGAGCGATCAAGGTTCATGGCGCGGGCGATGTCGGACAAGTTGAATCGCACTAAAGCCGCTTCTCGACCAGACCATCCGATCGTGAGACGGAACAGGGCGCGAGCCGCCTTATCTTCCGCAAGGGTTTTAATGTGCGGGAGTATCTTGTCGGTGAATTGATTCGGTTCTTTAGTGAATCTTGACAGGTTGAGGCAGATGATTCTGCTTTTCTCAGAAGCGGAAATGTGCGATACTTTGGATGCAGGCATTGAGTCTGTCCTTTCCGTAGCAGGAAGGTGCGCTAACAGTTAAAGCCAAGAAAGCCGAAGGTAGAACGCCCTTCGGCTTTCGTCTTTTATGCGGCGCGTGCAGCATCCCGCCCACGCGCTTTGAAGGCTTCGATCTCCGTCGAGGCGATGCGAAAGTTACGGCCAAACCTGTAGCCGGGCAAGACGCCATCCCTCAACCATCGACGGATCGTCCGGTCGGTCACTCCGAGCAGCGCGGCGGCCTCGCCGCTACTAATCATCGAGTCGTTAGACACGTTCATCGCAGGCATAAAGAAGCGTCCTCCTGTTAGGTTGTTTTTTGGTTGAGGTAAGACTTCGGCGCATCGGGAGAGCGCCGGGAAACAGCCTTACAAAGTTAGGCGGGAGTTCAGTTATTACTTGAAAGAAATCAAATAATCATGGAAACAGTTTAGCGGACATTTGGGACAAAGACAAAGGGTTTCTGCATGGCGGGTTTACTTATTTTTGGCAGGCTTCGACAGCTTCGGATGCGTGCAGCGCGCGACGCCGCGCTCGGTCCCGTTTGGATACCACCAATTCGAGCCGCCACAGTCCGGGCATTTCTGCGCGTCTATGCGCGGAGCCTCCGGCGTGTTCCGCGCCTCGGCCTGCATCTCGGCCTTGCCCTTTTTGAACAGGCGGCGGCGCAGATGTTCGGCGACGAAGGCGACGGGCGACGAAACGACGCTGGCCCGGTCGCCTGCGATCTTCGCCTCCGTCAATACGACCTCGAATAGCTCACGCATATTTGAGTAATCGCTAGGCTTCCCTTCCCTACCCGACAACGTGTGCGCCAGTTCGTTTACGAACTCCCGGCAGACGGCGGCAGCCTCATCATCAAGATTTTTCTCAGAAGTCTTAAAAGAAGTCTTAGAAGTATCGGAAGCGTTTATGTTTTCAATGCTTTGACCCGGCTCACCTCGGATCACATTCTGATCTGAGCCTCCGCCCACTTCTTGCGCTGAGGCGAGCCGATCTGAGGTGGGCTGAGCCGAGGTGAGCCGAGGTGAGCCGAGGGCGGTCAGATCAATCTCTTCCGGGATGCACACTTCATAGGCCGCACCGTCGTTATCGCCGATTTCAAAGTGCCTGATGAGCAGGCCGACCTTCAGAAAGTGGCGCATGTGATTGAGGAAGGTGTTGCGGCTACCGATGCCCGCCCACTTCATCAACTCGGTTCGTGTCGCCTGAATGGTTCGTGCTGGTTTATGCGCGCCCCTAGTGCGTAGATAGAGCGCGTCGTACAGCTTCTTACTTGCGCCGGGGAAGAGTCCGGCAGGGATGGCGTCACGCTCAAGGGAATTAGCGCGGCGGTTGAAATCTCGCTCCGGCGCGGTCGGCAGCTTCTTACGCTTCGGCGTGGGCTGAGGTGAGCCAAGGTGGGCTGAGGTGAGGTGAGCCGAGGTAGGCCGAGGGGTTGGTAAATCATCAACGATTGATTTCTCAAGCGTCGTGCCGTCGTCGAACAGCTTTGAAAGCTCGTCGCTAAGGTCTTCTTTCTTCGGCGACGGTGCGACTGCTTTCTGATTCCGCTCCCGTAATAGTTTCAAGTCCGACTTTTTCATCACCAAACCTCTCACGGATTTCATTCGCTAAATTGAAGAACGCCAGCGCCGCCGGGGAAGCGATATTCGTCTCGTAAACCGATTTACCGATCCCCGTCGCCTGATTCACTGCCGCCGCGTCGGGCACATACGTCTCGAACATATTGGTCTTGAACATCGCCTCGACTTGGGAGCGCACTTCCTTATCGACGGTCTGCCGCGCTTTATACTTCGTCGAAAGGGCGGTGATGATCATTTTCGGGGCGTGAGCTTTGCGCACTGCCGAAACCATCCTCATCACTTGCCCGAGGCCGACGAGCGCGAAATTACTCGATTCAATCGGGATGATCGTCATGTCCGACATGGCGAGCGCATTGAGTGTGGGCGCGCGCAGGGCCGGGGGCGTGTCTATCACGCAGTAGTCATAGCCGGATCGCACCGGCGCGAGCTTGTTCTTCAGGAGCAGGTCGCGCGAAACGGGTTGCCCCTCGATGAGTGTCTCGGCGTCGTGGTCGAGGCAAGCGGGGATGAGGTCGAGTCGGGGGCGGGCGCGCATCCTGTACGCCGCGAGGTCGCCGCGCGCGTCGAGCATCATCCGGTGCGAGGTGCAGCGCGTAGACTCCAACTCTTGCAGGTCAGCCCCAAACGCGACGGAGAGATTGCCTTGCGGGTCTAAATCGACGGCGAGGACGCGCGAACCCTGACAGGCCAACACAATAGCGAGATTGAGCGTCGTTGTCGTTTTCGCACAGCCGCCTTTGTGGTTTGCCAGTACGATCGTTTTCATGGTGAACCTTATCGGAATAATCTCGAATAATTATTCCCGTCATATTCTGCCGCCAATCGCTCACGCGATTGAGGCCGCGCAGCCCAACAAGTTCACGGAGTAGCGTGTAGCTCAGGTGGTTTACATCCGAAGTTAACGGACGACGCACCTTGAGCATAAGCCGCTTCGCGGCGGGTTGACGCTTACGGCTGGACACTTCCACCAGACCCGGAGAGCCGCCGCAACTCGGCAACGGCTTCTTCCACGCCCTCGATGCGTTCACCGTAACTCTCGGCTAATTTCGTCAGGACGACGAAGGACTCTTCGAGGCGCGCGACGCGAGCATGGTCACGCGCGTGTGATTCGGCTAACAGGCTCATGGTGGACGCCTGCCGCGCCTGTTGCTCAAGGATGAAATCCATTTGTCGCTGGCGTTCTTCGTCGGTCATTTCTCACCCCACATCAAAGAGATTCACGCTAAAGCGTAGGCGCATCCGCGCCAATAAAGGTCTTGCCATACGGCAATTACACGGACAGTCCGACAATACATAAAACCAATAAGGACAGACTGACAGAAGGAATTTATATTCCGATTAGCTTCGCCCATCCGAAATCTCACCACCACATCTAACACCACCCTCCGACACTCAGCAGATGCGAGCGCGAGGCGTTCGCCGCAGGGAAGTGGCGCAGCCCGAAAAGCCTCCGAACTTGAAGGCAGGTAGTCAAGAGATGATCGCGCGGGCGCGAGACGCCGGGGCAACGTGTGGCAGTGTCCAATAACTCCACGCCGAAAAGGGAAGTGCGCGAGGCCGACAAGCCCTGACGCGCATCAATGCCCGGCAACGATATGCTGCTCGAACAGGCCAATCAACTTATCCAACTTCGCATCCGTCCGCGTCTGCGCTTCGGCCAGCCCAGCGACGCTCTGCGTCATCGCCCCAATGAACTCGCTTTGCGTCTCAGCGTAAGTTGCAAGCTGCCGTCCCGTCTCCGCGATCTGCTCGTCGGTGCGCCTCTGCTGTTCTTCAAATGCGGCCATGCGAGTTTCAAAGTTCGCTTGACTCTGCAACAGGAATTCAATCGCGCGCTCCATCTCTTCGCCGGTCATTCCGTATCCCCTTCTTCCTGATTATCCTGCTCGGGCTGTTGTACGCTCAAGCGGAGTTTGCGGAGCAACTGGATTAGCAATAGCGTGCAGGATTCCAGTTCGACCATCCGGCGGTGCGCGTCGTCGTGCCGATCTTCGTGGCGGTTCAGCATCGCCGTGACCGAGACGAATGAGTCTTCAAGACGCGCCAGGCGTCC
>Ga0307513_10012154_pt1 | contig 10644 bp, 16 predicted proteins | sample 15_EM_MG_FD_202174 | JGI IMG/M metagenome (GOLD analysis project Ga0307513, IMG submission 202174) | Populus trichocarpa ectomycorrhiza microbial communities from riparian zone in the Pacific Northwest, United States - 15_EM | ecosystem: Host-associated > Plants > Roots > Unclassified | place...
GGGTAATTTGAAGCCGGGAAATCAACCGGGTCCTTCAAATCTTCCTGCTCTATTGAGTGGCTGACAGCTAGGTTCCTGCCATGGCTTTTAATACCCGGCACGTCGAGGTCGTTACTGAGCCTCTGAGGGGTTTTACCACAGAAATGAAGCGAAAGGCCGTGGGTAAAAAGGTTGCGAATATTAATAAATATGTTCGGGGACAAACGACAAAGGACCTATTTTACCATCCCGAGGCCCGAGGAACCCCTCAACCTGAGCGTGCGATCCAAAGATGTTTCAGTCGGTATGATTCACCGGCTGCAATTTATTTTGGACAGTCGTACTGGTCTGGGCCACTTCGGAATACAACTGTCAGGTGGGTGTGAACGCGATTGAAGACAAAGCAGCATTGATTCACTTCTTCCATCATCCTCAAGAGAAAGCTTTCCCCTCACCTCCTCAACTCGAGACCGCGTATTGCGTTGCCCTGGAGACTATGCATTCCGTCCTCCAAACGGTGCCGTACCTTCGCAGGAAGAGGGCCTCACGGGGATCGTCGGGTCTGATCAGGATACAGATAACGACAGTCCGGAAGAAATGACGTAACACGGAGGATCTTGAATTGGTCTGTGGGGTCGCTGTGTCAGCCCACGCCCGACGCCTTACAAAGCATGAGCACGCCATAGGCACCCTGTCACTAGATTGAACAAAAACAACCACCACAGCCGATCGCTCTCGATCTTACTCTTACTCTCCAATCTCCAACATGTCGTCCTCGCAAGCCCCAGCTCCTCTACAACTCCCTCTTTCCATTGCGCAGCTCGATGCTATCAACGCGCACTTGCACACTCTCCCACCGAGCGAAATTTTGCAATGGGCTGTTCAAAACCTCCCTGGGTTATACCAGACGACTGCCTTTGGTCTCACAGGGCTCGTTGGCATTGACATGTTGTCAAAAACCACCCACAACCCCCCGCCACTCATCTTCCTCGATACACTCTATCATTTCCAGGAAACCCTCGACCTGGTCGAGCAAGTCAAGGAACGGTACTACATCGATGTCCACGTCTACAAACCCTACTTTTGCGAGACTGCTCAGGATTTCGAAAACCTCCATGGGCAGCGCCTGTGGGAGGCCAATGAGGACTCGTACGACTATCTCGTCAAGGTATTGGTTTGCCTGCCTTTGCGCCCTTCTCGTCGCTTACCTTTCCCTTAGGTCGAACCTGCTTCTCGAGCATACGAAGAACACAACGTCCGTGCGGTCATCACCGGACGTCGTGCCTCCCAAGGCGCCGATCGGGCTACTCTCCAGCCCCTCGAAGTAGACTCCACTGGCATGCTCAAACTCAATCCTTTCTTCGCTTGGTCTTTCGCCCAAATCAAGGCCTACATAGATGAACACAATGTACCCAGGAACGCCCTCTTGGCCAAGGGTTATAGAAGTGTCGGCGATTGGCACAGCACACAGCCAGCCTCGGCCGATGGTGACGCAAGTGAACGAGCAGGTCGTTGGACAGGGAAGGCAAAGACCGAATGTGGACTACACAAGGACTTCTTCAAGGTGCGATTGGCTGCTAGGAAGAAGGTATGTTGCCTCTTCTTTTTTTATTTAGGTTTTTGAGACAATGCTCATCGAGCTTTTAGCAACGCGAGGATGAGCTGGCCGCTCGTGACGAAGCCCGAGCACGAGGCGAGCTATTAGATATCCCCCTTGCGTCCCCAGAGATAGAGTTGCAGGCCTAGACTTAATATTTCAAAATGTACACCCCAGGAGGGACGTAGAATCTGCATAAAGCTTCCTCATGAACATGTCCCTTCGAATGCACGCGTAATATCTACCCGATTTGGGGTACCGTATATATATATATATCTCGCTTGACATCATCTGCTCCATCACATACACACGGACGATAGAGAAGTCAATGCAAACAATAGAGAAATTTTTAACCTCAACACCCTAGTCCCATGGACAATATTTTCCCGGTCGTTCCGTGGCATTTCTTTGTAACTTTCTTTGTAACCCACATTGCGTCTATAAAGTCCAAACAAAAAGTTGCAGCTTAGTGAAGATGTGCATGCAAGTGGGCAACCCAACACCAATTAAATGAGGCTGCGGAATAAATTTCAATTCAATCCTGTAATAGGTATATAATGTTGGTAAGTATTCTCGTTTACCCTCTCTTATCCAGAGTTACCACCTAGTGAATATCTATCATTGAAGCAAACCATAGGATATTGTCATAACCACATGCGTTCCAGCTGCTAAAAAATTCTGAGATGTATATCATATAGGCAATCAATCACAACAACAGAGCGGCAGGCATGGATGGTGCACATTTCAGGGCCCTTTCCTCCGGGGCTCACCGCAGTGCAATGTCCGCTGCATGCTTTCAGCTCTCTATAGACGACTCTCGGTATAGCGAGATTGATTTATTAGGGGGAAATATTCTACTCACATGTGGCACAGACGGCTGGGTGAGTGGGGAAGTACTCGATATGTATGAAGTAGATTGAACTTGACATGCATGAAATAAGGAGCGAACAAAAAGAGTTTCAGACTCGTTGCAGTGTAGAGGTAGCCATCACCATCTCTGCTGCTCCTCGTAACCGCACCAATTCTTTTTGGAACTTCAACTCGGCCTTGAGCTTTGTGTGCAGTCTTTGGAAAAGGGTGTCGATCAGCGGCGATTGACCGATCACTGGAGAGTACATGTCTAAAACGAGGTGTGAGGAATGATCAGGATCCACCTAATTCGGTGCCCATACCGATGACGACCCCAGCGAGGTCACAAACCAATTCACCGAAGCGCGGATCGGAGACGTAGTTGAGCAACAGGTGCAGAACTGGCTCCAACATCACGTCATCTCTTCCCGCCAACGCCGCGCGTATGCCGTCTCGATGGACTAGTTCTTGAATCAAAGAGAATGTAACTGTTGGGGGAACTTTCTAGGTCTCCTGTGAATCCGGCATCCACCGAACAAGACCGCACACACGCACCTTGCGCAATACGGAGTCCAGGGCAGCGCCGTACTTGAAACTCTTTAATAATCGGTCGTACTCGCGTAGTCTCTTCTTGCGTCGACCCTCAATCTTGATTTCGTTTACATCGCCAACTGGTTTGCTCCTCGTCTTCTGTTGGAGGTTCCGCTCTCCGATGTTCCCCAGCATACCGGTGGCAAAGAATTCGTAGGTGTTCGCACGGAGTGCCTCGCGCTCTGCTTCTGCCGACAGGGTTTCGGACGCTTTTGGTTCCCGTCGACGAACGGATAGGGTTCCGTCGGAGAGGCCAGCTGCTATATGGGTATCATCAGGCTGGCGAGGAAGAGGTTCAGTGGTAGTACCGAACCCAAGGGGCTGAGATAAGGCACTCACGGAGATCGCCACCGACAGCACAGGTGCAGGGTACCTCATGGTATGTACGACCTTGTACGTGCTTACATCGTACACTTTGACCATTTGGTCCAATCCGCCAGTCAACAGCCTACCGGCCCGCCCATCAAATGCAAGAGTGGTCACAGTCTTTTGATGGTTTGACATTGCTCGGACACACCGCCCTCCCGCTACCAGGTCCCATACTCGTAGTATCGGACCGGAGGCGCTGAGTGCAGCCGACCCGCTGGGGAACATCAAGACACCCTCAACGGGCCAAGCTGCCGCTCCTCCTCCACCCCCCCGCATGGTCATCACGCAAGCACCTTCTCGTGTGTCCCATAAACGCACAGTCGAATCGTAAGAACCGGTAAGAATGAGTGCAGGATTGGATGGAGAGACAAGACCTGAGCGAACATAGTCTGTGTGCTCTGTGAAGGTGTGGAGAACAGTTTGAGACGGCATGTCCCATAGTCGTACAGTAGTATCATCGGAGCATGTTAGAATGTGGGTCGAATCCAAAGGGGAGAATTTTGTTACATGGGTTGGCAGTTTGTGGACGTCCAGTGTCCGCAGGATGGCCCGGCTGTTGATATCAAAGACCTGCAGAGAGTGAAAATTAGATTTTCATTATATAAAGTGGATTTAATTACCTGGACAAGCCCCGAATCATCGCCGGCAACAACTAGCTTGCCATCCGAACGAATATTTGCATTCCTCGCTATGTCTTTGAACCTTGCAATAGTCTTGACGACCTTTTGCGTTTTAGGCGCGAATACTTGTATCCGTGCTCCAGAGGTCACAGCATATTGGTGTGGTCGAGACGGGGAAAAGTGGATTGAAGTTACAGGAGCAGTGTCTTTGATGAAAACTGGATTCTTGAAGCGTCTCCAGTATTTTGATTCCGGAGAACGCTTGGGCGTTGTTCGTGGATGTTGTTTTACAACGACTGGATAGTAGTCCATGTCGAAAGGAGCACCAAGGGCGAGACACGAATCGACTTTGAAACTACGAGAATGCCTTTAGATCAGATTTGAGCGTGACGAGTGCGATCTAAATAATTCGCCCTGAAGAGTTTGTGTTCAAAGCCAAACAAACACACTTCAATTCGGTCCCCACAAGCAGGTAGCCCATTCTTCAAACATGCTTCTCTACAAGGATAAAATCTCTGGTGATGAAATGTTCTCCGATGCCTTTCCAGTGTGCGTCGCCACTTCCTCGGCTTTTTCAATCGGCGGCTCACCTCGATGCTCCTGATGCCCCATCCCAAACCTAACCCGCACTCAAACAAATCTGCTTGATCATCAGAAAACTTGTCGATGATGTTGTTTACGAGGTCGATTGCGCGATGATCACCATCAAGGAAGGAGAGATCAATATCGGTGGGTACTCCTGCATTTTCCGCCAAGGAAAGGGAGATCGGCGGCTGATTTGCTATTATAGGTGCCAACCCGTCTGCGGAGGGAGGGGAAGAAAGTCTCGAAGAAAATGCCGCCCCCCCGATCAACAACGTTGTTCATTCTTTCCGCCTCCAGTCCACCGTCTTTGATAAGAAATCCTACCCCAGGTATCTCGGGGTATACATTACGATTCAAACTAACCTCTTCTATTACTCACGTCTGTGGCTTCTAGGCTTATTTGAAGTCGATCAAGCAGAAGATGGAGAAGGAGCTCGAAAAGGAGGGGATCGACGAGGAGGAGAAAGGTCTTATTAAAAATCGAATAGCTGCCTTTGAGAGTCGCGCTAGCGCATACTTCAAGGCAAACGTGGCCGGTGACAACTTCAAAAACTGGGAATTTGTGGGTTATACTCCAATCGACCAGTGCTTTGTGGCTTTGATTTAAGCACCTGAAATACTTTCACAGTATGTTGGGGAGACCATGGACCCTGACGGGATGGTCGCTTTGCTCAACTACCGAGAGGATGGCATTACCCGTACGTCCCAATCTTGTGCTCACAACGACTACTCAACGATTTGGTCCGTAGCCTACTTCGTCTTCTGGAAGGAAGGCCTCAAGGAGGAAAAGCTTTAATACATAGCACTACCTCATCTTGAGTCGTGATACCTGACGATAATGGATGCCGTATCAAGTAATTCCTTTCATCTCTCAATAAACACCCTCCCAAACAACAGATGTTATACGGATTCCGAACATACAGGATATACACGTTATCTTCAAGTATCGTCGATAATCGCCAAGTGTCAGTAGTATCCTACCGATTTGGGTCAAATACCCAAGGGCATAAGGTCAGACCTCGAAGCAGAATGATGCACCATAACCTTCATTGCGTTGATACACTTCCGTGTCTACGGCACGGCGACCTTCGCTTTACAACTGGATACGACGATGCAATCTGTGCCAGCCAAACCAGCCGGAGACTTCTCGAGTCTAGAGCTAAATCGACACTGGACGGGGAGGTCCATGGGCCTAACAGCGAGATCGACCCAACAACGTGAACAACGTGAACAACGTTGCCCTTATAATTTGTTGTAGTATGTACCGAGGACGTGGGGTTCACTACGGTGGGTACTGGAGGTGGCGTAGCTCCTGTTTCATCGCCCCGGAATGCGGCGCGGGTCGCAGCGCGGTAAATTACTTCCAGAACCGCTAGTGATTACGACGTGCATTTGAACGACGTATCACGCCTGCAAAAAAGGTTGTTGGGGCTGGGTTCCATGAACGAATGTGGTACTATGATGCACCCTGCGGATAGGATGGTAATGAAGGGGAGAACAATCAGGTGAAACTTGTGAATCCGATAGCCCAGGCTGGTCGTCTAGTTTCTGGCAATGGCCCGGTATCGTTGCGGATCAATTTAATGTGTCCGACATGTGCACGACCAAGTCGAGAGCTGAGTTGTCATTGGTCGGTAGTATTATATACTCTGACCCATAGCATCCAACCAGGAGCTGCCAGTCGCGGCAGAGGATGCAAGTCCCGTTCACCAACGGCAACGTTGCTGTAAAGGTCTGTTGCAGGGCGGTAGTGTTGTTCAAAGGCCGGCCGGCGAATAAGACACTAAACATGAACCACTACTGGTGCATAGACCCCGTGCAAAAGCATTCGGGTTAGTACCAAAGGTGTAATGACTCAAGGAACCAATCTCTGCCTGGTAACATGTGCAGACCCACTCAATATCTCCTGGTCCCGGGTTATGCAAGGCACCTTGCCTGCGGATATAGAAAAAGCGCGCGGCTACAAGCCAATACCATAACGGGCACTAGGCGACATAAGAAGCATGGGACATGAGACGTAGACATGGACGTAGACGCGTAGTAAGTATACTGGTGAAGCAAGAAGTCGGATAGATTGTGGCCCTGAAGGTCAGTCGGTTTCACTTGGCATTGCGAATGGCGGCGTCGCGGTCGTGCATATGAGCTATCGAGGAACAAGATCAAATCGAGTAGAAATCTAATGACACTAGAACTCACCGCCCTTGAACTTGCAACTGCCGCGCCTGTAGAAGGAGCAATTTGGACCTTGGGGACAGTAATGCCCAAGATAGCATTCTGCACAATCGAGCGTCAGTGGCATTCGGGACGGAAAAGTATGGGAGGGGGTGCTCTTCACCTTTTTGATGGCACTCTTCATCTGATTGTTGTGCTTGTGAGTAGATATTCACTAGGGAGTCAAACGGCTCACTTCTATTAATGTAACGGCACGGCGTTTGTGCAGCCGACTTGCGCATTTCGTAAATCTCATCCGTATTGAGGTGGTAGTCGTGGGCGTAATCACAGTCCTTCGAATGCGTCAAGGAATAGTGACACGTCTTCGGACGATCTCTTACCTGAAAGTTACAACCGTTAGTCCCCAGATAGTACGAGTTACAAGGTGGTGGATTGTCTACATCGGAGGTTGTTACGTTGGAGCGACAAGGTATAGGTATGGCTTACGCTTATTCAAAGGCTGTAGAGACATCAGGGTTGTGAAAAGACGGAGAATAACGCATCTTACAAGCATGGGATCAATTTTACGTAGAGGTGTTTGGCTCTCCTTTGCGACACCCTTTGCGGCGAGCTTGTTAAGTGGAGGTAGGGATGAGGCCGAGTCTGAACGCTTGGATTGCTTGATAGGAGATGCATCGCTTTGCCGTTGCTGCTTATACATCTTGGCAAAGTCGAGCTTCTCCTTAAGGAATAGGTCGGGGATTTCATAGACAGGTATGTTGAGACTCTCGATTTGTCGTGCAACGTCCGTGTATGAACGGAGAATAACCAACTTGTCGAGATATCCAACCGTTTGTATGGACGCTAAAACATGGACATAGCCGTTATCGTGCGAACCAGCAAAGAAGATCTTATACACTTGTGGAATCCGAATTAGTATGTCGAGATGGTCTAAACGGAGATGAGCGTGTGTCTTGGAGTGCAACATTAATCTTCCCACCTCGTAACTTATAATCGGCAGCCTCTTTATTGCGACCAACATCAACGACTGAGAAGAGACCGTGGGCCGCGTTAAATCCGCCTGAGGTCGAGTCAGTGCACGTGCTGCTCCTCAAAGGAGGTTCAAACTAACTAAGGAATAATTGGAACGTTTCCGTCGGGCAAATATCCTAAATGTAGACATTAGGCGGATTCCAGAAAGCACGAACAGACCAACGAAACGGTTCAATGTCTGTTCCAGCCCAGCTTTGCTGAGAAATACAATAGTCCAAATCTTAATACCGGTTGGGATATGATGCGTTGAAGCCCGGATATAGTCCATGATGCCACTTGAGAGTCGCTCGGCAGCCTTACGGCCGCCTGCTTCACCTTGCATAAGATATTCTCGAGAGAAGATCGCGCCATCACCGTCGATTAAGCAGACGGCCAATGGAGATTCGTACTGGGACTTGTTCAGCAGCCGACAGAACAGTGGAGCCAGGGGTGCTCACTTTAGCGCTCATAACTTCAACTTTAGCGGCATCAAGTTGCTCGATTAGATCTCTTTCCTTTTCTTCTTGCTTTAGTGCTTCGACACGGACGGTTTCCAGTGTCTTCCTCATGGTCCAATTGTCAAGTTCAAGAGCTTGAACTTGCTCTGTGAGAGACTGTCTATCTTGAATTAACCTCAAAACCATCCCTGCGAACGGCGCGTCAGTGGGTCCAACCACCCGATTCAGGTGCGGTAGCGGCGCGTACTCTCTTGGGCGTTGGCCATTTCTGACCTACGGCGGCATCAATGAGAGCAATTACGACTCATCTGTAAGTGCCTACCATATCTGTAGCTCAGAAGAAAAAGAGGCTTGAGCCGCTGGTGTATGTTCGTGACTCATTTTGGACGGCAGCAGAATAGGGGATGCTGACAGACGGTTAGAGTGACCCGATTAGGATGTAAAGATGCATACCGTAACGAACGACGCGACGCAAGCACTGTAGCGGGTAGCCAACGGACAAGAAGGAATCCAAGATGTTAAACACCAACACCTTGAACCTCGTCGCGCCTACAACCTCCCACAAAATCTCTCAGGGTGCACACCTTGTTTCCTATTAAGCAAGTTACGGTCCTGTTACATCGAGCATCGGTTGAGCGCCGTCTTCAAAAATGTCCAAGCGACCTCCCTCGCCGTCGATGGCTGGCACGTTGACCAAACGCGCTAAAACGGAGTCTTCCGCAAATTTAGGCCAGATGATCATCTCTACATCTGGAAATACGCGTGAACAAGCACTTATCAGGACGGTGAAACGAACCAGTGGTCTAGAGGCCCCCATCGTCGCCTTGACTGGCGCACATGGGGTCAGTACGTGCATTGGTGGTTTCCTGGATTGCTTCTAATACAGTAAATACTAGAGCGAGATCCTCAGTGCTCGCTTCGACCCAACAGGCCAAAATATTGCAGCGTGTTCAACGGACCGCTCAGTCTGTGGGTGTTGAAGGTCGATCGCTCCGAAATTTTGCTTACATGGATCCCTTTAGCCCTATGGCGGACGTATCCTCCGACAACAAATTTCGGCCAGCTGCCATATCTTCACCAGGCAGCAATTACTGACCTCCAATGGTCTCTGGTATCTCCAGTATTGTACACTGTATCGGCAGATAAGACCATGAATTTGTCCGATTTGACAACTGGCCAGCGAATCAAAAAGATACGCGCCCACCGAGGGATAATCAATTCTGTGGCACGCTCAAATGCCGGGCATGGCATTGAACTTGTCGCAACCGCATCGGACGATGGTACAGTGAAGATATGGGAATGCGGCGACGAAGGATCAAGAGACAATGTCGCAACTTGGGAGTTTGGTTGTCCAGTAACTTCAGTTTGCTGGGGTCCTGATGGTAACTCCGTGTTTGTGGGGGCTCTGGATAACCTTATCCACGTGAGAATTTATAGCCAATCCCGTTTCATATGTCTAAATCTCATTTAGGTTTACGATCTCCGCAAAAATCAGGAAGTCTACGCATTGACAGGGCATACCGACACCCCGACCTCTATTTCACTTTCTCCAGATGGGACGCATATTCTTTCTCCCTCCCTCTCGTCTCAAACTATCATCCACGACATTCGACCTTTCAGTCCGTCCCCGACTAGGATTCACCGTATCCTACAAGGTCAGCCCATAGTTTGACATGATTCCAAGTGCCTAATGTCCTCATTAGGTGCACCTGCCGGCTTCGAAAGCGCTTTGCTTAAAGGCACGTGGTCCCGATCTGACGGCGGAGGACGAGTGGCAGTTGGCGGTGCCGATCGGACTGTCACCGTTTGGAACGTGGAGAGTGGTCAGATCCAATATAAGCTTCCTGGACACAAGGGGACGGTCACTTGCGTTGACTTCCACCCCAAGGAACCGATTAGTGCGTCCTTTCTCATTCTGAAGATTCTGAAGATTTACTGATTCTGTCCGCAGTACTGACGGGAAGCAAAGACATGACGCTGCTACTAGGGGAGCTCGAGGAGACTGCGCATATTAAGTAGCTGGTTCGATGGGTTTGCTCAACGATCTATCGTGCCCATTGTATCGCACATTATGTATCACATATTCTCTTTCATTGTTGTCGTGCTGCGAATATCTATGGCGACGGTCGACTGCGGGGGGGCAGTTTCAAGTCAAACGCGCATTCAAACGCACCTTCAACATGACCGCTACCTCTAGCTCTCAACCCTCACCGTCTCCAGATGCAATCCCGAGTCCATTGCCTGAATATTTGCAGGTATTCCAACAACAGTTACCTCCCAAGCGAGAACACAAGATCCCCAAACTTCACTGGAAAATCGAGGACTTGGAAACGAAAGGCGCGGAGCGTGTATTCCTACATTGCACCAACCCTGTAAAGCTACTGAAAGAATGTATTGTTGCAATACTTGATTT
>Ga0307513_10012155_pt1 | contig 10643 bp, 13 predicted proteins | sample 15_EM_MG_FD_202174 | JGI IMG/M metagenome (GOLD analysis project Ga0307513, IMG submission 202174) | Populus trichocarpa ectomycorrhiza microbial communities from riparian zone in the Pacific Northwest, United States - 15_EM | ecosystem: Host-associated > Plants > Roots > Unclassified | place...
CCAGGCGAGAACAGATATACTACACATACAAGTTACAGATGAGATAAGAGGATACAAGAAGTTTAAGTAGCACGTACAAATTCACGAAAACAATGTTGAAGACCAGATCCAGAATCAATACCACCTTGTTGCGTTTTGTGTATGAAAAGAGCGGTCTGAGGATCCCAAATACCAGATTGAGGATGACAACGCTGACACGAAACATGGTGGGGCGGAAGAAGCTACAAGCCCCGGCCATGAAGTTGGGCTCGGTATCTGAGCGCACAATCGACTGCAAGATGGATTGGGATGGAAGACCCGAACCAGCTGCGTTACTATCAGTGTTGAAGGCGGGATCGTTGACGTGCTGGGGGAGGATCGGTGTTGAGAGTGGGGGTCGCGATTGGTTAAACATCTTCAAGTGCTGAGGAAGGGGTTTAATTTTTGGGTATTGAGACTGAAGGCGATTTATAGTCCTGTAAAACAAGGTCCGCTGCAGAGGCCTATCGGATAGAGAACTAGATCCACACCAGGGTCTTGAAAAAAAAAAAAAAAAAGTTGCTACATGGGGACACAATGATAAGGAGCACAGCTCACTTAAGCGCCGCAGTTCCACCTCGAGGCGTCGTGCTGGCTCCCGGAACGGATTCCGGCGTTCAACATTTATCTTTATTGTTCACCTGTAGTTGATATTGATAAAGCTAGACGTGTTAACTCCATCCTATCACGGAACTAATTTTCAAGAAGACAAAAGAAGCTACGCTGGAGTGAATCCTCGGTCACGTGATAGCCATGCTTTTCTCCCTATTCCGGTTTTCCCCCCCAATAGAGTACACAAAGAAGGAAATGAAGAAAGGGAAGGATTTCCGGATTTTTTGGCCCTCAAAATAATCCTCTGTTGCTATTCTTCACTCAACAAAAAAATGGCCGATTTTTTAGAAAAAAAATCTTGCGTTTGGCGCATGATTAAAGGGAAGCCAGAGAGCTTATGCCCGATAATAGAAGGTTTGTAAGCCTGATAAAAGCCAGAAATTGGACCAATGCTTTCTGCAGACATTTATTTAAATCCCACCAATGGATTGTTACAAGGGCTTTGAGGCCTGCAGAGTGGGCGAATGCGTGCACCAGAGGTAGCGGCGATCGTGGCTGTGCAATCGCAGGTAACAGTTGTCTAAATTGCTGTAGATCGTAAGATCGGATAAAAAATACAATGTGTCCATTCATTTTATTTTATAGTCATAGGCTCATTTAAGTTTTACCAGAATAAATGAAGCAAATCTACATGGGCAAAAGGTCAAATACTTTGGTGATGGGATTTGCCGGGCAGGTAACACGGCAGGTAACAACCCACTCCATTGGGCGGTAAACCCCTATTCCGAATAGTATTCCAGCGCGAGTTGAAGAAATCAATGGCCATCCCACAAAATACTCATATTGTCTGCGCGATGTTTCCCGGGGAATGCAACTGGTAAAAATTTCTAGCTTCGAGAACTTGATATTCGCTTTAAGACTTCCTTTCCTGGTTCCTTCAAGTACCCCCAAAAAGAAATTACGGGTTATCGGTACGGCTCGCTCAGAGCACCCATGTCTCCCGGTACACCGCAGGAGGTTGGCAGGAAGAGGGACGGTGGGCAAGGCATACTAAAGCTCGAGAGAATGCCGGCGACGCCGTAACAGAAAGATTTCCCCGCCGGGAACTGTGCGGGCGCACAGTGCTTGACCTTCCATCTCATCATTTGGATGAACAGGTTGTCATCTAGGAGGTCTTCGTATTCTTCAGTTGTAGAACGAGACGCTCGAGTTAGTGTGTATTTAACAGGTGTGTCCCATTGAAACCTAATCTTGACTGAAACTCGTCCGCTTATGGAAAGTCCTTGGCGAAGCTGCCATGGCTGTCGCGTGGCTACTATGTAAAAGCATGACGTAGCCTTCATCCTCGTTGATCGTGGGTTGCAGGTCTTTGAGGTTCGGGGGTGCAGATCTCCGGAGACTGCGAAATCACTCCATGAGTTCCAGCGAGCCTCCGCCCGTGGCGCCAGCTGACTTCGTCCGTGAAAGCCGATCAAATTTTGCGGTCACGATGGCAGCTAACGGCAGAATGCTAGGCCACTCGTAAAATTTTCGTCAAGTGGAGCATATTTGGTACAAACGATCATTTTTGGTACAGCATGGTGGTTTGACGTGGGGAAGAGGGGTGACTGCACAGCTGTAGCTGGTGTCTACATGTAAGAATACTATCGACTGTACATAATTAATATTAACATAGTTGTAATATTGAGAGGAGAAGGCGAAGAGCAGACAAGTAAGGCGGTGGCAAATTGTGTCATACTATGATTAACCACGAGTTTGTAATGTTACAGGAGTTTGTAATACTCGATACTCTCCCTCCCTCAATGAGCTAGCATTTTCAAATTTTGCACAGTCATAAGTAAGCCCCAGAGAAACATTATTATCAAGTTTTTTGGGAGGCAAGGCTGTCTGAACGAGAGCAGGATTTTTTATAAAGGTGGCCATTACCTTTGATGGCCTAAAGTAAGCGAATTTTGAGTCAGATCTACATAGTCCGATCGAGTGGATGCCACCATACCAAAATTTGTAATATTACTATACTATGTATTGCAGTTTACCTTGCCAAATTCTGCGTCTGGAAGCTCATCCCTCGAACCAGAATTGCGGAAAGATTGATTTTTACCGCTTCCAACGTGACGAAGTGACGCGAACTTGTGGGAAGGACCAACATGAAAGCTCTGCAAATTCTGATGTGACCAGCGTTACTTTTTTTACAATCTCCTAGAATTTTCGACAAATTTTCGACCCCTCTCGATTGCGAAGCTCACATGGTCCATACTTCACCTATAAATACAAGAAAAATACTGTTATGTAGCCGACTCGATATTACATAGTCTGGAGAAGTTTGAGGATGGGAGGATGGATGCTCGCTATGGAATTTTGCCACGAGTAAAAAGTTTACAAACTCCTGGTCAATCATAGTAGTTGGAATAACATGAGTGAATGCACTAGTAATTAGCGTATACGGATGTTGGAGTACATTGTTAAGCGCCATCTGATTCGCACGGTTCACGATCAATAACCTCCGCATGACTTCTAAAGGATGAATATTGAGATGCCTCACATGTACAGCTGTCAGCACTTGCATGGTTTCAGAGATTGGCATTTGGAGCTGCCCTGGAACTTGATTTGAAATTGAGGACATGCGCTGGACGCATAGGGTGGTCCTTCATTGACACCTAGATCTGAAAGGGAGGCAGTCACCCTTCTGGAGTCTAGACATCCGCCCGTGTGTATATACCCCGAGACTTCCACTGCTCTGATTTTGAAGAAGGTGCGGGGGCCTGTTTCCCATGATAGCCGAAAGTGGAAATAATTCCCAAAACGAGAACAGGCTCAGCAACGGTAATACCTTTAGCGAACGTACGCAACGTCGAATATCCTCTTGTTTCCACCGACAGACGATCTGGAGTATTTTTAATCCAGGTCCTGAGGTGCCAGTAAAACACAATATATTTTTTACTTGAAAGTTCGGCGTTCTGTTATCTAAGGTCGATGACTAAAAAGTCTGGAGCGTAAAGCCAACGCTTGCTAACATGGCCTGCAATAACCCGTGTTTAATCGCGAAAAAGGCTTATTACAATATATTCCAACAAGGTAAAAGAACCTTGTCAGCTTCATGAATATCGGATACGTGGACTGCCATCTCGAAACCATCTTTGATATGTTCGTGCCTCGGTATTGATGTCAATATATTGTAGAAGTTTGCACGCGGTAAATAATTCTGGAAAATAGTCTTCGCGCGACTTGAGTGACAATAAACCTCGCCAAGCACGGTGCGATGGATTGGAAAGGATGAACACGCGTAGCCTGGGGATGTAGGAAAGCCACTGAAGCTCCTGGACGTATGGTTAATGAGAAGTGTAAGCAAAAAGAGGGATTCGAACACACCTCATGGAAGTTTAAGCCAATAAGCTCAAGGATTTCCAGCGCTCGAAAATGAGGAATTACGATGTTGAGCCAGGGCCGACCAAAGGGTCCTCCAAATGAGAAAAATTGAATAAGATGGAATTCTTGGGAGAAGTGATGTATAGAGTCATTCAAGAGCGGCGATTCCTCTCGATCTGGCGACCATTTGAGGGAGGTAACACCTCGCCTAGGAAAAAATGCGTTCATCGTCCCTCGGTTCCCGTGAAGCACCTGAAGTCCAGGAGAAATACCAGAGGTGTTTAACTCTGGACCTTTCCATTCAACTTTAAGGATGCGCAAGTTTGGCTGGGTTAGGAAAAACCCATAAAGTTGTTCTGCATCGTCGCGGCACTCCCATCCGAAGACTTCTACTCGGGTACTTTCCTTCAAAATTTGGGCGGAAGGATGGCCATTCAACGAGCGAAAGAGAAGGACTTTTAGATTGACTATCGCTTGTAAACCACGGCATGTCAATCCCCACAATGGTTCTCGCTTCTGCTCCACGTCAAGGAGATCGACTTGATGATATTCTTCAACGAAATGGCCCAGAAGGGTAGAGGAAGTTACTACAGTTAGGAATTTGATATGCATGTCTACATTCTTCGAGAGGGCCACCGTCCTAAATAAAAGTCGCTGTCCTTCCACCCGAAGTGCGGGAGATGCTAGCGATACGGCCAGAAGCGATGGAAAATCGTCGTTCAGATGCTCAATGATTGGTCGAAGGAGTTCAAGGGGGAGGTTCTGGTTATTCATTAGCGTTGAAATATAGAAATTGTGTTGTACGATCAGGATAGTGGTTTGAAGAGATGAATTTCACGAGGCTGACTTTACGAGATTCTCGTTTTTCTCACGATAATTGTGAAGGGAGTGTAGATTCACAGTTTATAATCATAGTACCTCACCCCCGACATTTGAAGTATTCCATTAAATCTGAACGATTATTTTCTAGAGGCGGCGTTTCTCTCCCGATCAAGCAATATTTACATCCAGAAACAGAAAACCACTCCTCAATCGTGATTTGTGGAATGCCAGAGGACGGACTCAGAAGAACCAGGACTCCAGGAGAAAGCCAGGAATTTTCATGGAGGGACCAGAGACGAACAAGGGCGAGGCCGTGAAAATCAGTGCAAAGGATGGAAACATATGTAGGAAACTCGCTCGGATTCGTGCCAACTTCTGAATGGCGAAATATCAGCATGGAAGAGGACCCCGCTCAATGCCGCATACTCGATTTTTTAGAGAACGGGGGCCACAGTGACCGAGACGACGTACATAATTACTGTACGGGGAATTATATCGGCGGATTTGGATTACAATTACCATGTTGAATGCCCAAGAATGCCTACGATATATCCCAATCAGACAAAAGAACCTCGCCGAAATCAGAAATATAGCTGGGTGGACTGCCATCTCGAAGCCATCTTTGATATATTCGTTCCTCAATATTAATGTCAATGCGCTGGAGATTTTTGCAGAGTTCAAATAGTGGTGGGAACTCTGTCTCGCACTCCTCAAGTGACAACAAACTTCCCCACTGATCACGGGGCGGTGGGTCGGAAAGGATGAACACCCGTAGCATGGGTATTTCTGGAATCCATCCAATCTCCTGGGCGTGGTTTATGAGAGGCACAAATAGTAGCGAAAAATTCAAACACACATCTAAGAGGTGTAAGCCAACGAGCTCAAAGACTTCGAGCACGGGAAGATGAGGAGTTACGACACTTGGGGGCATCGATTCGTAATCCCTCTAGAACTGCCGACCATTTGAGGGAGGTAATACTTCGCCCCGAGAGCGTCTACGTAACTCCGAGGATGCGTAAGTTTGGCTAGCTTGTGAGAAACTCTAAAGGTTGTTCTTCGTCGCGGTCATGCTGCCATCTGAAAAGTACATCCACGCAGAATGTCGGCGCAGCTATTCAACGCTTGAAAGAGAAGGTATTTGAGATTGAACATCTCATTTAAACCACGGCATGCCAACTCTCACAGTGGTTCTTGCTGGTGCTCCGTGTCGAGTAACTCGAATTACTGAAATTCTTCGACATACTGAGCCAGCGAACTGGAAGAAGTTACGGCGGTGAGAAATTTCATATGGGCCTCCATATCCATTGGGAGGTACATCTCTCTAAACAAAATTCGTTGTCCCTCCACTAGAAGTTCGCGAGACCGTCGAGTGATATGGAAAGGAGTGTTTCAGAATCATCGTCCAAATACTCGACGATTGGTCGAAGAAGTTCGGGCGGGATATTCTTCATTGGTATTGATATTCGGCGATTGCTTCGTATGGTAAAAATATCGGCGTGGAACTGTGATGTGGGGACTCTCAAATGGATATGTCTGAGGCCTTGTCTGAGGTTGCAAGTTAAAGCTGGTCTCAAAATATCAGGGGCTCGGACAAGCGGGTAGGAATTTTATCTGAGTTGAGTGTGTAGACACGTAGGTATAGACGATGTAGTGAGAATGAAGGAGAGAGCTGGCTACGAAACCCGCCGTAACGCCTTAAGTAATGCGCGCTATCTAATCTAATCTACCCAGTGCGCTCTCAATCTTTCGTACTCCGCCTCCCGTAAAGGGAAATCCTTGATGCATCCGAACGGCGTAGGAGTCCGTCATAAACAATTGTACTTGTCACCACCAACATCGAGGTTTTCATTTTACGCCAGTGCTCCTCACGAAATACCCTATTCCCCTATCTTGTCGAGAACCCCACGAGAAACAGAAAGAGAGTCCCAAACTTCCACCGGAATGAGCACCGACAGTATTCTCGTGTGGATGCTATCTCTGAACCGAGAGTATTCTAAGGCGGAATACGACCAAGCATATCAACTCTGCAAGCTTTGTTTCCCAAACGAAAGGTTCAGGTATGAATTTGCCAATCCAGACTCGTTTCGTGCGTAGTTTCTTGTCCATTTCTACGAATGCGTAGCTAACGATTATCAGGATTGCTCATGACTCAACTTCTCCCCGTTCTTATGATGCGGCACCGTCGCGTTCCTCGTTCAAGATGGAAGGATCATCAAACGCCTGCCGGGAAACACTGGATCGATGTCGTTAGGGTGAGTAACATGTACATAGGTTTGCCAACCCGTTCCACACTCATGAGATCCCATGGTAGCCAAGTGATAATTCGGGTAGATCTCGACCGCCTAGCATAGGTTATCAATTGACATACCAGAACTCGCTATGCGGCATGGCCGTAACCCAGGGTACACCAGTACAAGTCGTCAACATTGGTTTGGGAATCAAACAACTAAAGGTGGAGCCGAAAGGAGCACCCGTAAAGGTCTACTTAGAATCTTTATCCCATAAAGTGAGTCATTCGTATCTTCTCTTGGGTTACCTTACTCATTCCGTGCCAGCTAACACAAGTTGAAATGGCCAACATCATCGGCAACCCCGACGACCTCATGCTCAAACGGCTGTGCATTCTCCTTGCCATGAAGGAAGCATACATCAAAGCCATCGGGCAGCCCATCGGTTTCGACTTTAGCCGCCTCGAGTTCGACGTGCCCAACAAACGTGTGTTAGCTGACGGATTTCCATTAATAGGCTGGGAGTTTCGGGTCTTCACAACCAAGCTTGGAGTGGCACGAGGCGATGTCCTAAAACAGGAGGAATACGAGTGTGTATGTGCGTTCTTCAGAGGCTCGGCGGAGTCGACGTATATCTTTCAAGCAACGCCAGAAGAACTGGAGAATTGGGTCCAATATATCAATATCGATCAGTTAATGGCGGTCGCGAGCAAGCTTTCCGCGTAGAGAACTTGTATTACTTTCAATTGGTTGTATCTGCGTATTTATGCTATCTGCTATCCATCATGTATTATGCTATTGCACCTTTCGAGTAAGCCATTCCTGGCCTCCTTGGTCTAATATACTGACAGGAAATGCCCGGGTCTCTACACCGTCCCATGCGCCATTTATGCAAGTTTATCGCTTCTTCCACTCACGTCGGCGATTGGAGGTACGTGTCGATCATCTTCGATTTAGATAAATTCTGAGGCTTCCTGCTAAAACGGGATGGACCTTTTGTCCAGAACACACAAAAAGACCTGTCACCATGACGTATCCTCCAGGGGTTGTGTTTATTGTGACACGGGTCGGGTTCGGAAGCACATTCCCACTGATGTCGGCGGCGATGCCGGGGTGTGGGGGATGTGAGGTAGAACGGGGTGCGCAAGAGGAAGTCGTCATACAAATATGGGCGGGAAAAGGATATTCGTGCGAAGGCGCGAGCCCGTCCACAGTGCGGGGTCATGCATATCGGGCATTGACTAAGAATTTTTCCACTAAGCTAACAGGTATAAGTAGTGGAGCGGTCATGGACAAAGTAGCTTCCCTTTGTCTATAATTCGATGAACTTGTGCGTATGGTGGGCTCACTTTATCGTCGATGACTTGAGACAAGAGTATCTCAAATATAAGGATACAACGCAGATCTTCAGGGACACTTTGGTGGATTTCTAGAGTTCAGTGGTTTGGAGTCCAAATGCTCGGCGATGAACTTAGAATTTCAGGCAAAATTTTTTGTCAATGTCTTGACTCTCGATCAGATTCTTGCGAATAATGAGATTTTGTCCTGTTTATCCATGTCGTCTCTCCATTATGTTCTCCGCTACGGTCGAGAGATGGATTGAGGAGGACAACAGATCCTTCTTTTGTTCGATCCATTGGCTTGCGCTTCAATTACGTGCCATAGGCTGTGGGGAAATACAATGGGAATAACATAACACTTGATATAGAAAGAAATTTTGTTCACATAAATACTACAATTCACCTTGTTGGATGGGACCCAGACAAAGATGAGCAAGGATGGCGGTTATACATCAACAACCGTTAGTGCCCTTCCCTTTGCTTCTCCAGTAAAAAACGTACAGAAATAACGCCAGGAAAATTTCCTACGTCTGGATGAGCGAGCACAAATTTATCTAGCGCCGTATTTGCTGCCTTGGCCCTTGAGAGGCCAGTTGAGCCATTGGTTATTAATTAAGGACTGCGAAGTTCGAACGCAGTACTTACTATTTAGGCACCGTGCAGTTCGCGCCCAAAGTAGAAATCGGTTAGTCTTGAATCTATCCATCTAATTATAATGAGTTGTCGTTCATTCGTCTGTGATAAGAATTGCGTAGTGTAGGCAGAATCAAGTTTTTTTCAGCGTGACATGTTAATTGTTATATTCACGTGAGCGTGATGGGTCGCGACGATGTTCATTAATGTCAAACCCGAATTTCTGCAACTTACTCGTTCCGGCCACTTTCTTCCAACATCTCTGGCAGTTCAAATTATGACGGGTCCAAAATATCCCAAAGTGGTTGGTGAGTGCTGTGGAATTTCATCTGATTGACTGCCGTCTAAATTCTGCGTAGGCTACGAGCTCGTGGCCGAGATTGGAGGAGGCGGATTCTCAACGTGAGTATCAGGGAACATTACTCAGAGTTTGTGTGAATCTGTCTTCTGAGATCGGGTGTTGTATCCCTGAATTTGTGGCAGAAGGCTGACCCGTATATCCCAGTGTGTTGAAAGCGGTCAACATTACCGACCACCGCGTGGCAGCCTGCAAGCTGATTAGGCTCACCGAAGGAACCTCCGAGAAAGACCGCAAAAATATAGAGAAGGAGATGCGGATACATGCAGCGCTCAAGCACACGAACGTCCTCGAGTTCCTGAACGCAGTTGTTGTTGAGCTGAAGCACCAGGCGACTTACGTTCCGGGAATCTATATGTTGTTGGAGTTCGGAGGAGGGGGTGACTTGTTTGATAAGATAGGTAATTTCTTGATGTCTTCCTTCTGTTGAACTGCATTTATATTTTATTCGTTCCAGCCCCAGATGTTGGTGTCAGAGAGGATGTCGCCCAACTATATTTTAACCAATTGATCGCAGGAATGGTGAGTACCTCATCCTACGAGTTCGGCCTACCGGTTTAATCGTTCCTTGTAGAATTATATCCACTCACAAGGCGTATGTCATCGTGATTTGAAACCCGAAAACATGCTCCTTGATGTCGCTGGAACGCTTAAAATATCTGACTTTGGCCTCTCCGCGGTGTTCCGCCTCAAGGAGTCAGGAAAGACGCGAGCTTTAACAGAAAGATGTGGGAGTCTGCCTTATGTCGCACCGGAGGTGTGTATCTTGTTCTCTGTGTAATTCGCCTTCTTATCTCTTTCATAGTTAAATAGTGATCAGCCTTATTATGCTGAACCTATCGATGTATGGGGCGTAGGAGTAATTCTTTTCACTCTCCTCGTCGGCAGTGCGTGTGTCGTTCTGTCGAACAGAACATTACTTATCCGCTCCTGTAGACACTCCTTGGGACGAGCCCACAATGAACAGTCCCGAATTCTGTGACTATGTCAACGGGTCGATCTTTTCTGAAGGGCCATGGAATCGAATACCAGCTGAGCCATTGTGTAGGCGCCTCCATCTTCGTACTTGTGAAGTATTTTAATACCCATTTTATAGCACTCATCCGTGGGTTATTGACCGTGAACCCTGCGAATCGAATGACGCTGAGTGATGCGTTTCAACATCCTTGGTGTATGAGGTGAGTTTCTCACTTCATAACGGTGACGCGATCTGATCCGGTTTCATAGACCAAGCCAGCTGGCGGATGGGAACCCGCTGGAACTTGCGGAGCGACTTTCACAGTCGTTGAGGGATAATGGAGATCTGGATCTTGCAGCACCAAACCT
>Ga0307513_10012156_pt1 | contig 10643 bp, 12 predicted proteins | sample 15_EM_MG_FD_202174 | JGI IMG/M metagenome (GOLD analysis project Ga0307513, IMG submission 202174) | Populus trichocarpa ectomycorrhiza microbial communities from riparian zone in the Pacific Northwest, United States - 15_EM | ecosystem: Host-associated > Plants > Roots > Unclassified | place...
GGTGTCTGCGAACGCCGCGAGCGCGGTGTACTGCCGGCGCGCCTCGGGCCAGCTCGCCGCCGCCTCGGCGCGCTGCGCCGCGTGCAGCCGGACGATCCGCGCTTGCCGCGTCGACAGCTCGTGCACGCAGTCCTCGAGCCGCCCGCCGGCGCAGCCCGCGCCGCGCTCGAGCCCGCCGCCGAGCTCGCTCGCCTGGAGCGCCGGCGCCGCCCGCGGCACGCGCAGCCGCCCCGCGGCGTCGAGCCAGAACCAGTAGCGCGCGAGCGGCGGCGCGTCCGTGCCACGCGTCACGACCTGCTCGGTCGCGTCGAGCGCCGCCTCGATTGCCCGCGCGATCCGGTGCGCGACGCCGAGCGCCGCCTCGCGCTGGCGCTCGTTCTGCGCCGACACCGCGCCGCGCTCGTCGCGATACGACACCGCGCCGAGATACGCGATGCCCGCCGCCGGCACGACCAGCGCGGCGATCGACAGCACGTAGAGCCACGCGCGCGACCTCACCATCGCGAGCATAGCGCGTTGCGGCGCGAACGTCGGATCGCTATGGTCCGCGCCTGCCATGCCGCAAGCGCTCATCGTCGTGCCGACGTACAACGAGCACGAGAACGTCCGCGGCATCGCCGCGCGCTTCCTGACCGCGCTGCCCGGCGCCGAGATCCTGTTCGTCGACGACAACTCGCCCGACGGCACCGGCGCGGTGCTCGACGAGCTCGCCGCCGCCGAGCCCCGCATCCACGTGATGCACCGCGCCGGCAAGCTCGGCCTCGGCACCGCCTACATCGAGGGCTTCGGCTGGGGCCTGGCGCGCGGCTACGACTACCTGTTCGAGATGGACGCCGACGGCAGCCACGACCCCAAGTACCTGCCCGAGATGCTCGCGCTCGCCGAGGACGGCGCCGACGTCGTGGTCGGCTCGCGCTACGTGCCGGGCGGCGGCACCGAGAACTGGGGCCTCGCGCGCAAGATCATCTCGCGCGGCGGCGGGCTCTACGCCCGCACCGTGCTCGGCATCGACCTGCGCGACGTCACCGCCGGCTTCGTGTGCTGGCGGCGCGCCGCGCTCGAGGCGATCGACCTCGCGACCATCACCTCGAACGGCTACAGCTTTCAGATCGAGATGAAGTACCGCGCGCTGCGCCACGGCCTGCGGGTGGTCGAGACGCCGATCGTGTTCATCGACCGACGTGTAGGACAGTCGAAGATGTCCCGCGCGATCTTTGTCGAGGCGTTGCTGAAGGTGTGGGCGCTGCGGTTTCGGCCACGGTGATCGCCCCGAAGTGAAGCAAAGCGATCGCGATCCACCCCAACGCTGCAGCGATTTGATACCGTCCACCGCGGTCGTCGATGGTGATCTTGAAGCTTCGAATTCGCACAGCCGATGAGTGGCGTGAGCTCGCCCCGAGCGAGTCCGCCACGGATCCTGTCTTCGTACCTACGACCGACGAGCTCGAGCCCCAGCAGGCCGTGATCATCGAGGTGTCGTCGCAGCTCTTGCCCAACAAGGTGCTGGTCCGCGGCACGGTGCAGAGCTGGCGCCCGGCGCTGCCTCGCATGCGTGTGCGCGCCGGCGCCACGATCGATCTCGCACCCGACGAGCAGGTCAAGCTCACTTTTCTGCACGATGTGTTCTCCGGCAAGCGCACCGACGTGCCGCGCCGCCGCCACCACCGGCTGCCGGTCTCGGTCACCGTGCGCTACCGCCTCGCGAACAGCTCGAGCTTTATCGATTCGGCGGTCAGCGAGATCGGCGTCGGCGGCGCCCTGCTCACCACGCCCGAGCCGCTGCCGATCGACACCGAGCTGACGATCGAGGTCACGCCGCCCGGCGCGGCGGCCCCGCTCGCGATCGCGGGCCGCGTGTCGTATCACGTGCCGTCGGGCGGGACCGGCCTGCGCTTCGTCAGCCGCGATGGCGACGGAGATCGCCGGCTGCGCGAGCTGATCCGCCGCCTCCGCGCGTCGTGAAGCGGCGCTCGAGCTCGGCGTTGCCACCGCGGGTGCGCGACGTCCTGCCGGCCGGCGCGGCGATCGCCGCGGCGCTCCAGCTCCATGGCATCACCGACGAGATCCGCGCGAACCGCGTGCTCACCGAGTGGAGCGATCTGGTCGGCCCCAAGATCGCCTCGCGGACCCGGCCCGACGGCGTGTTCGAGCGCCTGCTGTGGATCGAGGTCGCGACCAGCGCGTGGATGCACGAGCTCAACATGCTGCGGCCCCAGCTGCTCAAGGGCCTGCGCGAGCGGCTCGGCGAGCCGGCGCTGTTCGACGACCTGCGCTTCCGGCTGACCGGCCGCCATCGCAAGGATCCGGTCCAGCTGCGCACGGGCCGCAAGCCGTCGCCGCCCCCGCCCCGGCCCGCGCCGATCCCCGCGACGGGCGCCGCGCGCGAGCGCATCGTGCGCGAGGTCAGCCGGGTCGACGACGAAGAGCTGCGCGAGCTGATCGCCCGCGTCCGCATCACGCACGACCGCTGACTACTTCGCCGCGCCAGCGATCGCCGAGCCGCCGACCGTCAGCAGCGCCGCGAGATCCTCGTCGTTGAACCGCAGCATGCCGCCGAGGAAGTAGTCGCGGCCAAACCGGAACTCCTCGAACTGGGTCGGCACGTCGGATGCGCCCGTGACGATCGACAGCTTGGTCGGCGTGTTGAGCATCTCGTCGACGCCACCCAGGACGTAGAGGTGACGGAACAGCTCGAACGCCGCCGTCAGCTTGACCCGCGGGTAGGTGTCGAACGACGCGTCGAACACATCGGCCGAGAACCGCAGCTCGCGATCGAACCAGTTGAGATCCGCGTCGGCGCCGATGCCGCCGGTCGACTCCTTGATGCCGTAGCGCAGCGTCAGCCACGAGAACCGCTTCGCGAACTGGAACGTGAACCGGATCTTGTCCTCGATCACCGTCTTGCGCACCCAGTGGTTCGGATCGACCGTCGGATCGAAGGTCAGCGTGACGTCCGGGTACGCGCCGCGCGGGCCCTTCTCGAGCTCGATCAGATAGAACTTGTCGGGCCGGGTGTGCAGCTCGACGGTGACGTAGTGCCGCGCCAGGCCGGCGAACACGTTGAACTCGCTGCGCAGGCCGACGTAGGCCTTGAGCCCGAACAGCGTGCCGAGGAAGCCCTTGGCGTCCTCGGTGATCTGCTCGACGTTGTCCGCGATCGCGGGATCGTTGACCAGCCGGCCGAGCGTGCCCTTGTCCTCGTCGATCTTCCTGGTGATCGACTCGGTGTTGCCGATCACGCCGTCGAGCTTGTCGAGCTTGCCGCGCAGCGCCTCGCCGGTCTGCGTCAGCTCGCTCTTGGCGGTCGTCACCAGATCCTTGGCCTCCGCCGACGCCGCGTCGAGGTTCGCCAGGATGCTGTCGATCCGCGGATCGGCGCCCTTGGTGATCGCGTGCAGGTCGTTGGTGATCTGCTCGATCTTCGCCATCGAGCGATCCGCGCGCTCGATGATGTCGCCGACCGTGCCGGCCTCGCGCTGGACCAGGCCGTCGACGCGCGTCGCGACCGACTGCAGCGGGCCATTGACGATCCGGCGCACGTCCTCGGACAGGTCGCGCACGCTCTCGAGCACGCGGTCGACGTTGGGCAGCGTCTGCTCGATGCGGTGCAGCAGCTGGTCGGGCGTGGTCGCTTCGATCACGTTGGGGATCTGGCGGCACACGTCGGACTTGCGGGCGTCGGAGTCCTTGAACGTCGCGCAGCCCGGCCCGAGCTTGGTGTACGACTGCCGGGTCCCATCGGGCGCCTGCTTGATCTCCTCGCCGGGGTCGATCTCGAGGTAGTTGTCGCCGAGCAGCGAGCGCGCCTTCTTCACGATCACGGCGCTGGTCCACACCGTGATCTCGTCGTCGAGCTTGAAGCTGACCTTGGCGTAGCGGCCCTCGATCTCGAGCCCCGTGACCTCGCCCTTGGGCAGGCCGGCGATCACGACCTTCGTGCCCTTGGGCAGGCCGGAGGCGTCGCGGAACTTCGCGAACAGCGTGTAGTTGTCCTTGCCGGCCGGGTTCTGGCCGAGGTTCTTCCACACCAGGTAGCCGCCGACGGTCAGCAGCAAGAACAGGATGGCCACGCGAACGCCCGCGGAGACCGACTTCACGCGCGGCCTTGCTGCGCGGCGAGCCGGCGCGTCGTCGTTCGGGAGGTCTCCACGGCGGAGACCTTATACCGCCGGCGGGCCCCGACGGTCACGTCGCGCGCCCTCCGTGTGAGGGTCGCGACGCCGCTCGGTCGACCATCCATCGGGGTCATCCCTTTCCGGTACTGAAGATCGACAGCAGGATGTCGGTCAGGAAGAAGTCAACCACCAGGGTGGAGACCGACGCGAACACCACCGCGCGCGTCGTGCCCATGCCGACGCCGCGCCCACCGCCGGTCGCCGTGAAGCCCTGGTAGCAGCCGATCAGCGCGACGAGGAAGCCGAAGAACACGCTCTTGATCAGGCCCTGGATGACGTCGATCGGCGCGACGACCTCGCGCAGGTTGGCGACCCACTGGCCCTGATCGACGTGCTGGAACACGACGGCGACGAGCCACGCGCCGCCCATGCCGACGATGAAGAACAGCAGCGCGAGGATCGGCGTCACGACCATCGCCGCGATCAGCCGCGGCAGGACGAGATACTGGGTCGGGTTGACGGCCATCGACTCGAGCGCGTCGATCTGCTCGCTGATCCGCATCGTGCCGAGCTCGGTCGCGATGCCGGCGCCCGCGCGGCCGGCCAGCATCAGCGAGGTCAGCACCGGCCCGAGCTCGATCGACAGCGCCTTGCCCGTGACGCCGCCGGCGAACGACTCGAGGCCGAACTGGCGGAACGCGAACACCGACTGCAGCGACATCACCATGCCGGTGAACGCGCCGACCAGCAGCACGATCGGCAGGCTGCCGAACCCGATGTACTCGCCGGCCTCGAGGTAGTTCGCCAGGCGGTACGGTCGCCGCGGCAGCCACGACAGCGCGCGCCCGACCATGTTGAGGTGGCCGCCGAGCGTCTCGAGGAAGCGCATCACGGGCGCGCCGACCTGGCGCAGACCTTCGACCACCGCGCTGCCGACCGCGCGGGGTGCCGGCGCGGCCTCGCCGCCGTCTCCGCCCTCGCGGGCGTTACGATCCGGGCTCGCCACGGGCGCCTCGCCGGCGCGAGGCTGGGCGGTCAGCGAGCCGGCCGGCTGCACGGCGAGCGGCTCGTCGCCGCCCGCGACGGCCTGGCCGATCAGCGTGCGCTTGCCGTCCGCCGGCCGGACATCGGTCGGCTCGTTGTCGGGATCGCGCGACGCGGTCACGGCGGCTCTCCGACGTAGGTGCGCGGTACGCGTTTGCTCATTCCGCAGGTCACTTCGTACTCGGAAAGCCCGGCCCACGCACCATACTCGGCCACCGAGATCGACGCACCGCCGGACGCTCGCCCGAGCAGCACCGCGGCTTTGCCGACCGTGGCCGCCGGGACGTCCGTCACGTCCGCGATCGCGATGTCGCTGTAGATCGCGATCCGGGTACGCACGAGGTCCAACCTTGCCTCAGGAAACCGCAACGCGCCGCTGCTGTTGGCCGCATGTCTCACGGTCCACCGCACGAAACGTGCGCAGCTGGCCCATGCCAGCGTCGCCGCGCGACCGCTGCCAGCGTCGCCAGATCCTCGACACTTCCTGTCACCGGTGTCAGCCCGGCCGTCACCATGTCGCGCCCTCGGACGGCAGCGCCCCGGATGGGCGCGGTTCCATCGACGACGGCATGCGGCGGGATCACGCGCCGGATCCCCGGTCATGTCAAGCCGGGCACGCGATCGCTCGCCGCCAGATCTCGCGAATCGCATTCCGGCGACCCGCAGAACATCGTGAAGCTACGCGGCGCGCTTCTTCTCGGCGCGCTCGATCAGCGCCGGCGTCACCACCAGCGAGCGACCGCGCGGGATGATCAGGCCGTCGCGCGCCAGCTGGTTGAACGCGCGAGAGATCGTCTCGCGGCAACTGCCGATCATGTTGGCGAGCTCCTGCTGCGTCGGGCGGCGGCGCACCACCAGGCCGTCGGGGCCGGCCGCGCCTTCTTCGCGCGCGAGCCCGACCAGGCGATAGATCAAGCGCTCGTTGACGTCGCACAGCGCGAGCTGCGCGATCGTCTCGTCCGCGCGGCGCAGGCGGCGCGCCATCTCACCGAGCAGGTTCATCGCGGTGCGCGCGTGCGCCGAGATGTGGCGCATCAGATCTTCGCGCGACAGCACGAGCAGCGTGGTCGGCTCGATCGCCAGGCAGTGCGCCGAGCGCGGCGCCTGGTCGAACAGCGACATCTCGCCGAACGAGTCCCCCGAGCGCAGCAGCGAGAGCGTCACCTCACGGCCACTCTCGCCGAAGATCACCACCTTCACGCGGCCCGACATGATCACGAACATCGCGTCGCCAGGCTCGTCCTGGGCCACGACCGCAGACCCCACCGGAACTTTCCGAACACTCACTCTCGCCGTCAAATCCTCGATTGCCGAGATCGGCAGTGCCGCAAATAGCGGCGCCCGTGCAATCGTGGCGCGGATCCGCGCGGGATCCTCCCCCCCGTTGCGCGGATCGAGCGGCCGCAAAGTGGGCAACGAAGCAGGGGACATGACCGGGCGTGCGATTCCTAGCGTCATAAGCTCCTCAGGGGTGACAACCTACCGAGGTGAACTTCTCTACAAGGGGCGTGCCCGTGAGCACGATCAGCCCTGCGCAACGCGGTTCCAGTCAGTTAGCACATGTGCAGGGGGTCCGGAGTGTGACTGCAGCTTCACAGCAGTGTGGGAAACTACGGCGCAGATGTCGTGGTCCTTACACCTAGCCTACCGCGTCATGGCAGTTAGAGGAGTTCAGCCCTGGGGCGAGCCACCCCGGGGGCGTGGTGCTAGGTTCGCGACGGTGTCGGCGAACATCGACGTAGTCATCAACGGTCAGTCCCGGGTGGTGAGCCAGGGCACCACCGTGGCGGGGCTGATCGGGGAGCTTGGGCTCACGGGCAAGCCGGTCGCCGTCGAGCGCAACCGTGAAGTCGTGCCGCGCGCGCAGCACGCGACCACCGTGCTGATCCCGGGCGATCGCCTCGAGGTCGTCACCTTCGTGGGAGGAGGTTGAGATGTCTCAGACCATCGACGACCGGGGCGGTTCCATCGACGCCACCGGCGACACCTGGAGCCTGGCGGGCCGGACCTACCGATCGCGCATCATCGTGGGCACTGGCAAGTACGCCTCGAACGACGAGACCCGCGCCGCGCTCGCCGCGTCCGGCGCCGAGATCGTCACCGTCGCACTGCGACGCGTGGACCTCAGCAGCAAGCAGACCGTGCTCGACGCCATCGATCGCACGCGCTACGTGCTCTTGCCCAACACCGCGGGCTGCTACACCGCCGACGAGGCGATCCGAACGCTCCACCTCGCGCGCGAGCTCGGCATGGACGAGCTGGTCAAGCTCGAGGTCATCGGCGACCCCAAGACGCTGTTCCCGGACAACACGGCCACCGTCGAGGCCGCGCGGCGCCTGGTCAAGGAGGGCTTCAAGGTCCTGCCCTACTGCTCGGACGATCTCGTCACCTGCAAGCGCCTGCAGGACGCCGGCTGCCTCGCCGTCATGCCGCTCGCGGCGCCGATCGGCTCGGGGCTCGGCATTCGCAACCCGCACAACATGCGCCTGATCATCGAGCACCTCGAGGTGCCGGTCATCGTCGACGCCGGCGTCGGCACCGCGTCGGACGCCGCGATCGCCATGGAGCTCGGCTGCACCGCGGTGCTGATGAACACCGGCATCGCCGGCGCCAAGCACCCCGTGCTGATGGCCGAAGCCATGCGCCTCGCCGTCGACGCCGGCCGCAAGGCCTTCCGCGCCGGCCGCATGCCTCGGCGCGACTACGCCAACGCCTCGTCGCCGACCACGCAGCTGATCGAGTAGATGACCGCCGACGCCGCGGCCACCTCGCTGCGCTCGCGGCTCCGCGTCGTCGCGATCACCGATCGTCGGCTCATGGTCCCCGACGCGATCCTCGCCGGCGCCTGGTCCGTCGCGGCGCGCGTGTTCGGCGAGGCGGTCGCGCGCGCCGTCGCGGGGTGCCCGGCCGGCAGCGTCGTCGTGCAGATCCGCGAGAAGGATCTCGACGGTGGCCCGATGCTGGCGCTGGTCCGCGCCGCGCAGCCCCACGCCCCGATCATCGTCAACGATCGCGTCGATCTCGCGCTCGCGGCCGGCGTCGCCGGCGTCCACCTCCCCGAGCGTGGCCTCGCGATCGCCGACGCGCGCGCGCTGGCACCGTCCCTCGTCGTTGGTGTGTCACGCCACGCATTTCCGCTCGACAGCAGCCCGCGCGCCGCACTCCGTGCGGCTGACCACGCCACGATCGACACACCGGCCCTCGATCTCGCCGATGCGGCTTCCGACCCAGGGGTTCCAGACCTCATTCAGCTCGGCCCGATCTGGCCGACGCCCTCCAAGCCCGCGGTTCCTGGTCTCGGCGAAGCTGCCCTCGCCTGGCCCCATGGCCTCGCGACCCTGGTCGCGGTCGGCGGCATCGACTCGCCTGCCCGCGCCACCGCGGCCGCTGCCGCCGGCGCCGACGCCGTCGCCGTCATCCGCGCCGCCTGGACCGGCCAGTCCCTCGCCCCGTTCGTCGCCGCCGTCGACAGCGGCCGCGCGCGCCGCCTTCTATAGATACGCCCTCCGTCATCGCCTTCGCTGCCGCGTGTTCCCGGCTTCACCACTTGCACGATTCACCTGTCTCGGGTACCAGTTACCCCCTCACCACGCCGCTGTAGCTCAGTGGTAGAGCAACGGTTTCGTAAACCGTAGGTCCCCGGTTCAAACCCGGGCAGCGGCTCGACAGTCAGAAAGGCCCGGAGCCCTCGCAGCTCCTCGTCTACCTGCCTTCTTCGACGGGCTCAGGTAGCTCGGGATCGCGCTGACGCACGGAGCGCGCCCACCAGCCGATCGATGTCGGTCGCGCTGGTGAACAGGTGAGGCGCGACGCGCATGGTCTGGCCGCGCACGCTCACGAAGATGTTCTGCGCGCGGAGCTGTTCGACCAGACCGTGCGGCGGCCCGTCGGGAAACCGCAGGCCGAGCAGGTGCTTCGCACGCAGCGCGTCGGGCACGACGGTCACGCCGAGCTCGGCCGCGCGGTCGGCGATCTGCCCGGTGATCCCTGCCAGCGTGGTCGTGATGGCCTCGGGCGTCCACGCGAGCAGCTGCTCCAGCGCGGCGATCAGCATCGGGATCAGCAGGAAGCTGGCGCGCTCACCCATGTCGAACCGACGCGCGCCCGGCTGGTAGCCATCGCGGTAGTCGACCAGGCCGGCGAAGTTCTCCGAGCCTTCGCGGGTGATCCAGTTGTAATCGAGCGGCTCCCCGCCGTGGTGCTGCTCGGCGGCGTACAGGAATCCGAGGCTGTACGGCCCTAATAGCCACTTGTAAGCAGCACATGCGAGATAGTCAATCTTGATGCGCGTGACGTCGAGCGGCAGGACGCCGAGCGACTGGGTCACGTCCAGCACGAGCCGGGCGCCGCGGTGCTGGAGCGCGGGGCTGATCCGCGCGAGGTCGACGTAGCCGCCGTCGGTCCAGTGACAGTGCGGCAGCGCGGCGATCGCGACCCGGTCGTCGAGCGCGTTCAGGATCGCCGCCGTCCAGTCGGCGTCCGCCGGTCGGCGAATCATCCGGATCTCGCCGCCGTCGCGCCTCGCCAGCGCATGCCACGCATAGACGTTGGACGGAAACTCCTCGTCCAGCAGCAAGATGACCTGGCCCTTGCCGAGCCGCAGATTGCGCGCCGCGGTCGAGATGCCGTACGACGCGGCCGGCACGATCGCGATGTCGTCGGGCCGCGCGTGGATCAGCCGCGCGAACAGCGCCCGTGCGCGCTCCGGTGGCGCGAAGAAGTCGTCGGACGACACCTGCCACGGTTGGCCGACCCGCGCCATCGCCGCCTCGCCGGCCCGGCGCACCGCCTTGAGCATCGGCGTCATGTAGGCGCAGTTGAAGTACGCCACGTCGTCGGGAATGTCGAACGCATCCCGTTGACAGGGGATCATCCGATCATCCTCGCATGCTCTCGCCGCGGTCAGCGGTACACCTCACCGGTTGCACGGGCGGTGCACGCGAGTGATTCCGGTCTCGCTGATGTTCTGGGACGTGAGCGAACGGCTACCGCACGCGCAGGTTTCAGCGCACCCCGCGTGGGCTCAGGCGCGACGAAGCCACCGCCGGATGATTCCGGCGACTCCAGGCGAGGCGCTGGCCGCGTCGCGGCACACGCACCGCTGCGCCTTGGGGACGTCGCCAAGTACTTGCTCCACGTGGGCACCGCAGCCCGCCCAGCTCGGCTTACCGCACTTGCTGCATGTCACTGCACGACACATGTGATGACTCCTTGGCCGGTGAGAGCCACCGCGTCGCCGCCAGGGTTCACGCAAAAGAACAAAGCGGCGCCCGCAGGGCTGATCTCTCCAGATGGGCGCCCCCGCCACGGGAGTGGTTCGACCTCCACGCGAATCCTTTTTCGTCCACGTGGCTCTCACCGACATGCCCACGCCGCAGGTCGAGCACTTCTACGACCCCGTGACCGCGACGCTCACGTACCTGGTCTTCGATCCGACGACCCGGGATGCCGTCGTGATCGACCCGGTGATGGACTTCGACGCCG